>ENA-OFDP01000605-OFDP01000605.1-metagenomes-genome-assembly--contig:-NODE-605-length-15768-cov-4.533125_pt1 | contig 15768 bp, 9 predicted proteins | sample MGYA00153389_OFDP01 | MGnify analysis MGYA00153389 | reverse complement strand
GCGGCAGCACCGCACCGGACCGGCCCCCGGGACCGGCGCGTGGCGGCGCTCCGGCGCGCGGATCGAAAGGGGTCGTCATGACTTGGGTGCCGCAGTCGCGTCGATAGAGTAAGTTCAGGGTCCGCCGCGTGTGATCACGCGGCATTGTCTCCAACTCCGGCGCTGCCGGCACGTCCGGTTTCGCGCCGCTCCGCCCCATCATGTCCGCCCACCAATTCGACAAGAAATCCCAAGCCTGGTCTGCGCTCTTCTCCGAGCCGATGAGCGACCTGGTGAAACGCTACACCGCCAGCGTCGGGTTCGACCAGCGGCTGTGGCGCGCCGACATCCGAGGCAGCCTGGCGCACGCCGAAATGCTGCACCACCAGGGATTGCTGTCGACCGAGGACGAAGCCTCGATCCGGCACGGCCTGGCGCAGATCACGGCCGACATCGAGGCCGGCCGCTTCGACTGGAAGCTCGAACTCGAAGACGTGCACCTGAACATCGAGGCGCGCCTGACCCAGTTGGTCGGCGACGCCGGCAAGCGCCTGCACACCGGGCGCAGCCGCAACGACCAGGTGGCCACCGACGTGCGCCTGTGGCTGCGCGGCGAGATCGACACGATCGGCGCGTTGCTGGTTGAACTCCAGCGCGCGCTGGTGTCCGTGGCCGAAGCCCATGCCGAGGTCATCCTGCCCGGCTGCACACACCTGCAGGTGGCTCAGCCGGTCAGCTTCGGTCACCACCTGCTGGCCTATGTGGAGATGTTTTCGCGCGACGCCGAGCGCTTCGCAGAGGTGCGGCGGCGCACCAACTGGCTGCCTCTGGGCGCCGCCGCGCTGGCCGGCACCAGCTACCCGCTGGACCGTGAACGCGTGGCGAAGACACTCGGCTTCGACGGCGTCTGCCAGAACAGCCTGGACGCAGTGAGCGACCGCGACTTTGCGCTTGAATTTGCGGCCTTCGCCGCCATCACGATGGTGCACGTGTCGCGCCTGGCTGAAGAGATCGTGCTGTGGATGAGCCAGAACTTCGGCTTCATCGACCTCGCCGACCGTTATTGCACGGGCAGTTCCATCATGCCGCAGAAGCGCAACCCCGACGTCGCCGAACTGGCGCGCGGAAAAAGCGGTCGCGTCGTGGGCCACCTGATGGCGCTGCTGACGTTGATGAAGGGCCAGCCGCTGGCCTACAACAAGGACAACCAGGAAGACAAGGAACCGCTGTTCGACACGGTCGACACGCTGCAGGACACGTTGCGCATCTTTGTCGAGATGGTGGCAGGCATCACGGTGCGCCCTGCGGCGATGGAGCAGGCCGCGCGGCGCGGCCATGCCACCGCCACCGACCTGGCCGACTACCTGGTCAAGAAAGGCCTGCCGTTTCGCGATGCGCACGAAGTGGTGGCGCATGCCGTGAAGCTGGCGATCGCCGAAGGTGTCGAATTGGCCGCGTTGCCGCTGGCCACGCTGCAGGCGTTTCATGCCGACATCGGCGCGGACGTCTACGAGGTGCTCAGCCTGCGTGGCTCGCTGAACGCGCGCAACTTGGTCGGCGGCACTGCGCCAGCGCAAGTGCGGATGCAGGTGGAGCGTCACCGCGCCCGACTCGGCGGACACACGACCGGCTGAGCCGCAGCACCGCACCGCACCCTGCGGCTTCAAGTCGTGTGAGGCCGATTTCACACGCTGACCAAAGCCTCACGCCGACGCGGCATCGCGCTCAACGCGGTAGAGCCACACCGTGCGACCGTCGACACACGCCAACGTGCAGTGCGGCTGCACATCCGGCACCGCGAATTCCATGCTGACCAGCCAACTGCCGGCGCGCAGTTCGCGGCCCGCCTTGTGCCAGGCGCGCGCCATGCTTTCGGGCCGCTGGAACAGGTAGACCAGGTCGTACGCCGACCAGTCGGCCACCCAGATGTCGGCGCGCCGTACGCGGGCCTGGCGGCAGCGCAGCGCACAGGCCCAGCGCAACGGCCAGCTCCATTCCAGGCCGTGCAGCCGTGCGGCGGGGTATTGGCGCTGCAGCTCGCGCAGCCCGGCACCGAGCCCGCAGCCCGCATCGAGCACGCCGGCCTGCGCCGGCAGCGGCAGCAACTGCGCCAGACCGTCCAGCCCGCCGGACGGCGTCGGGAACAGCGGCGCGTCGCGCCATGCGTTCAGCGGGTACAGCAGCAGCAGCACGCCCAGCGGCATCAGCCAGAGCCATGCCGACACACCCGCGCCGAGCCCGGAGGCAAGCAGCGACAGCGGGAAACCGAGCGCGATGAAGACGCGGCGCCAGCGCGTGCTGCCAAGCAAGCTGGCAGCGCCAGCCGCAGCGGTCGCCACGGTCAGCGCCACCGCCATGCCGGCACCCAGGTGCAGCAACGTCAGATGCAGGCCCCAGGCCGCCGCCCAGGCCAGCAGCGCGGGCAGTGGCCAGAGCACGGCGGTGCGGCTCGAAGGGCTCTGGCTCTGCGAACGGTGCGCGGCTCGGTCGCGCGCTTCAGTAATCGCGCAGCTTGACGCGCAGCCGCGCGATCGACTGGCTGTGCAGCTGGCACACGCGCGATTCGGTGACCTTCAGCACCGCCGCGATTTCCTTCAGGTTCATGTCGTGTTCGTAGTACATGCTCATCACGTACTGCTCACGCTCGGGCAGCACCTTGATCGCGTCCACCAGCGCCTGTCGCATGCGGTGGTCTTGCAGCTGCGCCAGCGGGTTGGCGACTTCTTCGACGCGGTGGCGGTCCAGGTAGTCCTGGTCGCCCTCGTCGCCCGACATGTCTTCCAGGTAGACGAGCTGCGTGCCGCGCACCTTGCCCAGCAGTTCCTGGTATTCGACCAGAGTCACGCCCATCTCCTTGGCGATCTCGCTCTCGGCCGGGGCGCGGCCGAGCCGCTGCTCGAGCTTGTGCACGGCCGATTCGATGCTGCGCTGCTGTTTGCGGATGCCGCGCGACAGGTAGTCGTTGCCGCGCAATTCGTCGAGCATCGCGCCGCGGATGCGCTGCGTCGCGAAGGTCTCGAACTGCACGCCCAGGGCGGCGTCGAAGCGGCTCAGCGCATCGGTCAGTCCGATCATGCCGACCTGGATCAGATCGTCGATTTCCACGTTGGCGGGCAACTTGGCAATCATCTGGTGCGCCAGCCTGCGCACCAGCGGGCTGTACTGCTTGAGCATCGAGGACACGTCGAGGCGGCCTTTGGCGGTGTACATGGTCAGCTCCTGAAATCAGTAGGCCTGCGCGGCACGCGACTCGAACCGGGCGGCCGGCAGGTGGGGCTGCGCCTGTGCAGACGGCTCGGCGGGCCAGCCCGCTTCGGCGTCGTGCAGCAATTCCATCGCCCAGCGCAGCAGCGCCGGCGACGGCGGGTCCTGCGCATTGCAGGCCGGGTCGACCTGCACCCAGTCGCGCAGCACCGCACCCAGAAAGTCATCCGCACAGGTGGCCAGTTGCATCGCGATGCGTTCGGTGCGCGGCGACTGCGGCGCTGCGGCCAGCAGCAGGTCGTGCACCACCAGCCCGCCGCGCTGAGTCAGCAGCTTCATCGCGGCATAGGCGTGCGTCACGCTGACCGGCCGGTCGTCGGCCAGCAGCAGCGGGCGCGGCGGCACGGCCGCCTGGCTGCGCATGAACAGGCGGCAGTGGTCTGCCGCGCTGGCGTGCACCAGCACGACGTCGGTGCCGGGCGCCGCATCGGCCACCGCGCGCAGGAACGGCGCGGTCGAGCCGCGCGCATCCACATGGCGCAGCGGCAGGCCGCGCGCCGCGAAGGCGGCGCACAGCCGCTCGAGCATGACGCCACCGAAAGTGACGTGCGGGTTCGACACCACTGGCACGAACAGCAACCGGCTGTGCGCGAACATGCGTCGCAGGCCGTGGGCCTGGTCCATCGGACGGGGGCGATCGAGGTCTGCGGTCATGGGGTCAGCGGGTCTGTTGTTGTTCTGATGTGATGGATGTACCGGCCGGGCCGCGTGGCGCCGCACCTATGCCTGCGCCCCGGCGCTGGTACTGGCGTAGAGCGAGGCATGCGGCGCGGCGAAAATCAGGTTGACGTCGCTCGCATCGAGGCGGAAGGCGCCGCCGGTGCTGACGCGCAGCGCCCGGTGCACCAGCGCCTGGGCCGACAGCCGGTGCCAGTCTTCCGGCACGCGCTGCCCGTTGGCCACGCCGAGCACGGTGAGCTTGTGGCGGATCATCGCGTCGAGCGCCGGGCCGAGCTTGACGGCCTCGTCGATCTTGGACAGCACCACGCCCTTGGCCGAGGCCGCGCCGTACGACAGCAGCACATCCTCGATCGTCTCGCCCTGCGCGGCCGCGTTGACGACCAGCAGCTTCTCGATCGAGCGGTGCGACAGCATGTCCAGCAGTTCGCGCGTGCGGCTGTCGCGCTGCGCCATGCCGGCCGTGTCGATCAACACCATCTGCTTGCCCGACAGCAGTTCGAGCAAGTCCTCGAGCGAGGCGCGATCGTGCGCGGTGTGCACCGGCACGCCGAGGATGCGGCCGTAGGCGCGCAGTTGTTCGTGCGCCGCGACGCGGTAGGCATCGAGCGTGATCAGGCCAAGGTTGGCCGCACCGTGCTTGCTGGCGAAGGCCGCCGCGATCTTGGCGGTGGTGGTGGTCTTGCCCACGCCCGTCGAGCCGATCAGCGCCAGCACGCCGCCCTGGTCTTCCAGTGCCGGCGCGGTGTCGCCGCAATGCAAATTGCGCTCGAGCACGCCGGCGGCCCAGCCGTTCTCGTCGTTGGTGTCGGGACTCAGGCCCTCGGCCAGCTTGCGGATCAACGCTGGCGTGAAGCCGCATTCCAGCAGCTTTTGCGTCAGGCGCGCCTGCCCGGGCTGGCGCTGCAGTTTTTCCATGAAGGCGAGCGCCCCGAAGCGTTCTTCGATCAGGCCCTTCATCGACTTCAGCTCGTTCATCATGTCGAGCTGGTCGCGTCGTGCCGAACCGCCATCGGCCGACAGCGGCACATGGATCTCGCCGCGCAGCGGCGACCGCACCGCCCGCGCCGAGGCCGCCACCGGCGCAGCGGCCGGCACTTCGTCGCGCAGCGCCGGTGGCTCACGCGGCGGCGCGGCCGAGGCGCGGGCGGAGGCCTCGCCGGCAACGGGCAGTTGCGCCATGCGCGTGCTCAACGGGCCGGGCGCGGCCGGGCGCCGGGCCGGGGCCGCCTGCAACGGTGTCTCGGCTTCGGCCTGGTCCTCGCGCCGCTTGAGCATGCGGTCGCGCGCGTAGTCCTGGAACGACAGCGTGCTGGCAGACAGGCGCTCGACGTCCTGCGTCACCGAGGTGCCGGCGTACGACTGCGCGGCGGCCTGCTCGGCCTGGATCGCGAGCTCACGCTTGCGCAGCATGCGGTCGCGCACAAAGTCCTGGAACGACAGCGTGCTCATCGCCAGCTGCTCGACGTCTTGCTCCACGGCGGCCTGGCGCGGCGCCGGTGCGGCGCTGTCGCTGAAGGTCGGCTCGGTGCGTTCCTGGGCGCGAATCGCCGAGCGCTCGGCCAGCGCGGCGCGCGGCTGCACCTCGGCCGCCGGCTGGCGGAACGCGGGCGCGGCGCGGGGAGCCGCCGATTCTTCTGCCGCGCGCTCGATCTGCTGCATGCCTTCGGGGGCCATCGCCAGCACCTCGACGCCCTCGGCGCAGGGCTTGGTCGACAGCACCACGGCGTCGTCGCCCAGGGCTTCGCGCAACAACCTCAATGCATCGCGCGAGGTGCGCGCCGTGAAGCGACGGATCTTCATGCGAGGTCTCCGGAAAAGCGAACGGTGTCAGCGATCCGGGCCGCGCGGGCACCCGGTGAAAGTGATGTGCGGCGGTGGTTCATGCGGCGCCTCCGATGATCGAGCCGATGCGGATCGAATGGGTCTCGGGGATCTCGCTGTGACCGAGCACCTTCAGGCGCGGTGCGGCGCGCCGCAGCAGCCGGGCCATCGGGGCACGGATCATGTCGGGCACCAGCAGGCAGGCCGGGTGTCCAAGCTCTTCCTGGCGCTGCGCCGATTCGGCGGCGCGACGCGTCAAAGTTTCGGCCACACCGGGGTCGAGTGCTGCGCCGTGCGGCGAGTTCAGCGCCTGGCTGACCAGGCGCTCGAGTTCGGGCTCCAGCGCGATCACGTCGAGTTCGCGGGTGGCGCCGTAAATTTGCTGCACGATGCTGGCGGCCAGGTGCACGCGGATGCGGCGCGCCAGTTCCTGCGGGTCGGTCACCACGGCGGCGTGTTCGGCCAGACTCTCGACGATCGAGCGCATGTCGCGGATGTGCACGCCTTCTTCCAGCAGCAGCTGAAGGACCTTTTGCAGAGCGGCGATTCCGACCATCTTGGGTACCACGTCCTCGATCAGCTTCGGCGCCAGTTTCGTCACGTGCTCGACGAGCTGCTGGGTTTCCACGCGGCCGAGTAGTTTGGCCGCGTGCATCTGCATCAAGTGTGAAAGGTGGGTCGCCACGACGGTCGAGCAATCAACCACCGTAAATCCGGCCATTTGGGCGGTCTCGCGCTGGCGCTCCTCGATCCACACCGCGGGCAGTCCGAAGGCCGGGTCGGTGGTCTTGGTGCCGATCAACGCGGTGCTGGCGCCGCCCGGGTTGATGGCCAGCAGCATGCCGGGGAAGGCCTCGCCTTCGCCCACGATGGCACCGCGCAAGGTCAGCCGGTAGGCGCTCGGGCGCAGCTCGAGGTTGTCGCGGATGTGCACCGGCGGCGGCAAGAAGCCGACGTCCTGCGCGAATTTCTTGCGCACGCCCTTGATGCGCGCCAGCAGGTCGCCTTCGCGCGGTGTGGATCCAGCCGGTAGCCGACCTCCAGGCCCAGCGTGTCGATCGGCTGCAGGTCGTCCCAGCTGGCCTCGGCGTTCGGCTCGGGGGCCGGCTTGGGCTCGGGCGGCGCGCTGAGCGCCTTGCGGTCACGCTGTCGCATCCACCACGCGGCGTAGCCGAGCGCCGACGCGATCAGCAGGAACACCAGGTGCGGCATGCCCGGAATCACGCCCAGCGCGCCGATCACGCCCGCGGTGATGGCCAGCGAGCGCGGTGAATTGAACACCTGCGACGCGATCTGCGTGCCCACGTCCTGGTCCTTGCCGACGCGCGACACCACCATCGCCGCGGCCACCGACACCAGCAGCGCCGGGATCTGCGCGACCAGCGCATCGCCCACTGCCAGCAGCACGTAGATGTCGGCCGAAGCCGAGGCCGACAGGCCGTGCTGCACCACACCGATCACGAAGCCGCCGACAAGTGTGATGAACAGGATCAGCAGGCCGGCGATGGCGTCGCCGCGCACGAACTTGCTGGCGCCGTCCATCGAGCCGAAAAACTCGGCCTCGTCGCCCACCTCGGCGCGCCGGCGCTTGGCTTCCTTCTCGTCGATCGTGCCCGCGTTCAGGTCGGCGTCGATCGCCATCTGCTTGCCGGGCATGGCGTCCAACGCAAAGCGGGCACCGACTTCGGCGATGCGCTCGGCGCCCTTGGTCACCACCACGAAGTTGATCACCACGAGAATGGCAAACACGATCAGGCCGACCGCGAAGTTGCCGCCGATCAGAAAATGGCCGAACGATTCGATCACCTGGCCGGCCGCGCCGGTGCCGGTGTGGCCTTCCATCAGCACCACGCGTGTGGACGCCACGTTGAGCGACAGCCGCAGCAGCGTCGTGAGCAATATCACGGCCGGAAACACCGCGAAATCGAGCGGCTTGACCATGTAGGCCGCCACCATCATCACCATCAGCGCCATCGCGATGTTGAAGGTGAACAGCAGGTCGAGCGCGAAGGGCGGCAGCGGCAACACCATCATGGCCAGGATCATCACCACCGCCAGCGGCGCCAACAGCGCGCGGATCGCCTTGGCGTTGGGCCCGAGCAGCGCCTGAATCTGGTTCATCAGCGGTTTCATTCAGCGGACTCCGGCCGGACGTTGGTGGGGTGGTGCGGGTCCAGTTCGGCCGGCACATGCAGTTCGGGCACGGCGCCCGGCATCGGCGTGTTGCCGGCCATTGCCGAGCGCAGCTGGTAGACCCAGGCCAGCACCTGCGCCACAGCCGAGAACAGCGCGGCGGGAATCTCGCGGTCGAGTTCGGCATGCGCGTACAAGGCGCGCGCCAGCGCCGGCGACTGCAGCACCGGCACCTTGGCGGCGGTGGCGAGATCGCGGATCTTCAGCGCCAGCAGGTCGGCGCCCTTGGCCACCACACGCGGCGCCGCCATGCTGGCACCGTCGTACTTGAGCGCCACCGCGTAGTGGGTCGGGTTCATCACCACCAGGTCGGCCTGCGCGACGGCCGCCAGCATGCGCCTGCGTGTCATGTCGCGCATGCGGGCGCGCACCTTCACCTTGATTTCCTGGTTGCCTTCCGTCTCCTTGTGTTCCTGCTTCACTTCCTGGAAGCTCATCTTCAGCCGCTCGGCGTGCTGATGGCGCTGCAGCGGCACGTCGACCAGCGCGAACGCGGCCAGCACCAGCAGCAGCAGCGCCAGGCCATTGATCACGGTGCCGGCGGCCTGCGTGATGGCGGCCGGTAACGGCTGCGCGATCAGGCTTGTGAAGGTGTCGACGTGGGCGCGCAGGTAAAACGCGCCGATCACGCCCAGGATCAGCGCCAGCAGGCTCGCCTTCAGCGCATCGATCAGCTGCGCTTTCGAAAACAGCCGCATCACGCCAGACAGCGGGTCGAGCTTGCTGAAATCGGGCTGCAGTACCTTCAAGGTCCAGTTCCAGCCCCCGGTGGCCACGCCACCGGCCACCGCCACCAGCATCATCAGCGCGCCCATCGGCAGCACGATCCACATCAGCCGCAGCGTCAGTTCGAGCAGCCGGTCGGTCATGTACTGAGGCGTTGCGAGCGCGCTCGCATCGAAGCTCAGCGCATGGGCCAGCGAGTCTTTCAGCCAGCCCGACACCCCCGGCGCCGCGGCCACCAGCGCGGCGCCACCGGCGGCCATCGCGGCGAAGTGGCCCAGGTCCCGGGACCGCGCCGTCTGCCCGTCCTTGCGGGCTTTCTCGAGCTTGCGCGGCGTGGCAGGAAGCGTGCGGTCTTGTGAGTTGTCGGCCATGAATGGGAGCGCACGGGCTGGCGCTCACGCATTGTTTCCAGGACCGCCCGCAACTTGAGCCGAAGGTGACGGGTGAAGCCCGGCCATTTCCGGCAGCCGGACCCGCGCTTCGAGCGCCTGCCTGCCCGGGTCAGGTCATGTCGCTTTGTGCGAAGCGACCGGTCACCCTGTGGTCGGACCGAAGCGAAGCGAAATCAGGCCAGTTGTCTGCTCATTTCGACCTAAAGACCGCCACTCGCCCAGCCGATAGACCGACGGAATGGAAGGAATTCCGTGCGTTCGTGGTCGTCAGGACCGTGGACGCACCCTCCAACCGCGATGCAGCGGGCCACCAGCAGCAAGGCCCGCACCCGTTCCCCTCGACGTCAGGCGCACTCCCAAATGACACAGCAGGCCCCCACGACGGATGCGACGCAGTCGCGTCGCGCCGTGGCCAGGCCGGTTTGTGTCCCGCTGCTGACCCGCACTGAACTCGACGGGCACGAACGCCCCCATCCCCAAAGGTAAGCACCATGGCCTCCATCATCTCCTCGCTGTCCACGACAACCATTGCGGGCTTGTCCACCACGACGATCGCCGGGCTGACTTCCGCAGACTGGGCGGCGTTTTCGACCAGCCAGATCGTTGCGTTGACCACGGCGCAGGTCGCCGCCATCAGCAGCGCGCAAATCAACAACATCAGCAGCACGCAGTTGAATGCCCTGGAGTCGCAGGACCTGCGCGCCCTGAGCACGGCCGCGCTGCGCAACCTGTCCACCACACAGATCGAGGCGCTCACAACCACCCAGATGGGGCAACTCACCACCGCACAGGTGGCCGCACTCTCGACCGAGCAGATCGTCAGCCTGAGCACCTCCGACTTGAACGCGATGGGCCCGGCGCAGTTCGCAGCGCTGAGCTCGGTGCAGGCCGTGAGCCTGTCCATGGCGCAGATCGCCGCGCTGGAGACCGATGACCTGCGCGCCCTGTCGTCGGCCAACATCCGGGCGATGAGCACGGCGCAGATCGATGCGCTGAGCTCGACCCAGATGAACGCGATGACGACCGGCCAGATCAGCGCGCTGACCACGGCGCAGGTCTCCAACCTGTCCAGCACGGACTTGAACGCGCTGTCAACGACGCAGATGGGTGCTTTCACGTCGGCGCAGGTGGCCGCCCTGTCGGCCTCGCCGCAGATCGCCAACATGACCTCGGATGCGCTCAACGCGCTGGGCACCGCTCAGTTCGCCGCGCTGAACTCGGCCCAGATGGCGGGCCTGACCACCACGCAGCTCGCCAACCTGGAGTCGCAGGACCTGCGCGCCCTGAGCACGGCCGCGCTGCGCAACCTGTCCACCACACAGATCGAGGCGCTCACAACCACCCAGATGGGGCAACTCACCACCGCACAGGTGGCCGCACTCTCGACCGAGCAGATCGTCAGCCTGAGCACCTCCGACTTGAACGCGATGGGCTCGGAACAATTCTCAGGTTTCAGTTTCAGCCAGGCCCCGTCCCTGACGACGACGCAGATCGCGAACCTGGAATCGCAGGACCTGGGTGCCATGCGGGCCGCGACGATACGGTCGCTGACCACGGCCCAGATCATGGCGATCACGACGAGTGATCTGCAGGCCTTGTCGACGACCCAGCTGATGGCGATGACGACGGCGCAATCCTATGCCCTCACCACCGACCAGATCGTCGCGCTGACCACCGCACAGATCGCCGGACTGACGACGGCCAACATCGCGGCGATGTCGATGACGCAGATCTCGGCCTTCGAGGCCGCCGATGTGGGGGTAATGACATCGGGGCAAGTGGACGCGATGTTCCTGGCGACGCCGATCATGCTGGACCTCAACGGCAACGGGATCCAGACACTGTCTGCAGCGCACGGGGTGAACTTCGACATGAACGGCACCGGCCAGACCGCCAAATGGGGCTGGGCGGCGGGCGGCGACGGGTTGCTGGTGCGCGACCGCAACCACGACGGAAAGATCAACGACGGCACCGAGCTCTACGGCGTGGCGACCAAGAGTGTCGACGGAACGCGGGCCGGGAACGGCTACGTCGCCATGGGTCTGGAAGACACCAACCACGACGGCAAGCTGAGTGCGCAGGACGCGCATTGGAAGGAACTGCAGGTGTGGGTGGATGCCAACCACGACGGCAAGACCGACAAGGGCGAGTTGCACGGGCTGGCCGACTTCGGGATCGTCGAGCTCGATCTGCACGCCACCAAGGGCACGGCGATGGACAACGGCAACCTGCTCGGGCTGGTGTCGTCGTACTCCAAGGCCGACGGCAGCCAGCACGCCATGGTGGACGTCTGGTTCGCCAAGGACGTGACACCGGTCGACCCGGTCAAGCACGCGCCGGTCGCGCTGGGCGACGTGCTGTCGGCACCGAGCGCCGACCTGCTGCCGACGACCGCCACCGCGCAGGCGAATGCGCAGCCGGGCACTCACACGGCGAGTGCGGCAAATGTCACGCAGGCGACCGCCAGCCCGCACATGGCGATCGACAAGCGCCTGCTGATGGACGAAGACCAGAAGTCGGCACCGCTGATCTGATCGACCGGTTTGCAAAGCCTGCCTCATGGCGGGCTTCGCAGCCGGGCCGGTACAGGGCGGCACTGGCCTTGACCGGACGACGCCCGTCGGCGTTGCACGCCCGAAGCGACAGGAGTCTGCGATGAATTTCCACGAACGCAGCCGGCATGCCGGTGGCGGCCCGCTTGGCCGCGGGTGGCGCCCAGGCGCGATGACCGAACCGGCTCAGCGACACTGACCGGACCCGGCGACGATGTTTTCCCTTCGCCAGGTCTTGTTCGGTGCCGCCCGGCTTTCGGCCGGCCCGAGCGCCACGTCGACCGCCGGCGGCGGCAATGGTGCACTGACCGACGCACAGTTCTTGGCCCTGACCAGCGCGCAGTTCGCGGCACTGGGCAGTGCCGCGATGAATGCGCTGACCACGACGCAGTTCGCGGCGATGTCGAGCGCGCAGGCCATGGCCATGACCGACGCGCAGATGGCTGCGCTCGATTCGGCCGACCTGGCCTGGATCAGCACGGCCGCGCTGCGCGCATTCACGCCGGCGCAGATACAGATGCTCAGCCCAGCGCAGATGAGCCTGCTGGGCACATCGCAGGTGACGGCGCTGACATCGGCCCAGCTCGCCGGGATCAGCCCCGCCAACCTGAACGCGTTCACCACCGCGCAATTCGCCGCGCTGGGTGGCGCGCAGGTGGCCGGCCTGGGCACGCTGCAGATGGCGGCGCTGGAGGCGGCCGACCTGCGCAGCTTCGCGACGTCGGCAGTGCGGTCCCTGTCGGTTCCGCAAATCACCGCGTTGAGCCCGATGCAACTGGGCCAGCTGCTGCCGACTCAGGTGAGCGCGTTGACGACTGCCCACATCGCGTCGCTCAGCGTGACCGGAATCAACGCGTTCGATGCGTCGCAGCTCACGTCGCTCGGCTCGGCTCAGGTGCGGGCGCTGACCACCACGCAGGTGGCGGGCCTGTCGCATGGCGGGCTGAACGCGCTCAGCCTGGAACAGCTCAGCGCGATGATGACGTCGCAGGTGATCACGTTCACGTCGACGCAGTTGCGCGCGTTGGGCACCGAATCGCTCAACGCCTTCGGCAGCTCGCAGTTCGCCGCGCTGAAGACCTCGCAGGTCGCGGCGCTGACCACGGCCCAGCTGTCGGCGCTGGAATCGGCGGACCTGCGCGCGCTGGGCTCGGCCGCGCTGCGCTCACTGAGCACGCAGCAACTCGACGCGCTCGGCACGGGCCAGCTGGCGGCGCTGACCACGGCCCAGGTGGCGGCGCTGACGACGGCACAACTGGCCAGCCTCGGCACGGCCGACCTGAACGCATTCGGCACGGCGCAGTTCGCCGCGCTGAGCAGCGTTCAGGTGCAAGGGCTGCGCCCCGCGCAAATCGCTGCGCTGGAAACGGCCGACCTGCGGGCGCTGAGCTCGGCCGCGCTGAGCAGCCTGAGCAGCGCGCAATTTGCCTCCCTCACGGCCGCACAGCGGCTGGTGCTGCCGCCGAGCCAGATGGCGCTGCTGAGCACGTCGCAGATCGCCAGTTTGAGTTCGAGCGACCTGAACGCGCTCGGCACCGCACAACTCGCCGCCTTCAGCACGGTGCAGGTCAGCGTGTTGGGCGGCGCGCAGATTGCCGGCCTCGACACGGCGCACCTGCGCGCACTGACCACGGCCCAATACGCCGCGCTCAACACGGCGCAGGCGGCCGCGCTCGTCAGCGCCCAGATGGCGGCGCTGGAGACCGCCGACCTGCGCGCGTTGAGCTCAAACGTGTTGCAGGTGCTGACGACCGCGCAACTGCGCGCGCTCGAAGCGTCGCAGATCGCTGCACTGAGCACCGCACAAGTGGCGTCGCTGACCACGGCGCAAATCGCCGGGTTGGCCTCGGAAGACCTCAATGCGCTTGGCACGGCGCAATTCGCCGCGCTGACCGTGTCGCAGGTGGCGGCGTTGACGCCGAGCCAGTTGGCGAACCTGGAATCGGCCGATGTGCGCGCATTGAAAAGCGCTGCGCTGCAAGCGCTCAGCAGCACGCAGATCGATGCGTTCGGCAGTGCGCAGCTGCTCGCGCTGAGCACGGCGCAGGTGGCGGCGCTCGGCCCGAGCCAGTTGGCCGGCATGGGCAGCGCGGCGCTGAATTCGTTCGACACCGCGCAATTCGCCGCGTTGTCGAGCCGGCAAGTCGCGCAGTTGAGCAGCAGCCAGATAGCCGCGCTCGAAACGGCCGACCTGCGCGCCCTGAGCACCGCCGCAATTCGTGCGATCGGCAGCGCGGCGATCGCGGCGCTGGCCTCAGACCAGGTGCAAGCGTTGGGCACAGCCCAGATCGCCGCACTTCGGTCAGACCAAATCCAGGCCCTGAGCACCGACCAACTGGCGGCTCTGGGCACCGCTCAGATGGCGTCGCTCGGCACTTCGCAAGTGATTCTGCTGGGCTCCGATCAGCTGGCCAGTCTGGCGACGCAGAATCTCAACGCTCTCGGCACGGCGCAGTTCGCCGCGTTGCGCACGGCGCAGGTGGCGGGGCTGACGACAGCGCAGCTCGCAGCGCTGGAAAGCGCCGACCTGCGCGCGCTCGGATCGGCCGCGCTGCGGGCCTTATCGACGGCGCAGATCGAGGCCTTCGACAGCAGCCAGTGGGCCAGCTTGGCCACCAGGCAGGTGGCCGCGTTGACCTCGGCACAGATCGCCAGCATTGAGACGAACAACCTGAACGCGCTGGGCACCGCGCAGTTCGCCGCCCTCACCAGCGAGCAGGTTCGAGGTCTGACGACCACGCAGGTGGCGGCGCTCGAAACGATTGACCTGCGCGCGCTGAGCAGCGCTGCCTTCGGGGCATTCAGCAGCGCACAGTTCGCCGCGCTGACGTCGGCGCAGCGACTGGCGCTGCCGGCCGGCCAGATGTCGGCTCTCGGCACGGCGCAAATCGCGGCGTTGACCAGCGACGAATTGAATGCATTGAGCACCGCGCAGTTCGCAGCACTCACCACCCGGCAGACCTTGGTGCTCGACAGCACGCAGATTGCCGGGCTCGACTCGGCCCACGTGCGCGCCCTGACGACCGCGCAATTTGCCGCCTTCACGACGTCGCAGGTGGCGGCACTGCTGACCGAGCAGATGGCGGTGATGGAAAGCGCGGATCTGCGCGCACTGAGCACGGCCGCGCTGCGCGCGCTGAGCGCGGGCCAGCTCGAGGCCCTCGACTCGCGGCAGATCGGCGCCCTCACGTCTGCGCAGCTGGCGTCGCTGACCACCGGCCAGGTCGCCACGCTGAGCACGGAAGATCTGAATGCACTCGGCAGCGCGCAATTCGCGGCGCTGACCTCGGCGCAGGTGGCGGCGTTCAGCGCGATACAGCTGGCCAACCTGGAAAGCGCCGACGTGCGCGCGCTGAGCACAGCCGCGCTGGTGGCGCTGAGCACGGCGCAGTTCGACGCGTTCGGCACCGATCAGCTGCTGGCGCTGAGCACCCGGCAGATCGCCGCGCTCAGTCCGAGCCAGCTGGCAAGCCTGGGCACCGACGACCTGAACGCGCTCGGCACCGCGCAGTACGCCGCGATGACCAGCGGCCAGGTGGCGCAGTTCAGCACGACCCAAATGACGGCCCTGGAAACCGCCGACCTGGCCGCGCTGAGCACCGCCGCGATCGCGGCCGTCAGCACGCAGGCGATCGCAGCGCTCGACGCGCAGCACATCCAGGCACTCACCACAGCGCAGATCGCCGCCTTGAGCACGGCGCAGGTGCAAGCGCTGACAACCGCCCAGATCGTCGCGCTGAGCACTTCGCAGATCGTGGCGCTGGAGCCGCGCGACATCGCCGTGATGACCAGCGATCAGGTCGCCGGCTTCGAAGCAGAAGACATCGGCGCGATGAGCGCGAAGCAGATCGACGCACTGATCCTGGCCACGCCCATCATGCTTGACCTGAACGGCGACGGCATCCGCACGCTGGCGGCCGCGCAAGGCGTGCTGTTCGATCTGGCCGGCACCGGCCACGCGTCGCGCTGGGGCTGGGCCGCCGGCGGCGACGGTCTGCTGGTGCGCGACCGCAACCACGACGGATTGATCAACGACGGCACCGAGCTCTACGGCCAGGCCACGCTGAAAGGCGACGGCACGCGGGCCGGCAACGGCTACGTCGCGATGGGTCTGGAAGACACCAACCACGACGGCAAGCTGAGTGCGCAGGACGCGCATT
>ENA-OFDP01000603-OFDP01000603.1-metagenomes-genome-assembly--contig:-NODE-603-length-15801-cov-5.948558_pt1 | contig 15801 bp, 12 predicted proteins | sample MGYA00153389_OFDP01 | MGnify analysis MGYA00153389 | reverse complement strand
ATTAATTATTAAGCTTACCGCACTCTACGTGAAATTATAAAACAAATATTAAATTAGAATGATAAGTATATGTTCTAAGTACACTCTTTCAATAAGTAACCCTTTGCATTGCCCCCTGTTTTACTTATGATAAATATTTTTGCAGAAAGCTTGCTGTGTAAAGGTTTTATCAATTAATCTCCCAGCCGCTATCCAAATTTAATGTCAATAAGCTGTAAATTTCCTGCCGATCGCACATTTGTCAAACTTAACAAATGTAAATATTTTTTGATTATTTACTCATATGTAGTTTAAGACACAGAATAAAAACAGTTTTTGTGATATATAAGCGAAGTGTGACACTGGGCTCAAAAACCTCGACCTAAAAGTATGATTTATAGCACCTTGTATCGCAGGACTTTGAAACTAGAACCAGAATTGTCGATCGATCTGGGCATTTTGTGAGTCTCAATGAGAATATCTGCGATGCACGTCATATTAATTCTGGTTGTATCGGAATTAATTACCTGAAATTAGGACACGGCAAAAATTAGGACACGGCAAAAATCAGGACACGGCAAAAATCAGGACACGGCACTGCCGTGTCCTCTATCTCATTCCGGCGCAGCCGGAATTGATATCAAGGCCCAGGCAAAAGATCAGAAAAAATGAATTTTTGAGTATTAAGCTGAGAGACTGGCTCAAAACTTTATACTCAGAACTGATTATTGGCGGATTCACTGGTTCCTAGGCTCTGCCTGGGAACCGATGTCCAGAGGCTCTACCTCGCTCTTAGAGCTACAAAATTGGAGGCAGAGCCTCCGGATCTGCGTTCCTAGGCAGAGCCTGGGAACGAGTAGACAGATTAATGGTGAATTAGTTGGGCGGATCGAACCGATTCACCGACAGAGCAACACCGATCATGGGTAGCGCGACGCCGAAACAAATCAGCCACTGATCCAAGTTCATCGGAGCCGTCTCGAAGATATTATTGATAAACGGAGAATTGGCAAAGATCAATTGCAAAATCATTGCCAGGACAATTCCCACAGCGAGGGCGGGAGCACCGCTAACTTCTTCCTTAGAACCGCTAAATTTAGCAATCAAAGAAGGTAACAACTGGCTGAGACTCAAGAGGTAAAAAATTCTCCCCATTACCAAAGCTTGAATGGCCATTGTGCGGGCGAGTTCGATCGTTCCCCACTCCGCTTGACGTACCCATTCAAACATTCCGAAAATTATAGTCCAGTTGTAAAGAGAAATAGCGATGATTCGCTTGATGCGATTTGGAGTCAGCAAAGGTTCATTTGCCGATCGCGGTTGTTGTTGCATCACTCCCGGAGACTTAGGCTCAAAAGCCAGCGGTACAGTCATCGTAATTGAGTTGAGCATATTCAACCAGAGAATTTGCAGGGACAAAATCGGCAATTCTCGGCCCAGCAGTGTGCTGAGCAAAATTGTCATCGACTCCCCGCCGTTGACTGGCAGAATGAAGCTGATTGCTTTGAGCAAATTTTTGTAAACCGATCGCCCTTCTTCGATCGCACATTCGATCGACGCAAAGTTATCATCGGTGAGAATCATATCGGCGGCTTCCTTGGAAACCTCCGTACCGCTACCCATCGCAATCCCGATATCCGCTTGTTTGAGAGCGGGCGCATCGTTAACGCCATCTCCCGTCATCGCCACAATTTCACCTTTCAGTTGCAGGGCTTCTACGAGGCGGAGTTTTTGTTCTGGGGCGACACGGGCAAAAACTGAGCCAGCTTCTACAGCTTCGGCTAGTTCGTTTTTGTCCATTGCGGCGAGTTGAGCGCCGGTGTAGGCTACAAGTTCCCTGTGGTGCTTGGTTTTGCGGAATCCCATCCGACGGGCGATCGCCTTGGCTGTAGCGATGTGGTCACCAGTAATCATTTTGACTTGGATACCGGCGGTTTGACAAGCTTGGACGGCGGCGATCGCCTCAGCCCTGGGCGGGTCAATCATCCCCTGTAGTCCTAAGAAAATCAGCCCAGATTCTAAGTCAGAATGAGCGACGGAATTTTGGCTTTCGGGTACGGATTTTTTCGCTAAAGCCAAGACTCGCAAGCCTTGCTTTGCCATTTCATCGACAGAAAAGTTAGTTTGTTCGCGATCGACTTCGACCAGATTTCCTTGAGTATCAAGACTAGAATCGCAGCGGCTCAGAATCGATTCTACAGAACCTTTGGCATACAAAATTTTGCCAGTGGGGGTTTGGTGTAGCGTCGCCATGTATTGAAACTGTGATTCAAACGGAATTGAATCAAGTCGTGGCATTGATTTTTCCAAAACTTGCTGACTCAATTCAGCTTTTTTGCCCGCAGCAATTAACGCTCCTTCTGTCGGATCTCCGATGACAATCCAATTATCATCTTTAAATTCCAGGTGAGTGTCGTTGCAAATCAGTCCGGCTTGCAAACATTCTTGCAAAGTTGGAGCTTGACTGACACTAATTGGCAGTTGGTTGAGCTGAATTTCACCTTCTGGACTGTATCCCGTACCCGTAACTGAGTAGGATTCGCCACCAGAATAGATTTCTTGCACCGTCATCTGGTTTTCCGTCAAAGTTCCGGTTTTGTCGGAACAGACGACTGTAGCGCCGCCTAGTGTCTCTACTGCGGGCAATTTGCGGACGATCGCATGGCGAGATGCCATCCGGGAAACGCCGACGGCTAGGGTGACGGTGATGACGGCGGGTAAGCCTTCGGGAATTGCACCGACAATCAGGGCGACGGCGGGTTCGACGGCTTCTTTAAAGGCTGAAACTCCGGCTGGGACTGGTCTGCCCAATCTGACTGCGAAGGTCAAGGTTGCCATTCCCAGCACGAATAACAGCCAGTTTTGACTGAATTCGTTAAATTTGCGGGTTAAGGGCGTGGTGAGGTCGATGTGCCGATCGAGTAGTTGGGAGATTTTGCCGGTTTCGGTTTTATTGGCGATCGCAATTACGATGCCACTACCTTGCCCAAAAGTAACAAAACTTCCGGCATAAGCCATGTTGTCCCGTTCTGCTAGTGGCGTTTCTTCCGGCAGAACCAAGTCTCCAGACTGTCCTAGTTCTTTTTCGACAGCAACAGATTCCCCTGTAAGTCCAGATTCGTCGATTTGCAAGTCGCGCACTTTGATTAAGCGCAAATCTGCCGGTACTTTGTCGCCGGAAGTCAGGGTTACTAAGTCACCAACAACGAGTTCTTTTGAGGGAACTCTTAATTTTTTGCCGCCCCGAATGACTGTAGCTTCAGTGGTAACAGCCTTGGCGAGGGCATCAATTTTTTTTTCAGCCCCAGCTTCTTGAACAAAACTGATAATGGCGTTGGTGGTGGTTACACCCCAAATTACGCTGGCGTTGAGCCATTGTCCGATCACTGCTTTGATTAAACCTGCACTCAGCAAGATGATCAGGAGGGGTTGGTTAAATTGCAGTATAAACTTTAACCAGGCAGGTTTCCCTGCTTTAACTGTTAGTTCGTTTGAGCCGAATTGCTGTTGGCGATTGGCGACTTCTGTCGGTTCTAAACCGCTTTCGAGGTTGGTTTCTAATGTAGATGCAACCTTTGATCTTTCTAAGTAGTGCCAAGATTGATCTGCTACGTCTACATCGTTGGCGACTGTTGATGGCATGGTGCTTCCTGAATATTTGGTAGGCATATGGCGAGTTTTTATAGCCCATTAATGGACGCGCTTAATATAACTCCTGGTTGGTTAGAAGGTGAATATATTGAGCGAGCTAATAGTGTTTTATTACTTTAATGGGGTGTGACTCAGATCAATATTACAAGGGATGTGCCCGTCTGCTCCAATAGATTTTGGGAATTCTTTCCGGCGCTAAATCTTTTTGGGGACTACGTGGCCAAGATGTGGAAAAGTTGCTCAATTTCCTTGACATTTTGCAGATTTTAGGCGTGGTTGAAGAACGAAACTCAAATATTACAGCATGATTCTCAGTAACAGGCAGGATGCCTGTTCCACAATAATAATTAAATGTTCTTATGGAGTGGGCCCAGAGCCAGGCCTTGAAAGCCTGATTGACATATGGTGCAAGCCGATCGCCATAAGTGTTAAAACCTAGTCAAGCGAGCAAATTTTGAGAAAAATGGAAATAATTGTGACACTGGTGCTGGGTTCGGTGCTGTTGGTCTGGGGAATGCGGTTCGGGCGGGTGTTAGTTCGATCGGGAGTTACCGCTAATGACTTGTTCAAGGGCAGAAATGCGATCGCCCTGCTGTTTTTGGGTTTCTACTTTGGCTTGCTCCTGCTGGCTCTAAATCTGCCTCAAATGCCAGTTTTGCCGATCGAGTGGCGCGTGCACGGGATGCGAGTTACTTGGACTTTGCTGCGAGTGATGTTGATGGGAGTTTGCGGCATTGGCTTGACTATAAGCTGGCAGACGGCGCGATCGCAAGTAATTGCAGTAATCTTAATTGGCTGCTTGGGATTGGCAGGATTTACAGGCGCTGAATCCTATTTTCTGGCACCAATTTATGCTGATTTAGTTGACAATTTGCAGCCCAACGGCGTATTTCGTCAAACATCTAACAGCAGTTGTGCTCCAGCGGCGCTAGCAACAGTGTTGAGACGATGGGGAATGGATGCCACGGAATCGAGTGTAGCTAGGGAGGCGGGCACGAGTCGTTTAGGAACTTCCATGCCCCAGTTAATCGTAGCAGCAAGAGCTTTGGGAATCCAAGCAATTGAACTCTCTCCAACTTGGGAACAAATACAGCAAATTAATCGCCCCGGAGTATTAGCAGTTTGGCTATTTGACGGCCCTCGCAAACTGCCCCACGCCGTGGCTTTATTGGGAATGAACGACAATGTAGCTGTCATTGGAGACCCGGCGCGGGGGAGGATTTTCTATCTAGATAGACCAACCTTTGCGAAGATTTGGCGCGAACAATACGTGCCAATTTTTCGTTCTGCGGATATCTTGTTAACTGACAAACAAGCTATTGATTATTTAACTAAATTAGGATATAATTCTGGCAATTTGCAAGCAGATATCGAGCGCTTTCAAAAAGACAAAAAAATCAAAGTTAGCGGTAAGTTAGATAGGATGACTGAGTTAATGTTGAGCGGCCCATTCTTGGAAGGCGCACCGAGATTGGACGGGAAATAACTATTAAAAATCAGATATTTATTTTGAAAAAATAGGGATAAAAAAAGAACCCTAACTTGGAAAATAGTCAGGATAAATTAGTTTCCATTTAATTAGTTTCCCTAGCGAGTTTCCCACATCCCGTATTATTTTGATGATATTGCCCAAAATTAGGAGCTTGTACGTGCTCATTAGCTAGCTATTTCATCAGACAGGTATCAAGTTCTGAATATTGAGAAAACAAGCCATCCATGCTGGCAAGATTTGCCTCATACTCTAGTGCTGTAGCAATGATCAATCGATCAAATAGATCTTTATGCACAGGGGATAGATCAACAGATCGGGTTGCAATTTTGCTGGTTAGGGAAAATAGTTCAATTCCTACCGGTTTTAAAGGACCCTGACACTATTCCTCAGCGCTACAAAGTAATGCTAATCGTCCACGCTTTTGAGCGAAAGCAATTTCAAAATAGGAAAGTGGAGAAACGCCAACCCGATCGGCTAATTCAATGCGATTGCGCCAGTCAGTGGGAAACTGATCGAAGTTGGCATTAATGAACCAGAGCCAAATATGAGTGTCCAGCACAATTATTTCAGACATTCCCAGTCCTCTTCATCGACGATAGGACTGACAATATCACCCAGGATTTTTGCTTTACCAGCCATTGATGCAGGAGGCGATCTCCGTTTCACAGGAGGTTCTGTCTCTTCCAAGATGGTCACGATCACACGGGCTGATCGAACAGTAGGTTGTTCACTTAACCACTTCACTTGCCCGTTTTCATAGATTGCTTCGTAACTTTTTAACATGGTCATTTCTCTCCAGATATCACAAGATTAAGAATCAATTGATTTATTCTGACATAATTATCTGAAGACGACTAATGAGTTCTTCAGTCCTCTTTGAGAGGACTTTAGCTATTAGACAGGGGTTTTAACCCCTATCGGACTCGCGGGTTCACTAACTTTCAAAAATATAAAAAATTGAAAGTAAGCGGTAAGTTAGATAGGATGACTGAGTTAATGTTGAGCGGCCCATTCTTGGAAGGCGTACCGAGATTGGATGGGAAATAAGCAAGGAACTGTAGGGGCGGGTTTCACCAACTATAAACCCTAAAAATTGCTCGTCTCAAAAACCCACCTAATAAACTTCATCATGAGTGCCGATGTCTAGCAGAACAATGACTTCTATTTTTGTTTCAGCATCCTGCTCGATAGAGAAGACAACACGACAATCATAGCCACAAGAACAAGACTGAAAACCGTCAAGCTGGCTGCTTAGTTTATGAGTACCTAAGCCTGAGAAAAATACGTCTGCTTCCATTTGTTGAAGAGTATCTTCAATGCGCTGCTGGAGTTCAGCATTTCGCCTCACAAACTTTCGGAATGCCCGTTTGAATTTAGGGGTTAAAATCAGCCGTCTCATAATTATGGCTCGTCGTACAAAGACTGGCGCAAAGCTGCAACAATATCCTCGGCTGATTGCTGTCGAAATTGACCTGCACGGAAATCAGCCAAGGTTTGTTGGGCATCCGCAGCTATTTCTGCACGGCGACTTTCGCGGTGACGGTTTTGTAAAATTTTAATCAACATTTCCTGCTGTTCATAGGTTAGATTCAAAGCAGTTTCTAGCACTTGGTCAAGGGTATTCATATCATAGCCTGTTGCTAACTGATGTTTATTGTACTTTAAACTCAGTAGATTTAACGACATTCATTCCCGTCGCCGCAAATCTTTGAAAAGCCGCATCTGCTGCTTCCGTAAAATCAACAACACCCGGAACAACCACAGGTGAAGTACAATCTTCCAATAAATAAACCTTTTTTGCCAACTGCGAATCTCGCGCCAAAATTTCCGTCAATAAATCATCAATTGTCCAAGCAACGCAATGACTTTTGGCTTGTCCCGCAATAATTATTGCATCAAATTCGAGCAACTTATCAATAAATTTAGCATTCTTTTCCGCAATCGGATTTCCATCGCATCCATCTAAGACTTCCGGTTGCAAAACCGAATAGTTCTCGGTCAGGGGATTGCCACCTTTAATTTCAAAAAGTGCTTGACTTTCGCGAGCAATACTATGAAAAAATATCGCTTCTTCCACAGCCGAAACTAAGGCGTGTCCGATGCCGCCCAGCATCGAGTGATAGGGCCAAATTGTCAGCGGAAATTTGCCATTTTCACTAAGTTTTTTGACATAGTGCAGAGCGTGTTTTTCCAGTGCCGAAAAGTTACCACCGCTGATGCTGTAGGCGACGGCTGGATTAACTTTCCAGATACCTGTTTGGACATCTTCTAGGGTAATGGAAGTTGCCGCAGGTTGCGGGTGTTCGCCTGCTGCATTTATCCAAAATATAGGATGAAAAATTTGCATGGCGGTGTGCGTGTCCATTGTGGGCGCAATGGTAGTAATTCTGTCTAAATTGCGATAGATGAATTCGCACAACCGCAGATTATCATCGACAGCACCGCTACCGGAACGCCCGCCGACAAACAGTTCAAATTCTGGCAAACAAAAAGTATTTTGGGCATCGATTATCAACAAACAAATACGGTTTGTATCGCTGGCTGCTGACTGAATATTATGTTTTGTAGCCCAATTTTTGGCTTCGATAGCGCATTCTTGATAAGGGACGCGCCAGACTTCGCTGACTTTTGTTGAGTCAAAATACTCAGGGATTGGGAGTTGGGTTTTTGTTGTCATGGCTAATTAGTTTTCCGGTAGTTATGGCAATAATTTAAGTTGGAATTAGAAAAAAATTAAATCATTCGTCAACCAGTCCTTCTCTCTTCTCTTTCTCAGCGCTCTCTGCGCCCTCTGCGGTTAAAAAAATCCAAAATTTCATCGGATTAGAGTACAATAATCATAGCTATTTACGATGAATTATGCCAGAACCACAAAATTCCAATTATTCCCAGAATATTTTTCAACGCAGATTGTTGTTTTTGTCGATCGCCCTTTTGCTCGCTTTCTTAATTTTAGCAACTAAATCCTCCTACATTCAAGATATTTTAAGAACTGTATTAATCCAGATCCAGGATTTAGGCTGGTGGGGCCCAGTCGCTTTTATTGTCACCTACAACTTAGCTACTGTACTATTTATACCAGGTTCTGTGTTAACTCTCGGAGGCGGGGTAATTTTTGGTCTGTGGTGGGGTTCAATCTACGTATTTGTTGCGGCAACTTTAGGCGCTACCTTTGCTTTTTTGATCGGGCGATACTTGTCGCGCGATCGCGTGGTAAGATATATGGAAGCTCATCCTAAATTTAAAGCTCTCGATCGCGCTGTTTCCCAACAAGGATTAAAAATAGTTTTTTTGACTCGTCTTTGTCCTTTGCTTCCTTTCAATTTATTGAATTATGCTTTGGGAATCACCCAAGTTTCTTTGAAAGATTATATACTAGGTTCCTTCGGGATGATACCAGGAACAATCCTGTATGTTTACTCTGGTTCTTTGGTAGGAGATTTGGCTGCAATAAACGTGGCAACAGAGTCTACAAATCCCCAAGCATCAGCAGTAAAATGGTTGATTAATATTGTGAGTTTTATGGCGACTGTTGCTGTTACTGTTTCGCTCACCCGGATAGCCAGCAAAGCTTTGGATGAAACTGTTTAATTAGGATAATTTGCTCATGTCACAGTCAAAGGTCGATCGCCTAAATCTCCATCCGATGGACGAATATAATCAAAAATTAGTCTCTTATTTGCATCCGCCGGATTGGGTAAATCCGCAACCAGCCAGCCGTTACAATTTAGTAGTAATTGGCGCAGGGCCCGCTGGATTAATTGTTGCCGCAGGTGCCGCAGGTTTGGGCGCGAAAGTTGCTTTGATTGAAAAACATTTGATGGGTGGCGATTGTTTGAATGTCGGTTGCGTACCATCAAAAGCACTAATTCGATCGTCTCGGACTGTCGGCGATATCTGGGAAGCTAGTAAATTTGGTGTTAACGTTCCTAACGGTACAGAAGTTGATTTTGCCGCCGTAATGGAAAGAATGCGGCGAATTAGGGCGGGAATTAGCGATGTTGATTCTGTTCAACGTTATCAGCACAAATTAGGAGTCGATGTTTTTCTAGGTTCTGGTCGTTTTACTAGCAATAATACCATAGAAGTTGCAGGTCAAACTCTCCGCTTTAAAAAAGCAGTAATTGCCACGGGCGCAAGGGCGCTACAACCGCAAATTCCCGGTTTACAAGAAGCTGGATATCTGACTAATGAAACTGTGTTTAACCTCACAGAAAGACCCAAACGTTTGGCAATAATTGGCGCTGGTGCGATCGGCTGCGAATTAGCTCAAGCCTTCCGCAGGCTGGGTTCGGAAGTCGTGTTGTTGCACAAAAATGCTCACATTTTGGACAAGGAAGATGTTGATGCAGCCGAAATTGTGCAGCAGGCTTTTGTGCGGGAAGGAATTCAGCTAGTTCTAGAATCCAAAATAGAGCGCGTTGAGCAAACAAATGCAGGTAAAGTCATTTATTATCAATGGCAAGGTAAGGAAGCATCAGTAACTGTAGATGAGATTATCGCGAGTGCGGGGCGATCGCCCAACGTCGAAGGGCTAAACTTGGAATCTGTCAATGTCGAATACGATACACAAACTGGCGTATTTGTCAACGACAATTTGCAAACTACTAATCCCCGCATTTATGCCGCCGGCGACATTTGCATGAAGCATAAATTCACTCACGCTGCTGATTTTGCGGCGAGAATGGTCATTCAAAATACGCTATTTTTCGGACGCAAAAAGCTCAGCGCTTTGACGATTCCTTGGTGCACATATACTAGCCCCGAAATTGCTCATGTCGGAATTAGCGAAGCTGAAGCTAAAGCTAAAGGCATTAATATCGACACATTTTTAATTCCTTTCAGTCAAGTCGATCGGGCAATTATTGACGGTGAAGACGAGGGTTTTGTGAAAATCCACGTCAAGAAAGGTAGCGACAAAATATTAGGTGCAACTATTGTAGCACGACACGCCGGGGATATGATTAGCGAAATTACTTTGGCAATAGTTAACAATATTGGTTTAGGAAAAATTGCGAGTGTAATTCATCCGTATCCGACACAAGCTGATGCTATTCGGAAAGCCGGGGATGCGTACAATCGCACTCGTTTGACACCGTTTGTTAAGAATTTGTTCAATCGCTGGCTGGCTTGGACTAGGTAGTTTGATCATTGTGGAACAGGCATCTTGCCTGTTCTTAACAGAGATTCAAGATGAAATATGTGTTTATGATTGTGTTTCTGTTTCTGTTTCTGTTTCAAATCCAACACTTTCATACAAAAGTGCGATCGGCAAATTAAACCCAATACTTGATAAAGTGATAATGTCCCCAGCAGTGTAAGAATAGTAAAGCCACATTCTACCCTCTCCCCGACAGTAACGTTCAACAAAAATCTTTTGTGAATCAATCAAGATATATTCTTGTAAAGTGGGAATTTTTAGGTAACAAGTGAATTTTTCATCCCGATCCTTACCACTTGTACTGGGGGAAAGAACTTCCACAATGATTTTAGGATTCTGAATGAATGTGCGGGAATTCATGTCTTGAGGATCGCAACTGACTATCACGTCGGGGTAGTAGTAACGGCTTTGAAAACTGACTTGCAATTTCACATCTGACACGTTCATCCGACAGCCTCTGGAACGCAGATGCGGGTACAAGTTCCTGTAAAAGTTAAGTGCCAGATCGTTATGAGGAATTGTACTACCTGTCATGGCAAAAACTTCGCCGTTGACATATTCGTGGCGAATCTCTTGTTGAGCTTCCCATTCGAGATATTCCTCAACGGACATTTTTTGTGGTGCTTGGGGAATGGCTATCATAACAAAATGTTTGTCAATGTTACTTTGATTATAGCATGAGGCGTGAGACGATTATCGAAAAAACTTTGATGCGGGCCGGTGTATATAATTCGTCGATAATTATCAAATATCAAGACGTTTCCGCCCTTACAAAATTTTCCATGCTGCAATGAATACTGCATAAACTGATTGACCCTTGCGACATCTCTTCAAAAGCGCAATGAGAAGTCCCTATGATGGTTAATTATACAACTGAATCGGAAAAAGCTTGGTACAAGTCTCCTGCGATTGTGGCTGCTGTAGGTGTAAGCGCGATCGCCCTTGCAGCTTTCATATACCCAGAACTCGCCACTCAACCGATCGTACACTACCGCGCTGACGATAACTCGTCCTCTGCCGATCGCTACACCTTACAGCGACAAACCCACTGTCAACTCAGCAGCCAACATTACAAACCCGGAGATACCGCTGTTAGCATTCCGTTTGCCGATCGGGCTGTAGTCACCAAAACCATCTCCATTACCAACAGTTTAACCCTAATGGGCGAATGTCAACACAATGGGCGATCGATTACCAACAAACAACCTGGAACCTCTCTTGTTGCTTTATTGGAACGGAGTCAAAGTGCCATTCAACAACAGCATCAAACCAACAAAAATCCCGGCATACTAACCATTGTAGCCAATGACTTCGAGCCGCGTCAAGGGGAGCGGGCGATCGATTTTAGTCGAGTCAAAACCCTCGTTGATGACATTGAGAAACAGGGAGTTGTCATCTCATTCATCATACCTCAAGGTCAATTATATGAAGACCTAACGAACCAATTGAGCAGCAAAGAAAGCATTTGTGTTTTAGACGAAGGCAAAGATGAAGACGCAGTTAGGCGATCGATGACACCTTGCATTGATGCAGCCTTTACCAAAGCCAGAAAAATGACAACTAAATCCAATTAATTAGGTTTGTAGTAAGGACTTTAGTCCTTCTTCTGAGGACTGAAGTCCTCACTACGAACCTGGATCATCTCAAATATTTCTCAAAATTCTGCCTAAACCTTCAACCCGCAGCGACACCATCGTATCAAGCAAAATTGAGATAAAACCAATGAACTCCACCAATAATCACCACAATACTACCGCCAGCATCGTAGCATGGCAATACCTGCACCAAGAATTGACGGCCCTACTCCCCGAACAAATCAAATCCCAAATGAGTCAGCGGGAAAAAGGATATGCAGAAGGAGAAAAAGCCAAAACACGAATTAACGACTTAACCCCTTTAGCAAAGCGCAACCCCAACCATGAAACCAAGAAAATAGTCAATATTTTGGTAGGGTTAATCAGTGCGATTACCTTCAGTGCAGGGGCGCGAATATTGACTTCCGGCATGGGAAGTATGAGCATTCCAGCAAGTTTGTTCATCGGCGGTGCAGCGGGGGTAGTAGCCGATAAAAAAGTGATGAAAGTCATGGAGCATTCTCGCAAGAAAAACAGCACTCAGCAAGCATTGCAAGATATCCACAAACAAAAACAAGCTCATCCCCCAAAAAATGAATTTGGCGCACTTTATTACGAATCTCAAACCGCCTTAGTGCTACAAGTAGAAGGTCAATATTTGAATAAACTACCCTTTAGCGATGTCGGTTTAGCCCTGGGATTGAGCGGTACGGAATATGCGATGTCTCTGGGAATTGTCATCGGGTTGGGATTACCGGGGGGAATTGTCTTAAATGCGATCGCAGCCAGCCTACCCGTGGTAATGTTATGGGGAGCAGCGTCCCTGCAAAACGATGCCTTTGAAATGCCCGGACACGCCCGCTCATTAATTGGGCAATACGAAAGCAGCCTCCCCCAAGAAATCACCGAAATCGAAGCAAATCAGATTAGCGGAATAGACGAAGAAGTTGCCTTGAAACAGCGAGAATTAGCCTATGAGCAAGCCTTAAGCCTGCGTCGTGAAAAATTTGTCAGCGAAGGCGATACCAGCGGGCGATTGAAGAATTGGGACATGGTAGAAGCCGACTTTCAAATCGGCTGGTATTTGACCGAAAAGCATCAAATCGAAAAAGAACAGGACGAGAAACGGGAACAGCGGTACTTTAAATTTAAAGAGGATGTTGGTCAAATTGGCGAACAGTATGAAGCACCCGCCGGTACTTATTCCCCGGAACAAATCGCGCAGTTAAAAATGGAATGGATGGAAGTCCAAGAACAAAAATTGAAGGAAAGTTTCGCCCACGATATTCAGTGGTTGAATCACAAATATGGGAACAAAATCAAGCATTATGAGGAAGAAATTGTGGGCGCAGAACGACGGTATGCCGAAGGCGAATCTCGGTGGCGGGAAGAACGGCATTCTGAAAGAGTACCCGTGAATTAATCCCTTCGCTCATACCCAAAGCCCGCCAGGGAATGAATTCCCTGGCTAATAGCGAAAGTCCTCTAAAGAGGACTAAAGACTAATGAATTTTTGAGCGAATATAAAAAGGACTGAAGACTCATAAATTCTTCAGTCCTCTTCAGAGGACTTTCGCTTTGAGGCAGGGGTTTCAACCCCTGCCGGACTGCGGGCTGACAACTCAAATTAACCCGAAATTGGCGGCACTAATACTACTAGCAGAAACTCCGGTGAGACTTGCCAAAATCTCCCCAGTTTGGGCAAACCGGATTAATGTTGCACCGCTACCTTGAGCAATAGTCAATTGCGAGAAACTCAACCCGCTACCCAATACTAACAAATCTTTGCCGATTTCAAAATCTGCGATCGTATCAGTACCGAAATTGGTGGAAAGCAAGAATTTATCATTACCAGCACCTCCTGTCAAAGTATCACTTCCCAAACCGCCAGTCAGCAAATCATCACCCTTACCTCCCAGCAGAATATCGTTACCATCGCCGCCATTCAAAATGTCAGCACCGCGGCCGCCAAACAACGCATCATCACCAGTACCGCCGAGCAAAGTATCGCTACCTTTGCCGCCGAAAAGAGTGTCATTCCCCGCGCCGCCATCGAGGGAATCATTGCCCCTCATGCCCATCAACACATTATTTGCGCTGTCGCCAGTCAGGATATCATCGCCATTTGTACCGAGAATTTGATTCGGGGAATTGCTGCCCAAATCTGCATCGCCAGTGAGAATAGGAGCGGCAATTCCAACAGGTAATATCACAGCTTGAATTTTGGTATCTAAAGCAGCACCAGTATTGTCAGTAACGAGTTGGGAGATTGTCTTACTTCCCGCACCAACTGCTTTGAAGTCTTGAGTTGTTGCGCCTAAAGATACTTGTTGGACGCGGGCAACTGCTTGAGGAATTGATGTTGCTGTGCTGGAGATAGCGCTATCAATGCGTTGATTTGCGATCGCCATTACTGTCGCTGCTTGCGAGGTAATTTGGGTGACTTTTTGAATGTTGAAACTGGGGTCTATTTGCTGGATTTTCGCTGCTGCTTGCTGAATGATTGGTTCTAAAGCGGCTGCGTTGCTGAGGTTTAAAAGAGAACCAGATTGAATTTGATTCGTAATTGAACTGACAACAGCTTTGACAAGATCCTTAGTAGCTGCACTGGAAGCACCATCAATCAAAGCGCTAGTTTGAGTGATCAAGTTTTGGACTTTCACCATTGCTGCTAAGACTTGGACGCCGCCTGGTAAATTCTGGTTGGTGGCTGCGATCGGATCTAAGCTAGTCAGGTCATATTCATCGGGGAGGGAAAGGGAGGCTTTGACTAAAGATTGGGCTGCTTCTGGTGCAATTCCTTTGTCGATTAAGTCGGCGACTAAGCTGGTTAGGAGGGTGACAACTGTGGAATCTGGTGGTGCGGTGACTGGTGTTTCTAGGGGTAATCCGGTGGCGGTGTCAGTGCCTCCGATGGCAACTATATTGCCTTCTGATGGGTCGATTTCTCCGTTTTTGTTGGTGTCGAAAATCTCGAAGGGGATGTTGAGATTGAATTCACCTTTGCTGTTAGTTGTCGTGGATGGTTCGTTGGTGTCTTTGATGCCGTTTTTGTTGGCATCTAAGAAGATAGTGGCACCAGCGATATAACCGTCAATTGCGATGCCAGAAAGGCCATTGCGGTACAGGTGGAAGAAGTCGGTGGCAGTGGCACCAGCATTGTCCGTTGCTGTCACCTTAATTGGTAAATAGAATAGTGAGGGGACATTCCCAGCATTCAAATCCACGCTAAAGCTCAGCGTATTTGGGTCGAACTTAAGCCAATTGGGTGGAATGAAAGTGCCGGTATTGGAGTTGAAGGTCAGCCAATCGAGAGGGTTGGGTATTAAGGGGCCGACATTGGGTCCGGGCTCTGGAATTATGGAATAGGAGTAAGTGAGCTTGTCACCTGGATCGGGATCAGTAAACGTGTTGGAAGCAAGAGTCAAATTCAAATCGCTGCGGAATTTGTTACGACCTTGACTCAATATGGGATTAGTTAACACCGGTGGGCGGTTGGCGACTGCGACGGTGGTAAAACTGCCTTCTGAGGCAAAGGGTGAACCAGCCCAAGCGGTGTCGATCGCCTGTACGCTCCAGTAATATGTCTTATCTGGAGACAAGTCTTTGAGCTGCCACTCGGTGTTTTGACTGACATTTCCTAGCCCTACAACTTGACGAGTTCCGTCATTTAGAGACATTGGGGCGAGAATATCCTTGCCTCCTGGCGTCGTGCCAACTCGCAAGTTGTAGCTCAAACCATCAGCAGGAGTTTGAGTATCAGTTGCTTTGTTCCATTTAAAGGTAACTTCTCGCCCAGAAGGTAAAGCCGATAGCCCTGTGGGTGCGGTGGGTGGAGTGTTGGCGATCGCAGTATTGCTTCGGTACACTTGATTCCCCAGCAAAATATCCAATTTGCCGTCACTGTCGTAGTCTCCCCAAGCACCGAAACCCGCGCCAGTCAC
>ENA-OFDP01000602-OFDP01000602.1-metagenomes-genome-assembly--contig:-NODE-602-length-15812-cov-5.826553_pt1 | contig 15812 bp, 15 predicted proteins | sample MGYA00153389_OFDP01 | MGnify analysis MGYA00153389 | reverse complement strand
AAAAAAGTCTCTTATGTTCTTTTACCACATAATGTTACTATTTTGGAGATGTCTATTAGCTATCTTGTACCACTCGCTTTCTATCTGGCGGTACGCTATCTTCTGATAATAAGCTTTATGGTGGTCTTGAAAGTTTTCTGCAAAAACTGCCTTTTGAGCGGCAACTGCTGCATAATTTGCTGCATAGATTGGAAGGTTGTTACTTTTAATAACACTGAGGCTTTTCCTTAAATCCTCCTGAAGTACCTGCATTGCACTACCTGTTATAAACTCATTTTCTACAACTGCATAACGATCTATAAGTTGCTCAATGTGAGAAATAACTATGCAGCGCATTTCTGTACTCTTCTTCCCATCAACTAGAGGGGCTAATTGTGCTACTCGCTGTAGCCTTTCATTGCAAGTTTTCTGATTTTCTGTGTTTTCAAGATTTTTAGCAGCTTGAAGATATGACTCTACAGCCACTTTAGCCATCTGAATTGGTCTACTCTTTTCTCGATCTCGTTTACAAATCCAGAGGATATCAGCTATTCTTGCCCGCATTTCGGGATCAATTACCATGACAACTAACTCCTTAACAAAGCGAGTTGATCGTCAGATAAAACCCCTAACATAGTCTCTGGTAAAATAGTCTCTTCTAAAGTAGAGGTACTATTCAATCCAAAAGGCTCCATGAAAACAGAAGTAATTTCACTCAAAAATTGGAAAATTTCTTGCCCTAGAGTGTCACCAGATAATTGATAATCTTTGGCTTTCGCTTGAAATTTATCGTAGTAATTCCAGTATTCCTTAGGGTTTACTCGGTCTAGTATCTCTGTCCATTGATACCTATTAAAGTCTTCTGCCTTAAACAAGGGGACAGGCTTAAATTGTGACATAGCGTAGGTTGTCAGTTATTGATTAAAGTTAAAGATAATCTATCTAGCTTACCTTTGGTAGTGCATTGTAACATAAAATTTGAGTCCGCGTTAGCGATCGCAGTTGATGACCCAGGTATTCGGTTTGTCATTTTCACAGCAGGCTGTCCGCTACGTTGCGTTATATCTTGCACTATTCTCAAGAACAGGCAAAATGCCTGTTCTTGAGGATAGTTAATTTTTTTAATATTACGCCTTCGGAATGGCAACCAAAGTCATAGAATTAGCGGGGTAAGTTGCCCCAAATCCCGCAGCGCTGATACCTAAATCGCTCTGACGGACGATCGCCCGCAAATTCGCACCGCTGTAAGTGTAAAATTGAGCCTTACCCGCCGGCTTAAATCCTTTTAAACTCAGGTTGCTGGTCAAATTTTTGTCAGTTTTATTAATAATTACCAGTGTCAGAGTACCATCACTGGTGCGAGCGGCTCCATAGATTGACAAAAGTCCCTGATCTGTGCTGTGCGATCGTACCCAAGTATCGCCATACTTACCGCCCTTGCCATCATAATTCATGTACATTCGGAAGGTATAAGCCGTCGGCTCCGAGGACTTAGGAGGCCCCCACAGCGTCGCTAAATCGACTTGTTCTCGCCCAAAAATCCCCAGGATGTCGGCTTGAGTCAACGCGCCGTTCATCGACTCCAAACCGCCCCAATTGTATTCAGTAATTGCCAGCTTTGTACCTGGGTAATCTTCCTTAATCCACTGTCGAAACCGGGGAATAATTGTTAGCGGTGGATTCGATTTACCAATCCAACTTTCATCCGTGTAAGTGCTGTCCCAGAGAGAACGAGTCGATCGCAGTCGCAGCGCTTGGGTTTTGGCATCACCGGCGGGACAATTCGCCAAACAGCCCTCGTCCGCCGAAGGATAGTAGTGTTCGTCGAAATAGTCGAGAATCCGCACACCTTTCTGCTGTTCGTAAGCGCGCATTTGCTGCAAATACCACCGCGCAAACCAGATACCGCCGTGTTTTTCGCGATCGCCCTTAACCCCCGAATCCACATACACTGGCCAGCCAAAATCCGACGGGCCAAGTACCTTAGCAGTAGGATCGGTGGCTTTTACCATTGAAGCGTATTCGTAAGTGCGATCGCGCAATTCATCGTAACTCGTCGCTTCTGGATGAACATCGCGGTGAGTATTTCCCCAGCCGCTTGGTTCGTTGTCCATTTGATAAATTTGCACGCCGCCGTTAGCAGCAGTACCGTGGGTTTTAACTAAGTGTTGAACCCACGGTTTTTGAAATGCTGGATTGCTAACAACGCTGACATTGAGGCGATTGTTGTCAGTTATCAAAGTGCCATCTGGACGCTTCCCATTGCCGCACTTATCACCTTCTGGAAAGATATAAGGATTGGTTTTTTCTTGCGGCCCATATTTGGATACTCTAAAGCCGCAGTTCCAAGTGCTAAACTTATTTACATAGCCAATCATCGGAATAGTAACGATGCTTTTACTACCGTTTTTGCGGTTTGTTTTGACAATTTTATCTATAGAATCGCCGGGAATAGGATTTTTATTGTCGCCACCACCCACGAAAAAAAAGTCGTCACCACTGTTGGAGGAATCGACTAACCAATTGTAGCGACTGGTGTGATTTGCGCCCCAGCGTTCCACTGGAATTCGCAATTCTTGCGCTAGGGCCGGATCTAGGGCATAATCATTCATACCATAGATGTCGGGGCTGATCGAATGGCGATCGGCTGTAACATCAACAGATAGGGTGAGATTGGCTGTTTGGGCTATACTATTTTTGATATAAGCTGTTGTTACGGCGATCGCGAAAGCGGCGATTAAACCCAATAAAAATAGGACAAGCCAACGAGGTTTATTTTCGGGAGACTGCAATAAAAATCGTGGATTCATTAATTTATGATATAGTGTTTAATAAGGCTTGTTTAAAATCTACTGCACTTTTGTAATAAATTTCAGGATTGTCGATTAAAGCGCGATCGATAACTGCGGCTAGCGGTTGAGGAATCGAGGAAGTGCGATCGGCAATAGGAACCGCATCATTATCCAAAACAGCACGAAACGGGTCTAATCCCACAAAATTGCGCGGCGAATATCCCGTAATCATCACATACAAACAAGCCGCCGCCGCCCAAACATCAACCTCCGGTTGCGCGTACTTATAATCAAGCACTTGCTGTCGCGGCATAAAATACGGCGTACCCACTTGAGAACCAGTCATTGTTTGACCACTTAAACCCGCTTGATCAAAAGCTTTTGCTAACCCATAATCCCCAATCTTAGCAACTTGTTTCCCGTCAATATTCGCTATAAAAATATTCCCCGGCTTCAAATCCCGGTGAATCAAACCCCGTCCCTTTGCAAAACTACCATCAGCCAATCTGACATTGGGAATTTCCGCATTGTGCGTGTAAGTCAAACCATCTAAAACTTGTAGAATAATTGCCACAGCCTCACCGATCGGCAAAGTGCTGACACCGCGTTTTTTCATCAAATCAACAACGCTACCACCCTCGCAGTATTCCATCGTAAAAAAAAAGGTTTCATCGGCATAACCCGACTCTTTAAATCCTACCACATGAGGATGTTTTAAACATTTAGTATTATCAACTTCCCGCAAAAACCAATTCACAGCCCGCTGATTCGCCGCCACTTTTGGTAGCATCACTTTCAGGGCGACTTCTTCATTTGTTTGTTTATGTCGCGCCAAATAAACCAAACTAAAACCTCCCTTACCCAACTCCTTCAGCAAAACATAATCGCCGAGAGTTCCAATATTATTTTTACCACCCACAGCTTTGAACAGAAAAGCTTGAAGCATTTCCCACAAATTCTCTTGATTTGAGGGAATAACTGGGGGTGATTGTTGTTGGAGATTTTTCGCAATTTCCGGGTCAAGAGCAACAGCAACTCGAAAAGAAGTATCGCTGAGTGTAAATTCATCTCCCTCTCTCAAGTCATATTCTGGGAATTGAATTTGAGCAGCTTCTTCAGGAGATTGATGCGCTTCTCGCTGACCGATTTTTTGGCTATTAACAAAAGTGCCATTCTTGCTACCAAAATCGCGCACGCGGATATCGGGAGGATTGATATCTAGCAAACAGTGATAGCGCGATATGGTGCGGTGTTTGTCGTCGTCTGGAATTTTGGGATAGCAATCTTTGGCGCGCCCGATAATGCAAGTAGTGCGGGTGTCAAAGGTGAATTCTTTGCCATTGAGATTGCCTGCGGTGATAGTGAGGGTAACTTTTGAAGTCATTTCAATATATGATTATGAAGGTGATACTTAGCTAAGCAAAACTAGCGACTTCTACAGAACGTTCTACAGCTACACTTTTACGCTGGCGTTTAATTCTGTCGATTTCATGGAGTGTTTCGGCTGTTAGGTAACTACTACCACAGTGAGGACAGCTTATTACTGGAATGTTTTCTATAACTAGCAAATCTTTGCCTTTACCGTAGGTTCTGGGAATTCGGCGAATTCGCACACCTTCTGTTCCGCAAATATCGCATACCATTTACTAAGTCTCCTTGCTTAAATTAGTCCTCATGCAATAATTTATCAATGAATTCTTCCCGTTCATCCTCTGTCATTCCATCCCAGTCTTTTCCCCTTTGGGCAGTAGCCTGTCGCGCTTTTTCTGGACCATCATGGGTTAAGTTTGCCCAAGATTCCCAAAGCTGCATCAGCAATAGTTTTAATAATTGGTGTTTTTTGCGATCGGGTAATTCTTGAGCTAATTCAATTACTTGGTCATCGGTTAATGTGAATGTTAATGTTGGCATCGAATACGACTATAGGTAACATGATTAAGCTTTGTGTAAAACATCGTCAATAAATTCTTCGCGTTCTTCTTCAGTCATCGTGTCCCAATCTTTTCCGCGTTTCCAGCAAGCCATTCGTACGTTTGCTTCGCTATCTTTAGTAAAGTTACTTAACCAGCCCCACTTACTTTTTAGTAAAAACTCACATAATTCTGCTTGTTTTTCGCTAGGAAGTTGTTGGACTAATTCTAGGAGTTGTGTATAGGTTAAAGACAATGCTAATGTTGTCATCGATTCACCTCTCAGTAAAATCTGCTTTTTCAATATATCATAACACAAACAGCTATAGTCCTGGACGCGTGGGGGTTCAGAAACCGGGTTTTTTACGACAATACTTTGTTCTAGCCCGCAAATTAAGTAAAAACCCGGTTTCTTTGGACGCAGTGGGTAAATCCTAGAATTCATAGCACATGGCTTAAACTTCAACATATTTGCATAAAGTCCTAGCTTCGGGAATAGACGTACCAGATTGACGCAACTCTTCTAAATAACAAACTATTGCTACTTTAATTTGCTGTTCAGCTTCTTCGATAGTTGCACCTGTTGCTACACATCCTGGTAAATCTGGAACATAAGCAGAATAATTGCTTTCTGCTCTCTCAATCGCAATAGCATAACGTATAATCCTACTTTGATTATCTGCTTTTGCATCTGTTAGGACAATAGAGCCTACCGAGGTTAATTCCCATCTGTCGCGAGGTGAATTTGTTTCTACATATCGTTTAACCAAACCATCAACAGCAAGTTTTTTCAAGACAACCATCATGTCAGGTTCTCGCGGTACATCTCGGCGGGAAAGTGCATTGGCGAGTTCGTACCAACTCCATTTTCCTTGACCTTTAGCTACTAATTCTAGCAAGACTAATTCAAGGTGAGTTAATTGAGTTAGGTTTTTCATAAAAAGTCCTCTACGCTAGGATGAAATAAAACGCCGAATCCTTCTTTTAGTTTATAGTCTTCAAGGGTAGCTGTGTGAGCGTTGTTCCAGAGTTCATAAGCCTCATCCGGGTTTGTTGGTTGTCCTGTTGGATAGCCTAGTTTTTTATACCTCAAATACTCGCGTAACTCGTGAGTATAGAAGCGCCAATCAACAGGCTCAGCGACAAGGGTTTTGGTGACAATACTTCTTAACCTTTCTACCATTCTTAGCTCAGCTTCACCAACTGGATTAAATCTGCGAACATGAGCTTCAACTAAGGAAACGCCTTTATCAGTAATTTTCACATTTTGATAAGATAAGTTGAGAATCTTTCCGCCAGCTTTTGAGGGATTGAAAGGTCTGCCACTTATTGCACCTTTGTCTATCATTTGTAATTATGAACTTACACTAGGCAAATACGGCGGCTACGGCTTTCGGTAATGCGATGGGTACAAAATATGCAACTGGATACAAATCATCTTCGCCAGATTGATCAATCACTCGGATCAATTGATGTTCCCCAGCGCGATTATCCGGGATTATTTGATAGATTTTTCGTACTTCCAATGATGCTGGATAGTCTTGATTGTTGATGCAAACTACAAATTTTGTTTCTAAGTTATGGAGTTTGGAGGCTGTTGGTGGGGAGGTAGAAACCGGGTTTCTTCCTGAATCTGGGTGATGATACATAAATTATCGCAGAAACCCGGTTTCTGAGATTGATTTTAGTTTGATTATTTGCTCGTTATGTCCCGACAACCCCGTCGGAAACCTAGACAGGGCATGGCTTCGTGGTTTTGGGCTTTGTGAGAAATCTTTATGAAATCCTGAAACGCTTAGATGTTACAGTCTACAAGTCTCGACGCGAGAGAAGAGAAGAGAGAACCCGAACCCCCCCACCAAACAACCCCACCCCACCTACCCCCTTACCCACGTACCTTGGAAGGTGAGCTTGCACCGCCTTTTCTGAAAAAGTGAGGTCTTTGTAGTACAGCCATTGGTTATTTTTTCTCCAGCCTACCTTGTCGCCAAACTTCTGCCAAACTTCCGAATCGTATTGACTGGTTCCCCCCAGACTTTGATAGATGCGCTTCTGCACGCTAAAGCCGAAGCGCCCATTGCTGTATTTTACCCAAAGTTGGTCAATAGTTCGCAAGTCCTCGCAGGGGAATTTTTCAATACTTTCTGTATTCAGCCATCTTTCTTTCTCCCTACCCGCCACCTTCAACATCACTCTCAGAGTTTCCTCATCGGCTTCTCGCCACTTTTTGGCCGCTAATAAACTCCACAAGTTTATATAATCTATCTCCACGGCTGAAACCAGCGCAGTCTCAACAGCTACTGGTTTAGCAGGCATTTCAAAAGATTTTTGTGCAGGCTGAGGGCTGACTTGTGGTGATGGCAATACCACTGATTTTGGGTTCAGCAAATCCAACCATTCTTGCACCGACTGCGGGCGATTTTGCGGTTCCAACTCCATCCCTTTCATAATTGCGGCATTCACCCTGTCGCTAATCTCAGAATTGAATTGCTTTGGCGGAGTTAAAGGAATATTTTGCTTCCTGAATTGCGACGGAAACGGCAACTCACCAGTCAACATGACATAAAGCGTTGCTGCTAGGGAATAAACATCTGTATAAGCACCAAGTTCGGCGCGTTTTTCTAATAATTCAATGGGTGCGTAACACTCAGTCCCGGAATTGCTATTTGTCCGCAATTTCCCCGGTGCTGTCACCTGTCGCGCTATGCCGAAATCAATCAAAACTGCTTCAAAACCCCGCTTTCGGAGCATAACATTTTGGGGTTTAACATCCAGGTGAGTAAATCCTTGCTGGTGGACAAAACTCAGGGCGCTTCCCACTTGTTGAATAATTGGCAAAGCTTTCGCTTCGGACAAAATGCCGTTATCTTCGAGATATTCTGCTAAGTTAGTGCCGTCGATTAATTCCATCACCATGCACCACAATTCGATATTTCCTGCCATTTCGGGAAATACTTCGTAAACTTGGACGACGTGGGGATGGCTGCATCGGGCTAAAGATAAGGCTTCGTTGACAAATTTGGTTTGGTATTCGCGAAAGTTTGGTTTACCTTGAACGTTGGCATTTAGGGTTTTGATGGCGACTACTTTGCCTTCTTTGGGGTTTTGGGCGCGGTAGGTGACACCGAATCCGCCGCCACCGAGGATGGCTTCGATGATGTATTTGCCGTTGTGGATTTGTTGTCCGGGGGGCCAGTGCCTCATGGCGGGTTTGTGGGGGTGGAGAGGATGGTTTTGATTATAGCTGAGATGGGGGAAATTTTGTTGAGGCTTTGGGTGAAGTTGAGAAACCGGGTTTTTTCGGAGTTTTTGGGTTGTGATTGGGTATTGTCGCAAAAACCCGGTTTCTTGAGGCTTTGGGTGAGGTGGATTTCAGCATCTATCAAACCCGGAGATCCCCCCTAGCCAAGAGGGCGGGCACGGGGGCACCGCCCCTACAAGGGGGGGACTGGAAGCGTTCTCAAAGTCCCCCTTCTTAAGGGGGATTTAGGGGGATCTAGACTCGGAGCAAAACGAGATTTACATGGATTTCAATCTTAAGTGTAAGCTTCCATTGGCAAACAAGAACAGACAAAATTACGATCGCCAAAAGCATTATCTATCCTTCCCACCGCCGGCCAAAACTTATGTTCGCGAGTCCAAGGAGTCGGATAAGCGGCTTGGGCGCGAGTATAAGGATGATTCCACTCATCAACCATCAGCGATTCTGCGGTGTGAGGTGCATTTTTCAAGACGTTATTTTGCGCGTCAACATTGCCTTTTTCAATCTCCGCAATTTCGGCCCGAATCGCAATCATCGCATCGCAAAAACGGTCTAATTCCTGCTTCGATTCGCTTTCCGTCGGTTCCACCATCACCGTACCGGCAACGGGCCAAGAAACTGTCGGCGCGTGATAGCCATAATCCATCAACCGTTTGGCAATATCATCGACTTCAATCCCTGCGGTTTTCTTGAGAAGTCGTAAATCCAGAATGCACTCATGGGCTACTAAGCCCGATTTCCCTTTGTACAAAACCGGATAATAAGATTCTAACCGTTTTGCCATGTAATTCGCATTCAGAATTGCTACTTTTGTCGCGTCAGTTAAACCAACTCCTCCCATCATCCGAATGTACATCCAAGAAATAGTCAAAATGCTGGCACTTCCCCAAGGTGCGGCGGAAACAGCACCAACTGATGTTTGTTGACTGTTCGCTGTTGACTGTTCACTGTTGACTGTTCGCTGTTGACTGTTAAGAACAGAATGACTGGGCAAAAACTCTACTAAATGAGGCATCACGCCAATCGGCCCCATTCCTGGGCCGCCGCCACCGTGAGGAATGCAGAAAGTTTTGTGCAAATTCAAGTGACAAACATCAGCACCAAAATCACCTGGGCGACACAAACCAACTTGAGCATTCATGTTTGCGCCGTCCATATAAACCTGTCCGCCGGCTTGATGCACAATCTCGCAAATTTCTGTAATTTCTGCTTCAAAAACGCCGTGGGTAGATGGATATGTCACCATCAAAGCCGCCAGTTCATTTTTGTGCTTTTCGGCTTTTTTCTGCAAGTCAGAAACATCAATATTTCCCTGAGAGTCGCAATCAACCGCCACTACTTTCATCCCCGCCATGACTGCGCTAGCCGGATTTGTACCGTGGGCTGACTGGGGAATTAAACAAATATTGCGGTGAGATTCGCCCCGATGTTCGTGGTATTGACGAATTACTAACAAACCCGCATATTCACCTTGGGAACCAGCGTTTGGTTGCAAAGAAATTCCGGCAAAACCGGTGATTTCTGCCAGCCATTGTTCGAGTTGCACGAACATCATTTGATAGCCGCGGGTTTGATGGCTGGGTGCGAAGGGGTGAATTTTGCTAAATTCTGGCCAACTCACGGGTAGCATTTCGGCTGTTGCATTCAATTTCATCGTACAGGAACCCAAGGGAATCATCGATGTATTCAGTGACAAATCCTTGGCTTCCAATCGGTGCATATAGCGCAAAAGTTCGGTTTCCGAATGGTAGCTGTTGAAAACTGGATGGGTGAGATAGCTGCTGGTGCGATCGCAAAAATCAGGTAACATCAAATATGAACTCAATGCCTCTGCATCTAGCGGAATGTTGAGAGCATTCTGCCCGTCAGCCCTGATATAGTCTTTGTTCTGCGCAAAAATTTCCCACAACTCTTGCACCTCTTCAACGCTGACAGTTTCATCTAAAGTGATTCCGACTGTCGAATCATCAAAAACTCGGAGATTAATTTTGTGAACTTGAGCAGTTGCTAAAATTTCTGAAAGGGACTTGTCTCCCAATTCTACCCGCAGAGTATCGAAGAAAGGTCGATCGCCAATTTTGTATCCGAAACTTCTTAAACCGGATGCCAAAAGTGCAGTTAAAGTCCGTACTTTTTCAGCAATGTCTTGCAGTCCAGACGGGCCGTGATAAACAGCATACATACCCGCCATCACAGCTAGCAAAACTTGAGCAGTACAAATATTGCTAGTTGCTTTTTCGCGGCGGATGTGCTGTTCGCGAGTTTGCAATGCCAAGCGTAAAGCAGATTTGCCGTTAGCATCTTTGGAAACGCCGACAATTCGCCCCGGAACTTGGCGTTTAAACTCTTCTCGCGTGGCGAAATAGGCTGCGTGAGGCCCTCCGAATCCCAGGGGAATTCCGAAGCGCTGGGTGCTTCCTACGGCTATGTCAGCGCCAAATTCGCCTGGGGGTGTGAGCACGCAAAGGCTCAAAATGTCGGCGGCAACTGTGACTAATGCACCGACTTCGTGAGCCGATCGAATAAAATCGGTATAGTCGTAAATTGCGCCGTCTGTGGCGGGGTATTGCAGGAGAGCGCCGAAGGTTGTACGATCGAACTCAAAGCCTCGATGGTCGCCCACAATCACATCAATTCCCAGCGGCTTAGCGCGAGTTTGCACGACTTCAATAGTTTGAGGGTGGCAATCTTGAGCCACAAAAAACGCTTTTCCCTTATTTTTGCTCACGCCGTAACTCACCGCCATCGCTTCCGCCGCCGCAGTCCCTTCATCCAGCAAAGAAGCGTTGGCAATTTCCAAACCCGTGAGGTCAATTATCATGGTTTGGAAATTCAGCAAAGCTTCCAATCGCCCTTGGGCAATTTCGGCTTGGTAGGGAGTGTAGGCTGTATACCAGCCTGGATTTTCGAGGATATTCCGCCCGATGACTGGGGGAGTGATGCAGTCGTGATATCCTGTGCCAATGTACGATCGAAATACCTGATTTTTTGAGGCAATTTCTTTCAATTCTGCCAAAGCGCTGTACTCGCTTTTGGCCGTGGGAAGTTGTAGGGGTTCAGAAATCCGAATCGCCGCCGGAACCGTTTTGTCAATCAAATCATCAAGGCTATCGATGCCCAAAACATCGAGCATTTCCTGGATTTCCGTGGGTGTCGGGCCAATGTGCCGGCGCGCAAAACCATCGATGGCCGAAAGATTTTGCTGCTGATTGGGTTCAAGTTGAGTGCTGTAGAGTACCAAGGCGGATTCTCCTGAATAGACTTTTGCTTATTTATTTTGTAACATTTTGCAAAGGAAACCAGGAAGATTTTCTGCGTCTATCAAAGTCCGACAGTACGACAGGGGTTGAAACCCCTGGCGGAGTGTGGAATTATCAACGAGCCCTATTCCCTATTCCCTATTCCCCTTCGACCATTTTGCGATACTCCTCGACTGACAAAGCGTCATCTGTTTCGCTGGGATTATCAACGCGCACTTTCAGCAGCCACCCAGCGCCATAGGCATCTTCCGCTAAATTCTCGGGAGATTCTACAATGGCATCATTCCGTTCGACGACAGTGCCGGTAACGGGCGCTTTCAAGTCTTCAACGGCTTTCACTGACTCGACTGTACCGAAAGCTTCGCCTTTTTCCAACCCTGCACCCACTTCGGGCAAATCTAGAAACACGATATCGCCGAGTTGATCCACGGCAAAGGCACTAATGCCGATCGTGGCAATTTCGCCTTCGAGTCGGATGTATTCGTGAGTGTCCAGGTATTTCAAGTCATCGGGGTATTGTAGTGCCATGTCTTTTCTCGCAATGAATAAAGTATCAATTAAATCTTATTAAATGACGCACCTTACAACTTGATGCAATTTTGCTGAAATTCGTAAGGTGCGTCAGTCAGAGTTTTTTATAGGCGGCGAAGATGATTCTATCTGACGCACCCTACAAGCTTTCACTAGGTCGATTGGGCGATCGATAAAATGGTTTTTTGACCACACTAGCCGGATAGTTTTTGCCGCGAATTTCGACTTGTAATTGCTGACCAATTTTAGCTAATTTTGTGGGAACATAGGCAAGTGCGATCGGCTTATTCAAGGTTGGTGATAATGTACCGCTAGTAACTTCTCCTACTATTTCATTTTCAAATATGACCGGATAGCCGTGGCGCGCAATGTGCCTCCCTGCCATTTCTATGCCTACCAACCGCTTCGATACTCCCGTTGCTTTCTGCTTTTCCAAAACCTCGCGCCCAATAAAATCGCCTTTGGTATCGAGGTGAACTACCCAACCCAATCCAGCTTCTAAAGGTGTAGTGTTGTAGTCGATATCTTGACCGTAAAGAGCCATTGCTGCTTCTAAACGCAAAGTATCTCTTGCGCCCAAACCGCAGGGTACAACGCCAGCAGCTAGCAGTTTTTGCCACAGTTCTTTTCCGACTTCGGCATCCACCATAATTTCAAACCCATCTTCGCCAGTGTAACCAGTTCTGGCGATAAAACTCGGCTGTCCCAACAGGTTCGTTTCTAAGTGACCGAAGGCTTTAATTGGTGATAGATTGTCTTCCACAAAAGGCTGGAGATAATTGATAGCTTCCGGCCCTTGAATTGCGATTAAAACTTTTTCTGATGAAATGTCTGTGAAACTAACTCCGCTTAATTCTAAATGCGCTGCTATCCAAGCTTTGTCTCGGATGCGAGTGGCTGCGTTGACAATGATTACGGCACGTTCTTCGCTAGTGGTAGCGTCTGGTTCTTGGCAGTAGAAAATAATGTCGTCTAAGATGCAGCCTTTGGCATTTAGTAAAACTGTATATTGAGCTTGACCTGGTTGCAGACGACTCAAGTCGGAGGGTACTAAGGGTTGAAATTTTTCTCTTAATTGTTTCCCTCTCAAACCAAATTTTCCCATGTGGGAAATGTCGAACATTCCTGCTTGCTGGCGTACTGCTTGATGTTCGCTACTGATGCCTGCATATTGCACCGCCATCTCCCACCCGGAAAATGGCACCATTCGACCTTTGAGCTCTAATGATAGGTCGTACAGAGGCGATCGGGCAAGCTGGCTCGGCTTCTCTGGATTGCTGGGTTCAGTTGACTTTGCCACAGGTAGCCCCTTTTTTTTGCAGATAGACTGTTTTGATTTTACGGGAAAATTGGTTTTCTTGATGCGAAAGGCCCGATCGAACTTAAGGATGCGATCGGTACTGTTTAGGTACAAATCAGGATACGGCAGTGCCTTTTCCCTAGTCTATGTTTATGGAGAATAGCGGGCTCGAACCGCTGACCCCTACAATGCCATTGTAGTGCTCTACCAACTGAGCTAATTCCCCTTTCTTTTCGCGCTCTCAATCATGCCTTAACATACCAATATTTGTCAAGCGTTTTTCTAAAATTAGTTTTTAGCCTTGGATTGACAAGGCTTTTGCCTTTTCTCAAAAAAGTTATCCTCACTTAAAGGCAATTGTCAATTCCTACTCGATTATTGGTACAGATGTTGGGATATTTCGGTTAAATGGCTTAAACAAGACCCCATGAGGAAGTAGACGACTACCAGGGCTGCGGCTGAGGCCGCAACTAGAGTGCCGGCTAGCATTAGTGAAAATTCCCGTTGCTCGATCGCCTCCTGCATTAAGTGCAAAGACCAGGCAACTAGGGCAACGTCAATTATTAAAATAGAAACCAGCATAAGTTACGATTTGTAACAGCGTACCCATTGTAACAAAACTTTTGGTTAAGTGCCGATCGGCTTATACCTATTTAAGTATTGCTGTAAAACGCCCAGGGAGCAGCGGAAAGCTACTGATAAAAAATGATAGCTTTTCTTGATAATTACGATATGCAAAGTAAATGAGAGCTAACTCTGCTTTTTGGGGGCAGTTGTACGATCGAAGCGGGCGATTCACGATCGGGATAGCTGCGCTTCACACGCTTTTTTGAGGGGTTCGGGTGCGATCGACCGTTTTGAGTAAGCTGTCGCGCATTTAAATTGTATGTTCAGGGCGGGATATCCCGCCCACCCCACAAGAGTTTTATTTTTTTACATAGAATTTAAATGCAGAACAGCTTACTAACAAGTTTGAGGCGATGGTAGTTGGATACTGCAAATATGTCCCCATCGAAACTCCGCTGATACTAATGCCAAAAGCTCAGGTTTCGATCGCATCTTTGGGAAATAAATCGGCTCATCAAAAATTTATTCCCAGCGAGGCAGATAAATATTATATCGTTTTTCCTTTAAAAATAATTGAAATTGACTAAATTGCGATCGTTTAATAAGCTAAATGGTTGGACGAGCGATCGCACTTCCAAACATCCGCAGCAAATAAGGTCGATCGCACTTTTTAATCAAAACAATCCGCATCACAACCCAGGAAAGCTTAGCAACCTCAACAATTAAAGCGATCGCAACCGCAGTCAACAACCAAAAACCAGTTTAATTCCGAGTTTAGTTTAATACAGGATTCATCCTTTAGAAAGATGCATCCAACCAAAACATTTCGTTACATTACCAGCAAAGTAATCAGTTGCTGATTCCCATGAAAAATATTCCCGACCAAATTTCAGACATCAAAGAAAAACTTCCCGATCTTACTCCTACCCCTCCTGGTTTAAAAGCCCAAGCATCCAGCTACGACCTCAAAACCCGCTTAGATTGGGGTGAACCAGCACTCACAATCATCGATGCCCGGGAGTTTGAAAGCTTTAACAAAAGCCGTATTACCGGCGCAGTACCGATGCCAATAGGCGAATTAGTCGATCGGGCAAAATCCAGCCTAGAACCCGTCCGCGACATCTACATCTACGGCGAAACCGACCAACAAACTGCCGAAGCCGCTAATCTTCTCCGCGCAGCAGGCTTTACAAAAGTAGCCGAACTAAAAGGTGGAGTTCCAGCTTGGAAAGCCATCGACGGCCCCATAGACGGCGTTATCGAACACGATAATCCCGGCCCCGACGCCTACAACGTTTTCTCTCGCTTGCAACAACACGCCAAAACCCAGAAAATTAAAAAATAACCTCAGCTTAGTGGCATAATTCGCCTACAAAATCTGACACTTAAGAAACCCGGTATCACAAAAGTTATATCAATTCCGGTTCCATCGGAATTAATATTACCCGACCGAAATCAGGACACGGCAGTGCCGTTTCCCTACAATAAATCACGGTAGGGAAACGGCACTGCCGTGTCCTCTATATCATTCCGGCACAGCCGGAATTGATATTACCGGGTTTCTCAATTAGAACTTCTACCAAATCCGTCTTAAACTTTATGAGACTTCGTTTGTGTACTAGCAGTTTTAGCCACCGACTCCGATCTTTCTGGCATCTAAATATACCTTAACTTCCCTCAAAATTTGCCGATTTCCATCAAAAGTAATCAGCTTAACTGCTTCCTCAAAAGAAACCCAAGCAGAATTTTGAACTTCCTCTGCTTGCAAAACAACTTCCCTCGATTTTACAAAAGCTACAAAATAAGTAACAGTCTTTTCAATTACCTCTCCCTCCTTAGCAAAGGAATAATGTTTCACAAAACTCGCAGTTTCTTTCTGAACAAAGGAATAATATTCTACAAAACTAGGCTGCTCAAGCACTTCATAATTGCGGATGCCAGTTTCCTCCTCCAATTCCCGCTTCGCCGTTAAGAGTGCAGATTCCCCCGGTTCTGCGTGACCTTTAGGAAATGCCCAATGTCCGGCTTGATGTTGAATCAACAAAAATAGAGTATCAGGTTCACTCGAAAAAATTGGCACAATTCCAAAAGCTTCATCTTTCATGTTTTTTTCTTGGCTATTAGTATCAGGGTATTCTGTTCGACATCTAAATTGCATTTTTTGTGCGGGTTCTTAAGGCCGACCCCACAAGAACTTTATAAAATTTTGAC
>ENA-OFDP01000600-OFDP01000600.1-metagenomes-genome-assembly--contig:-NODE-600-length-15833-cov-25.650399_pt1 | contig 15833 bp, 13 predicted proteins | sample MGYA00153389_OFDP01 | MGnify analysis MGYA00153389 | reverse complement strand
TCGATCGACGTGACATATACTAGTTCCGCTGGCGTAAAATCTTCCCAAGCAGCCTGTTGACTGGCGAGTAAATCTACTGTTGCATCCGCAATATCCCCCGTACGATGTGCCAATCGATCGCGTAATACATCCGCAGGTGCCGTACAGTAAATCATCTGCACAGGAATCCCCCGATCTGCGGCTAAATCGACCACAGCAGCACGTAGAGACTGTCGATCGTACTTTGCATCCAAAATCACCGTCAAACCCTGTGCGGCTAATTTCGCCCCCAATGCCAACACCCGCTGATAAGTTTTAGCCGTCATTTCGGGCGTATATAGACTATCATCGCCCTTGCTCAATAGTGGAATCCCGCCTAAATGTTTCCGCACCGCATCAGAGCGGAGATGCACACCACCCACCGACTGAGCAATTTGTTTACCCAAGGTGCTTTTCCCAGATCCAGATAGCCCCGACAACATGATGATTCGTCCCTGGCGAGGGCGAGTATACTCCCAAGCCTGACGATAATAATCTCCCGCTGTCTGGGCTGCGGCTGCTCGATCTTCACTAGAAACACCAGGATCGTCAAGCAGAAAGGATGTGACTTTTGCGCGTACATACGCTTGACGACTCAGGTACATTGGTAATACCTGCAATCCTGCCCAATCTCCAGTTTGTTCGGCATAGGTATTTAAAAACCGATTAGCCAGATCTTTTCGTCCTCTGGCTTCCAAATCCATCACTGCAAAAGCAACATCGTACATCGTATCGACAAAGCGAAATGGTTCGTTAAATTCGATGCAATCAAATAGAAGGATTTGATGATGCCAGCGACAAATATTGCGAAGATGCAAATCGCCATGACACTCCCGAATAAATCCACCTGTAATGCGATCGAGAAATAACTGTTGATGTTCGACGAGGAATCGATCGGTATATGCTTTAGTTTCAGTATATTGAAGTTGAGTTTGGGCGCGTTCGATATATTTCTCGGTTTGTCGATAGTTATCATCGATCGATTGTCGAATCTGTTCTACTCGCCCAAAACTACTAATATATTCAGATGTTTGAGCGTTAGCATGAAACCCTGCTACGACTCGCCCCATCTCTTCAACATCTTCAGTGGTAATCGTCCCCGACTCAAACATATTGCTGAGTAAGTTTTGCTGCGGAAACTGCACCATCTTGACAGCATAGTCAACTATTTCCCCATCGCTACCCAGATGATATTTATTACCTTGTTTTGCGACGGGTAATACTGCCAAATATAACTCTTTAGCACCGCGTTGATTGAGGCGGATTTCTTCTTGACAAAAATGCTGGCGTTTGGCGACTGTCGAGAAGTCCAAAAATCCGAAGTTAACTGGTTTCTTTAGCTTGTAAACAAAGTCTCCCGTCAGTAAAACATAGGAGGCATGAGTTTGCATCAATTCAATTGGCATAGTCACCGGATGGGGATAAAATTCCGGTACTAACATTTGCTGAATTAATTCTGGCAGAGTTGATTTATTTGACACGATCTATATTTTACTCCACATCGATACCCAACTCTTTGAGCTTGGCAGCCAGTCTATCTGCCCTTTCTCGCTCTTGGTTAGCTTGTTGTTGCGCTTGAATCAATTGCTCTCGATCTGTACCGATCCAACTTCCAGATCGATCGTACCACCGCAACCACTGACCGTCTACACCAAAATACGCTCCTGCCCAAATCCCCAAACCCAGTGCCAACTCCTCGAACCAAAATCCCTGTCCACTCACCGCTAGCTCCACATAACGCGCACCCTGGAGGCAAAACATCCGAAATTGGTGAGAGTACCTGTCGTAAATCGCATAATAAGGCACCCGCAAAATCTGCTCGTAAACCTGCCATTTAGTCGGCGGCTTCCCGACAACGCGCAACGTCTGCCCCAAGTCTTCTGCCTCCGTACCTGGTGATAACAACTCCACCATCAAAAATGGTGCTACACCCTCTTGCCACATCACATAGCTCAATCTGAGGTCTGCCTGGGACTGACTCGCTGGTGCCCCAAGTACCAAAAACCAATCCGGTCGTTTGTACCAGCTTGTCTGCCTGACATCATAATAGAGATTCAAGTCAGCCCCGATAAAAAAGTCCACCTCAGCAGGCTGACAAGTTTCTCGCAATAATTTAGGCTGAAAATCATGAAATTCGTCAGGCAAACCGATCTCCTCCGAATCTTCACTGGGTAAATCGTACATCGTCGGCAGTGTGTCGATACCAGGTACGGCAGGATAGTTATACATACTTTCTACACCTCATGCTGTCCCTATTTTAGTCCAAGTTGCTACCTACACTCGAAGTGGTTAAAACCCCTCGTGTTGCAAAGTCCGCCTACTCGGACTATAGCGATCGTAAATCAGATCCTTACGCTCGAATACTGGTGCGTTACGGCTTACGCCTAACACACCCTACCTCAATATAGCTTCTCCTTTAGGATTGCTATAGAAATTCAGTCTGAGTAGGCGGATTGTTGGTAGCGGTGGGGTTTAAATCCCCACTACTACCAACCCAATTATCAACTATCAATTATCAACTATCAATTACCTTTTACTTCCTTCAACAAAGATTGCAGATCTACCGTTGCCATCCGCGCACCTGGAATCGTCACCAATTTAGCTGAAGCTAAGGAACCTAAACGTCCAGCCGTCGCCCAATCCATCCCATTCGTGATGCCATACAATACCCCACCAGCATACATATCACCAGCACCGACAGTATCGATCGCTTTAACTGGGAAAGGTGCGATTTCAATTAATGTTTTACCATCAAAGATCAGCGAACCTTTTGCGCCGAGGGTGAGTGCAAAACTCTTGGAAATAGTTTTTAAATACTCAACAGCTTCAGCTAAATCTTGAGTACCAGCCATCTCAAATGCCTCGCTGTCGTTGGCAAATAGTAAATCGACTCCAGAGCCAATCATCTCTAGAAGTCCTTGTTTAAAGAACTTTGCCATGTTTTGGTCTGAAAGCGTCAGCGCGACTTTTTGACCTGCATTAACAGCGATTTCTCTGGCTTTAATTGCAGCTTGTTTGCTACTTTCCCCTGTGACTAAATAGCCCTCAATATAAGTATACGCAGAGTTGGCGATCGCATCGGGAACCAATTCAACATCTGACAAACCAGAGGAAATACCCAGGAAAGTATTCATTGTCCGATCTGCATCTGGAGTGACGAAGACGAGACATTTACCTGTAATTCCTGGCTCAGGAGGGTGGAGCTGGAGATTGGTATCTACACCGCACTGTACTAAGTCGTTGAGATAATATTGTCCTGGTTCATCCTTGGCAACTTTACAAGAGTAAAATGCTTTGCCACCAAATTGACTGACAGCAACGATCGTATTTGCGCCAGAACCACCACAACTTCGCTTAGTTACGGAATTGCCGAGACGATCTAAAATTTTGTTCTGACTGGCTTCATCCAATAGTGTCATCACACCTTTGTCGATGCCTAGTTCTACCAGTACTTCTGGCTCGATTTCGCATTCTACATCGAGGAGGGCGTTACCTAGTCCGTATACGTCGTAGCGTGTCATAAAATTATCAATAGAAGGTTAGCGAATAATGGGGTAGTATCCCATCGATCGATAGTACCTTATCAATGACAGTAATATCGATCGAGTTGACAGGGGCGAATGTCTACATCGGAGCGTTTCGTCGGTGTGCTGCATTTTGTTGCACCAACACACCAGAAACCCTGAGTTGATTCTGCTAAAGTTAAAGCAGATATTCGCGCTCAATACTATGTCATATATTCATTCCGATCTCGTTGACTTAGCCTCTTTCCTGAAGAATCGACTACTGTTATCGCTAGTCATTATCACTATTTCGATGGGGATGTTTGTTCTTCCCGCTCAAGCTACCGCTGTTTATGAAATTCCGGTTGTCTCCGCAGGTGTCCCCACTTGGGTTGTGGATAAAGCTGAGGTGTTGAGTTTATCCACCAAAGGAACGGTGAGAGGGACACTAGAACAACTCGCCAAGCAGACGGGGAAGGAAGTTCGGTTTGTCACTATCCATCGTCTCGATTATGGTGATACGATTCAAGTTTTTACAGACAAACTGTTCAAAAAATGGTTTACAACAGCAGCAGAGCAAGCCAGTCAGACTCTGATTGTCTTGGATAATGTCACCAATACAATCGGTATTCAAACTGGAATTGAAGTCAAACCTCTGCTGACAGATGCAATTGCTACCAGTATCACCACTGAAACGATGCAAGCACCCTTACGCAATGGGAATAAATACAATCAGGCGTTTATCGCTGGTGCTGACAGACTTGTGGCTGTACTATCAGGACAAGCAGATCCTGGGCCACCAGTAGTTATATCTACGCCAGAAGTTGGTAGAACCTATCTCAAAGCCGAAGAAACTGAAGCCAACCGGACGAATTTTCTAGTGATTGTGATCGGACTATTGGTAATTGCTACCGTAATCCCGATGGCAACTTGGTGGTGGTATCAAAATCAAAGTTAGAAATCGCCCAGTGGCGATTGATTATTGGTGATTGGGAAAGGGAACATTTTCGTACCACTAACCAATCGCCACTTTGGACTTTCAAAATCGAATACCTCTACAAGTCGATCGTTTTTAGAGCGGGTGCGATTCCCTACCACAAAAACCTCGCTGTCTTGATTCGCTAAACCCTCTCTGCGAGACGCTACGCGAACGGCAGAACCCCCAGTGTGGCAAATCGCTGTCAACTGTCAACTGTCAACTATCAACTGTCAACTATCAACTATCAACTGATTTAATCTTGAATGTATTCTGTGCCTGAGAGTAAAGCAATTTCAGCACGAACGAATTCTCGCCCTAGATAAGCGGCATGATCGAACATTCCGACGGGACAGGGTTGGGTTTTTTCTAGTAATTTGACGCACAATTCCTTGGCTGTGCGACCAGTATACAGAGTAGTATTCGTTCGAGTTACCTTGCCTTTTGCGGGAATTACTTTGCCAGTTTCGGGATCGACTGCTAAACCGCGATCGTCGATGACATTAGTATAATGTTTGGCACAGATCGATCCGATTTCTCGATCGACATAAATGATAAAGTATCCCTCAGGATCGAGATCGATATGACGATTGGATAGTTCGCGATCGATCGCTGTTAAATTATCTGTTACCAAGGTCATAGATCTGACATTTAATATTTATATTAGATCTAGATTAACCGATCTATTGATAATTTGCTAAAAATTAACGCAAATTATCGACCTTTTTGAGTAAAAGTGTTCGATCGGTTACTGGTGCGTTACGGCTTGCGCCTAACACACCCTACATCAACCTAGCTGATGCTATACTTTCCAGATAACTGCGATGAGCCAGACTGCGCTCTGCTTGACGATCTAGGATCGATCGCTATCAACTATCAACTATCAACTATCAACTATCAACTATCAACTATCAACTATCAACTGACTAGCAATCTTCATCGGTAAATCTTGGTTGATTGCGACGATCTGCTGCTGTTCCAACTCATTAACTTCGGACAGATGATCGCGTAATATCTTGCCAAATCGAGGATGATAAAACCGATGCAGACTATAATTAGGCGTCGCTGGAAAACCTCGCCGTTTCTTGTGTCTACCACCTGCACCAGGATCGAAGATTTTAATTCCATTTTGAATTGCCCACTCGATCGGAGTATAGTAACAAGCATCAAAATGGAGACAATCAACATCTTCACTACTACCCCAATAACGACCGTATAAGCGATCGCCTTTAGTAATACAAAAAGACATGCCTACAGGTGTCGCTGCTTGCCCAGTCGCCGTCACAAATACCACCCGATGCCGATAATTCTCGTGGAGCTGCTCAAAAAATTCTGGTGTCAGATACTTACTCCCCCAATACCCAAACTTATCGCAGGTATCGGCATAGAAAGCATACATCTGGGAAAATAACTGGGGTTCGATTTGCGCTCCAGTTACAGTAGTTAGATTCAACCCAGCCTCGCGCACAGACTTGCGCTCTCGTTTGATATTCCGCCGTTGGTTGGCATTGAATTCGCCCAAATAGCTATCAAAATTTTGATACTCCCGATCTTGCCAAACATAATTATGATTGATCCAAGTACTGTATCCATATTCATTCATTTGCGATCGCCACTCAGGATCGACATATAAAAAGTGACATCCAGACAACCGATGAGTCGTACAAAATTCGTCGATCGATCGCACCATTAATTCAGTAATCGCTGGCTCACTTTCGCCTGGAGCGATCAAAAATCGATATCCTTCCGAGGGCGTAACCGGAGTCATCCCTACCAACTTGGGATAATACCTAATCCCCATCCGCTGCGCCAACTCTGCCCACTGATTATCAAAGATAAACTCACCATAACTATGCCCTTTGACATATAAAGGCGCAGCTCCAACCAATGTTTGCCCCTTCCACACCGTCAGATGTGTGGGCAACCAACCAGTTTCGGCGGTAACGCTGCCAGAAGTCTCCAGGATATTCAACCATTCCCACTCTAGAAATGGGGTCTTTAAGGGCACAGCGAGGGCATCCCAAGCACCTTGTGGAATGTCTGCTAAGTTATTGAACCAGCGGATCTGATAGGAAGATAGAGACATTATTCTTTTGCTGCTGTTTGGCACCTATATATTCTATCGAAACCGCACGGATCAAAACAGTCAGCTAACCTGCTCGCGCGATCTAGCGTCCTCGCTCCCGCAAGTTGGGCGCGGGCGAACTTTTGCCTCGTCCTAAAGCGATGAGTTTGGGTATGCTAGAAGTAAGGACGATCGATAATTCGAGTAATATTACAATTTCTATGACTAGCGATCTGCAAATTCCCCAATACGTTAGAATCAGTAAATACTTATCCAAGCATTTGCGCCATCAGCCAGAACGATTGGGCTTGGAACTCTTGCCAGGTGGATGGGTAGAAGTAGATCCGCTGCTAGCAGCAACATCAAAAAATGGATTTGAGATTAGTCTATTTGAGTTACAACAGGTAGTTGCCACCAATGATAAACAACGTTTTGCATTTAATGATTCAGGCGATCTGATTCGTGCCAATCAAGGACACTCGATCGATGTAGACTTACAGCTTCTGGTGCGGACTCCACCAGATCTGCTCTATCATGGCACTCACCTTCAGGCAGTAACAGCAATCTTAGCGACAGGACTGCAAAAAATGTCTCGTCACCACGTTCATCTCACCACAGATCTGACGATGGCACTCAAGGTAGGTGGAAGAAGAGGAAAAGGCGAGATATTTGCAGTTGATGCGATCTCAATGGTGACTAATGGCTATAACTTTTATTGCACGGATAACGATGTGTGGTTGGTTGATGCGGTACCACCTCAGTATTTAGCAAGATTAGGATCGTAATTCGCCCAGAGCATCAAGCTCGTAAAGCAAATTTTAGGACAGACAATTAATATGGGATATGATAATTTCAATCAGAACAATAATGCCCAAAGTAAAGGGCTGTTAGCAGCAGGATGGCGACCGTTAAATCGTGACTTAGATCTAGAATTTCTTGCAAATATTGTTGTTAATGATACATGGAGTCTAGCCAAGCGCAGTGCGGATTTTTTAAGCGATGTAGCCGATGCACTGAGCCGCAAACAATATGCTTGGTGGGCAAATATTCTGAATGTATTTTCAGATAACGTTCAGTATGAATTTAACGAACTCTGGAATTATATTACGCCAGATCCAGCTTCACCCGATCGCCGTTATAAAGATGTATTAATTGCCCAAACACCGATCGTTCAATTAGTCAGTCGCGATAGTATTCCGATCGAGTATGTCTTAAATCGATTGGAAGAAATCACCCTCAAGAATATTCTGGAGATTTTAGGTAAACCAGATCTGATTACTCAGTACTACTGGGAGCGATATTTTTACTATCCTGCCGATCGATTCACTAGCTGGGAGCGGCTGGAAGTATTAGGCTATGTTTCGGCTTATTGGCAAGAACATGATATTTGGGTACAAGTAGAAACGTTTGAAAAGGGCAAACGCCAATATACAATTTCTGCCAAGGATTTAGCACCATTAATTAATAAAGCTACCTTCGACCTAGCCGTGATTTTAAGCGGCTATAAAAGTCGGGTAGGTAAAATCAATAGTGAGTATCCAATTCGATCGTTCTCAGCCGAAATTCAAAGCTTTAGCGATCGCGTTCAACAAGAAATTCTGGAAACCGATCGGGTGTCTGTATTAGTCAATGGTGCGCCAGGTACGGGCAAAACTGCCTGGACACAAGCGATCGCCAAAGAAGTACTGATGCCCTTGGGTTATGTAATTTTTATCTTGGATCATGATGCTGTCGAAAACTTCGTTCCACCTAGTTATTTAGAGCGGATATGTATCATCATTAATGAAGCTGATAACTTAGCCAAAAATCGCGCGCTCGAATCTGCCCAAGATAATAGTAAAACCGAACATATTTTGAGTTTGCTAGATGGCACACTTTATCAGAGTGTGATTGATGAATCTGGAATTCATCTTCAACAGAAATTGGTAGTGTTGATGACTTGTAATACTACCGATCGGATGGACCCCGCAATGTTACGCAAAGGACGGGTTGATTTTACCTATGAATTCGTTCATAAATATGTCTAGATGAGATTTGAAGGAGGTGATTTGACGCTCTATGGGTGTTTATTTAGCACAGAGGTACACTGAGGTTTCACGGAGGTACACGGAGGAATTTTTGGTTATTGGATAGTCTAGATTGAGTAATCAAGTGGGAAAGATTTCGCCGCTTTAGGCTTGACAAATACCTGCTGATGCGGTTCAAGTTGGAGCCGATCGAAGTGTTCTCGCGTGAGCTGTGCCATGATTATTTGTCCATCATCTAGAGCTAGTTCTGCTTGAATTTCTGAGCCGAGATGGACTAGTCGATTGACTTTTGCAGCTACTGTTGTCGGATTGGCGATGGTTTCAATGGCGATATCTTGGGGACGGAGAAATATTTGGGCAGAAGTAGTGGCTTCAAAGCGATTGCGTCGAAAGATATTTGAGGTACCCGAAAGGTTATTCACTTTAGCCATAAAGCTCATCACAAAAGCATTGGCTGGACGATCGTAAATCTCTGCGGGAGTACCGACTTGTTCGATTTGTCCGCGATTGAGGATGACGATATTATCGGCGATTTCCATTGCTTCGGATCGATCGTGGGTGACAAATACTGTCGTCACATGGGATCGCTCGTGAAGCTGACGCAACCAGGCGCGTAAATCTTTGCGGACTCTGGCATCCAACGCACCGAAGGGTTCGTCGAGGAGTAGCACTTTGGGTGCGATGGCTAAAGCTCTAGCTAAAGCCACGCGTTGGCGTTGTCCGCCGGAAAGCTGGGCGGGATAACGATGCCCTAAACCGCTCAGTTGAATTAAGTCGAGGAGTTCGGCGACCTTTTTTTTGACTTCTGTAGCGGAGATCGATCGAATCTCCAACCCAAAGGCAATATTCTGGTAAACGGTGAGATGCTTGAAGAGGGCATAATTCTGGAACACAAAGCCGATATTGCGTTCCTTGACACTGTGCTTGGTGGCATCAGATCCAGCCAGCCAAATCCGCCCGCGATCTGGTGTTTCCAGTCCAGCGATCAGTCTGAGCAGGCTAGATTTGCCAGAGCCAGAAGGCCCAACCAGCGCGACTAATGAACCTTGGCGAATTTCTAGATTGACGCAATCGATCGCTTGGAAGCTCCCAAAGCATTTGGAGATATTTTCTAATGCAATGCCCACTATTTATCCTCGGTGGTGTTCGACGCATAGTCGAACTCACGTTATCTTAGCATCAGTTGTTCGTTAGCAATTTTTGCTATACTAGTATAGAGAGACTATTATTATTTTTAAGTAGCTATGTCAGATCTCGATCGCGGTATCATGAAATTCAAAGGAGCCGATACTCCAGCGGCGATCGTCATCTCCTCAACGCTGGTATTAGGTGGGATTACTATTCTGGTAATCTGGGCACTGCGACACGCTTATGTAGTCTAACGTTCAGTAGTAGCAATTTGATGCAGGGTATTCACATCACGCCTACAGGTTAATTAAACTAATAGGGTGAGTTTGCTGCATCTCAAATAAAAATTATCTGGTTTAGTCCAACTGGACGTACATAGACACCTCGAAATTGATGGTAGGGGCAATTCATGAATTGCCCCTACCATTATTTGACAGTAACGCACGACCGTTTGGGATTAAATGCCGATTCACACTCTACCTATCGATGTAATTCACCTGATTGCTGCTGGGGAAGTCATTGACTCTCTGGGTGCTGTAGTCCGCGAACTGTGTGAAAATGCGATCGATGCTGGGGCTTCGAGAATTACGGTTTCGTTATTTCCTGACAAGTGGCGGATTCGGGTAGCTGATAATGGCATCGGCATCGAACTTGCGGATCTACAACAAGCGGCTACGGCTCACAGTACGAGTAAAATACACGATCGATCCGATCTGTTTCGGATTACTAGTCTAGGATTTCGGGGGGAAGCTCTCCACAGTCTGGCGCAACTTGCCAAGCTCGAAATCTACAGTCGTTCGCGCCACAGTTGTGACGGTTGGCATCTAGTTTACAACCATCAGGGTGAAGTCGTGCATCAACAGGAAGTCGCGATCGCCCCTGGTACAGCCATCGATGTCGAAGATCTCTTTGGTGACTGGGAAGCCAGACGCGAAGGTTTGCCCAACCTCAATCATCAATTACGCCAAGTACAGACGGTAATTCACCATCTAGCTCTGTGTCATCCCCATGTGAATTGGACAACCGAGCAGCAACATCGCCCGTGGTTTCAGATTATCGCCAGCAAAACCACTCAACAAATCATTCCGCAATTATTACCGAAAGTCAGAGCGGGCGATCTTCATTACGTGGAGCTGAAAGTGCGCGCTCTAGTTGAGAGTGAAGCTACTCCAGCAGAACGGCAAAAGCAGCCAAATCAAACCTATCTCCCCATCGCCGCACTAGACAAGAGTCAAACACCAGATGAGTCGCAAATTCAGTTAACATTGGGATTGCCCGATCGCTGCCATCGTCATCGGCTAGACTGGGTGAAAGTCGCAGTCAATGGTCGAATTGTCAGAGCACCAGAATTAGAGCAAACAATTCTCAGTGGACTAGCCCGAACATTACCACGCGATCGATATCCTGTCTGCTTTCTCCATCTCCAGATCCCGCCCCACTATATCGACTGGAATCGGCATCCGGCGAAAGTCGAGATCTATCTCCAACAGGTAGAATATTGGCAAGCCCAGGTACTACAAGCACTCGATCGAGCATTGAATTTTCAGACTCAACAAATCGATGACGATCTGACTCAAACCAGCCGCATTGGTAAATTACTGACAGTCGCCGAGCAGCAAGGAGCCTACCAGATTCCGCACAGAGCGATTGTCAATGAGGGTGAAGGTCTAGGCTTGCTCGAACTTCGTGCAGTCGGACAAGTTCGGAATACATATATTATTGCCGAACATCCCGACGGATTATGGTTAGTAGAACAACATATCGCTCACGAGCGGGTACTATACGAGCAAATAACTACTGCTTGGCAGCTTTTACCGTTAGAACCGCCCGTAATTCTCTCACACCTGTCAGAGCGGCAAATAGAGCAGTTACAGCAGATCGAACTAACTGTCGATCCCTTTGGGGAAGGCTTGTGGGCGATTCGGACAGCTCCCGCACCCCTATTGATGCGCGAAGATATCGCGGCAGCAATTACCGAACTCAGCCTGGGCGGGGACTTACAAGCCGCTCAAGTAGCAGTTGCCTGTCGCTGTGCGATTCGGAATGGGACACCATTGAGTTTACCAGAGATGCAGAGCTTACTCGATCGCTGGCAACGCACCCGCAATCCGCGCACCTGTCCGCATGGAAGACCGATTTATCTGTCATTCAAGGAAAGTAGTTTGGCAAGATCGTTCCGCCGTCATTGGGTGATTGGTAAAAGTCACGGCATTTAGTCGAATGGGACAGATCCAAACACTTGTTCGAGCAGCCTTTGGATCTAGCAACAAAACTAATCTAGGTGCGTCAATTTCTCTAAATTATCTTTTTATTAGGTTTATGAGTTCCAAACAATCCCAATCAGAATCTACATCAGTACCCAAAGTTGAAAATCCTTGGATCGAAACTTTGAAAACACTGGGATTGAGTGCTGTACTTGCGGTTGGAATTCGGGTGACTGTAGCGGAGTCTTGTTATATTCCGTCTGCGTCGATGTTGCCCACGTTGCACATTAACGATAAATTAATCATCGACAAAATCAGTTATCGGTTTGCTAATCCCGCGCGGGGCGATATTGTCATCTTCAACCCTACAGCTCAAATGGCAAAAGAAGTAGATGCCCAAGGGAACCAAAAATTCAAGGATCGTTTTATCAAACGTGTCATCGGTTTACCTGGCGATCGAATTGAAGTCAAAGACGGTAAAGTTTATATCAATGGGAAAGTTATCTCAGAAAAGTATCTCGATGAAGCTCCTAATTACAACTGGAGCAGCACAGCATTAACTCCAGATGGAATCGTCCCTAAAGGTCATTATTTAGTATTGGGCGACAACCGCAACAATAGCTATGACAGTCACTATTGGGGCTTTGTCCCTCAAGATAAAATTATTGGTAAGGCTGTAGTGCGGTTTTGGCCGATCGATCGTGCAGGTGGCATCAATCCACAGCCAAATTATTGATAAATAACCCCATTGAGAATAGCTGACGTAGGGTGTGTTAGGCGCAAGCCGTAACGCACCAGGATCGCCCTCGACTCGATCGATAATTGACATTTAAGCAAGTAAATCTCGCAAGGATACTAACCGTTCCTGCACAATGCGATAGTAAATCCAAGTACCTCGCCGCTCTTTTGACAATAGACCCGCCTCATACATCACCTTGAGGTGATGACTAACTGTTGGCTGCGAAAGTCCTAACGATTCTACCAATTCGCAAGCACAAACTTCCCCACTCGGCTGGGCGGCAATTAAACTCAGCAACTGGAGCCGCGCTGGTTCGCCCAACACTCGGAATAAAACTGCTGCACTAGCAGCCTCTGTTTCAGTCACACGACCACCTAATAAAGGCGGACAACAAAAAATCGGCGGCGTTTTTAAAGATTTCATAACTTCTATATTGACATATATCGATATGAGTTGATAAAATATCGATGGATGTCAATATCAATGGATGTCGATATCACGAGCGATTCTCATTCTGAGAGGCTGCGCCAACGCATCCATCGTAATTCAATTACTCATGTAGAAATACCACTCTACCTGAAGAGGTGCTTTTAATTTAGCTAGCGGGAGCAAAACTGATGACGGTTCGAGTGGGAATTAATGGATTTGGTCGAATTGGACGGTTGGATCTACGGGCTGCGTGGGGTTGCTCGGAACTAGAATTTGTACATATCAATGAGGTCAAAGGTGGGGCTGAAACAGCCGCTCACCTCCTGAAATTCGATTCTGTCCACGGACGTTGGGCACCGGAAGTAGAAGCTAATAATGGTCGAGTCCTAATTGACGGTAAGCCAATCACTTTTAGCGAACATGCTCAACCAGGGGATGTGCCCTGGCAAGATTTAGGTGTCGATTTGGTACTGGAATGCTCCGGTAAATTTAGAACGCCTGAAACCCTCAACCCTTATTTCAAGGGCGGTGTCCGTAAGGTGATTGTAGCGGCTCCCGTCAAGCAAGAAGCCCTAAACATCGTGATGGGGGTAAATGACCACCTGTATGAGCCGGACAAGCATCATCTCCTCACGGCTGCCTCCTGTACTACCAACTGTCTAGCTCCAGTGGTGAAGGTAATTAATGAGGGCTTGGGCATCAAGCATGGCATGATTACCACCATCCATGACAACACCAATACACAAACGATCGTCGATGCACCGCATAAAGACTTGCGTCGCGCCAGAGCTACCAGTTTATCGCTGATTCCGACATCCACTGGATCGGCAACCGCGATCGGTTTAATTTACCCCGAACTCAACGGTAAACTTAATGGTTTAGCAGTGCGGGTACCGTTACTCAATGCTTCGCTGACTGACTGTGTATTTGAAGTGATGCGCTCGACCACAGTCGCCGAAGTCAATAGTCTACTCAAAACAGCTTCCGAGCAAGCACCGCTCAAAGACATTCTCGGCTACGAAGAACGTCCCTTAGTCTCGATCGATTACAAAGACGACCCCCGCTCGGCAATTATTGACGCGCTCTCCACAATGGTCGTCAATGAGACTCAAGTGAAAATATTGGCTTGGTATGACAACGAATGGGGATATTCTAACCGGATGGTCGAACTCGCCCGTAAAGTTGCTCTGAGCATGAACTAGGAATTAATTCTCATCTTAATTCAGGTGTATACCTACTATCCCTATTAGCGTATGGATTCTACTACAGCTTCTAGTGCCAATTTCAAAAACTATATCCTAGTCACATTAGCCTACTGGGGATTCACCCTCACAGATGGTGCCCTGCGAATGTTAGTGTTGCTCTACTTTTACCAGATTGGCTATACGCCGATCCAGATTGCCTCGCTGTTCCTGTTTTATGAAGTTTTTGGAGTAGTTACCAACTTTTTAGGCGGTTGGATTGGTTCCCAGTTTGGGCTGAAAGTCACACTTTATACGGGGATTGGACTACAGATTTTGTCTCTAGTCATTTTGTCTTTTCTCGATCCAACTTGGACACAGTGGATTGCAGTCCCTTATGTGATGGTCGCTCAGGCATTTTCAGGGATTGCCAAAGACTTGACCAAGATGAGTTCTAAGAGTGCGATTCGGCTGGTGGTACCTCAAGATGCCCAGTCATCCCTATTCAAATGGGTAGCAGTGTTGACGGGTTCTAAGAATGCCCTCAAAGGTGTGGGTTTCTTTCTCGGTAGTGCCCTGCTAGCTTCGGTGGGCTTCACTCATGCTCTGTGGATGATGGCAGGGGGACTGTTCCTGATTATGTTCTCTGGGCTGCTGCTGCCCAAAGGGATGGGCAAAATCAAGAAAAAGGTCAAGTTCAGTCAACTTTTTTCTAAAAGCCGCGAAATCAATATTCTGTCTGCTGCCAGGTTTTTTCTATTTGGCTCCAGAGATGTCTGGTTTGTGGTGGGTTTGCCAGTCTTTTTGCGAGGGCAGTTGGGCTGGTCTTTCGCTCAGGTGGGGGGCTTTTTGGCTTGTTGGGTAATTGGTTATGGGATGATTCAATTCTCAGCTCCAGCCCTACTCAAACGCTTTGGATCTGGTCAGCCGCCAGGAGCGAAGACGATCCGATTTTGGACATTTACACTAGTCGCAGTGCCAGCGGCGATCGCGATTGCGTTTCAATTAAATGTTCCGCCTAATATGGCGATCGTCGGTGGACTCTGTGTATTTGGCGTGGTATTTGCCTTCAATTCGGCGGTGCATTCTTATCTAGTATTAGCATTTACCGACGATGACAAGGTAGCTTTGAATGTCGGGTTCTACTATATGGCAAACTCTGGCGGTCGATTGGTAGGGACGGTATTATCGGGTTTGGTTTATCAGTTTTACGGGCTGGTCGGCTGTCTGTGGACATCAGCATTTTTTGTGCTGGCGGCGGCATTAGTCACACTGAAGCTTCCCGATCCGCAACCCAGTAAAGCGATCGCTTGGAAAGCTGGCGACGGCGATTAGGATCGAGTCGAGTCAGTCAGCGGTTTCAACCGCTGAAACTTTATCTGGGAAATTGTTTGAAATGATTGACACATATATTTTAAGATTGGCAAGGAACTGAGAATGATGAATACAACTGCCAAGAATTTAGCGATAGTTTTGGGAATCTTCGCGACCGCGATCGGTTCTACCGCAACAGCCAATACATCCGCCCAAATCCAATTTTTAGCACAGGCTGAAGGCGATAAT
>ENA-OFDP01000599-OFDP01000599.1-metagenomes-genome-assembly--contig:-NODE-599-length-15838-cov-3.466071_pt1 | contig 15838 bp, 24 predicted proteins | sample MGYA00153389_OFDP01 | MGnify analysis MGYA00153389 | reverse complement strand
AATGTATATCTGCCATGTTCCTACAGCCATAGTGCTTATTGCTAAAACATATGGGAGTAGGTTTATAAATTTATTCATTTAGTTTTTACTACTTTGTTTAGCTATAGCTTCTAAATCATCTAAAGCACTTAATACCGTTTCAGTCATGGCAGGATCATCTAGTAAGTTCCTAAATCTCACTACATTAGGCTTACATTCAGTGCTTACTCTAATTAGCTTATCTCTAGCCTCACTACCCTCAGTCTGCCTACCGCCTGTCTTTACACCTTTAGCCATAGATACCTCTCTATCCTTTACAAATAAATCATAGAGTAAAATCTGGTTGACAGTACCATCATCTATCGTTTACATTACATACGTCGAAACAAACAAACCACTGGAACAACCGCTGCAAGCCAACCATAAGTAAATGAGCTTTAATTAGTTCCTTATAGGCTCAATAAGCAACATATACAGCTCAGGCTACGTTTTTCAGCTTTATCATAAAGATTTTATCATAAAGTTTATTCACACAAAAAACAAGCTTTAGCACCCGTAAGGTTTTAAAGCTCCTAAAAATACTAAACAGGATCATAACAGCAATATGACTATTCAACTCACAGAACCAGAGCTTAGTTTCATCGCTGATATGGTGACTAGCTATCGTACAAAACGAGTTAAAACACTGGCTAAAGCAGTTCGCAAATCTCCTTCTGCTGATCTAGAGACTCTATCTCTAAACACTTTGGTATCTAAGCTCAATAGCCTCTACTTAGATGCTTTGAATCTTGCCTACCCTGATCATGATTCAAGCTTGCCAAGTCCTATAACTACTCACGCTGATGTAGTACTGCCATTGGTTACACCTGTTGATGGATTAGGTTAAACTTTCTATCCTGATAAACCCTAAAAAGCTCGTTTGGTCTAATCTATCCATTCATTTTTAGGGTTTATCATAAACTTTTTATCATAAAACAAAATAACGTGAGAAGAAGAGAATGACACAGTACACAATCCGTAAATTCAATGATAAAGCTTCTGCATGGAGTGTCTATCACATCACGCATGACATCAGCGATGCCTATAAGGTACACGCACAGCTAATTAGCAAAGGTTGCTTAGCTTCTATCGAGTCTCAAGATGTGCGAGAGAATGATTAACCCTAACCTGCGATGTAATCATTGCAAGAAGATAGGCTTGGATGTTGAGATTGTCAACTCTGTAAGATTCATTGTTACTTGCCCTAACTGTAAGAGGGTTTTACAGCCTTATTGCTATACAGGTATCCCTAAAAAGAGGTTTAAAGAATGAGTGATGTAATCCACTGGCAGAAGCTTACGGGTAACAAGTACCTAACTAAGTTTCGACCTGAGATGTTGCAAGAAGGTGGTATCGCTATCAACCGTGCAACATCTGTTAAACGTACTAAAACCATCACTACTGCTTATGTCATCTTTGATAGAAGCTATGTGCTAGAAGTGCTTAAAAACCATTTTGAGTTATTAGAAATTGATATAGATGACGCTCGTGATTTGGCTACAGAAGCTATGTGTTTATTAGAAAAAGAGAGAGATAAACTTAATGACTAAAATCATTCATTCACTTGAATATAAGGAAACCTACGATCAAGTTTTAGAACTTCTTGAAGACATGGTTATCTATCGCTTCCAACATCAAGAAGTTAAAGGTATAGATGATTGTGAGAATCTATCACGCCTATATCAAGAGCATACAAAGGTCGAAAATCTCATTGAAGCTAACTTCGACAATCCAACACTAACAAGTGTTTACTGGGAAACTACAAATGAATAATCCTAAAGTGCTTGATCCAGAACAGTATAGAGCTATTTTAGCCTCTATCTACAAAGCCCTAGATGCATTGCTGGTTTACCAATTCTCTAATAGAGAGATTTGGGGTGTAGATGACGCAGATGGTATCGCTACCTTGTATCAAGAGTACAAGCAGATCAAAACTCTGCTACATGTAGCTTTTGAAGATACTGACACTGATAGCTTATATCGTGAGGTCAAACAGCATGAGTAATCCTGCTAATAAGTATGGCGCTATTCCCGTATTCGCTGATCCTAACAACTACAAGTCTAATAGGGCTTTTAAGGATGAGAATCATACTGTTAGGTTTCCTAGCAAATATGAATACAAAGTCTACTGTGGCTTAATGGGATACCTTATCCGTACTAATAGCCAGTATCAGGATCAGCGCTACTTCTTGGAGCTTCAATTCACTATCACTTTAATCTCTAAAGGTGTGATGCAGTCTGCTATTACTCACGTTGTAGATTTTGTAATTAGAGATTTACACGCAAAGTCTAACCCTATCCTGTATGTAGAGGCAAAGGGTCAATTTCTGAAAGAATACAATCAGAAGATGAAAATGCTACAAGCTGTACGACCTAACGTACACAGTCGTTACTTAGTTGTCAGTGACAACGAACCGCCCTCAAGTTACACAGCTTATTATTGTCCATTCAAGAAACTTGAGCATTGCCTCTATGGTTTAGGAGTTAAGTAGATAATCCCATAAACCAATAACTACTACATCCTTACCCTCTAAGTAAGTGTTTTAAAACTGCTAGTTACCAATTCACTCTCACTAATTATTAAGGACTAAAATTATGCCATTTTGGGCTAATGCTGCTAAAGAAGCGAATATCATTGTCACAAGTGAAAAAAACTTGCAGAAGTTGGGAGGTAAGTTGATGGAAACTAGCTCTCGTATTGACTTTAACGAGGCTTGTTACTACATTGGTACAGAACAAGATTCATTCGTTTTCAACCCTACTCAATGGACAGAAGTTAAAGGCGCACAGGGTTATGTGCCAACTCTCACACCCTCACTCATTCACTTTGTAAGGAAAGAGTTTAAAGGTTATCAGGGTGCTGTTAAAGAGGTAACAGCAAAAGATTTATTCTTTACTACACAACTCTCTCGTTTAATGGAGAGTGGTAAAACCTATGACGGGTTTATCGATACCAGTATCCCTCAAGCCATGATTGACATGATTAATAAGCCTGAGAACAGTGCCATTATCGATCAGCTTCTCACGCCTTACATCAACGTTGCAGAAGTATTAGCACCTACTCTATTTTCTGGTTTAGCTGTCTCTGAGTACAAGGCAGGTGGTAACGGTGGTTCTTATGGGAGTAAAGGAGAAAGTGAAAGTGACAAGATCAAGGCAAGGCAAGAAGCAGTTAAGGCTATGGTGACTTTAATGTATGGCGATTACAGCCTAAAAAATCATTCTATAGCTTTGGCTGATCAAGCTTTTATCATTGCCATGAGTTTTGAGCTAGGTTTAGCCTTACCCTCTAATCTCTCTCTATCCTTTTAATCCTGCTATTTATCCTTATTCTCATCCTTATGAGATTAGGGATAAATAGCTAATTGAAAATATCTTTTGAGGGTGAGATATGCCTAATTCTAAACACAGTCATGCTCAATTGAGACAGCAATCTGCTATGGCTAATAAAGCTTACTTAGAGGGTATAGAGGCAAGAACTAACTATGCCTTACAGCCCTTAACTAACCCTAAATCTATTCTAGTATTTATAGGTGATGGACGTAGATTAAGCTTCTGTTCACTACGTCAAGTAAAGTTAAATTTGCCCTTGCAAGGTTTTATGATTGCTGTTTCGCTACTCGATAAACCCTAAAAAGCTCAAATAGATAGACGTGAAATGGCTTTATGATAAAAAGTTTATGATAAAGTCAAATTATGTCTATCTATTTTATCAATCTCAACTCGCAGGAAACAAAGAATGAATGATTTAAAGCTATCACCTATAGAAAAAGATGAAAACGATGAAGACATTGCTACACCTGCTGTAGAGGTCATGAATGACAAGCCAACACCTGATGAGTTAAAGGCTTTGCTAGGCATGAGTGCTGCACCTGATAGCACTAAATCTAGTAGATGGTCTATGTTCGATGATGTAGCGCTACAACCATACTCAGACTTCTGGGATAACAGTCTAACTTTGGGTGAAAATTATGTTTCCCTGATAAATAGATGTGTACTTCTGCCAGAAAAAGATATACAGTCTAAGATCGCTGCAAGCTATACAGCCGTTCATTCTATAGCTAGCCGTGTATTGCCTATGTTAGCCATTTTGGGTGCTACTGGCACTGGTAAATCTGCACTCACTAAAGTAATCGCAGGACTAAGAGAGCAGAATGGTGCTAATACTTTTGGTAGTACGTCAACTTTTGCATCATTGCGTAATGCAGTAAATAAGTTTAGATTCAAGCAGTTTATCGATAACCAACCTATTTACGAGAGAGACAATGAAAAACCATGCCTGATGGTAATCGCTGATGTGAAAGAGTTCTTCTTCCGTGATCCTAATCGCTTTGCACTATTTAGGTGTGGTTGGGATCGTTCAGAAGAAGTACAAACTATATCTATGGGTAATGGTGAAAACCTCACTTTCTATACCTTTTGCCCTAAGATTCTTTCGACTGTTGATACATTCATGTTAAAAAGTGAATTTAGCGAGTTATACAGGCGTAGCTTATTTATCAAGACTGAACACATTGATAAATTCAGCGTTGAAGCTAAGGCTAATTGGTACACAGAAAGTATTGAGGCATTAGAGCCAGACTCGATTAACTGGACAGGTGCTGACGAGAAGTTTTTAGACTTCTGGCATGGCGATAACGATGCTAACTTGATGGAGTTCGCAAAGTTGCGTAGACAGCATGGCAACTTGAAGAAACAAGCCTTATCACATGGCATGACCGAGCATCAGTTTAAGGGATCGTTTGATGTTCTTTGCACTACCAAAATCTTGTTTAATATGCGTCCTCAAGAAGTGATTGAGTTGTATGTCAGCTACTTTGACTTTATCAAAAAGAGTGTAGTTCCTGAAAGCGAGGGACTGATTAGGCTTATTCAATTTGTGGTGAAAGATTGGACAGACCCACACGAATTAGCCTTATATAACATGCAAGCACAGGGCGTTAAAGCTAAGCTTGATTCATTGAGAATCAAAGCCAGTGAGTTTAAGAGTAAGTATGAGTACTACAAAACACAGCAAGGTGTCATGTTTGGTGCTTCTGAAAATCTAATCATTCAGGCTATGAATGAGTTAGGTTTTCACACTGATAAACACCAAGGTACAATCTACTGGATATGGAATAAGTAAATCTGATTAGGAGTAATTTGACTTTATGATAAAAACTTTATCATAAACTAATTTTACTCCTATCTATACACATGAAGAATAAATAAAAATATGGCATACGACCACAACAATCTCGACTATGATGACTTGCATTATCTCTTAAACCTATGTACTACCATAATGAGAGAGAAAGATATTAGAGTTAGGTTTGTAGATTTAGAGTTTGACCCTAACCTCAATCGCTCAACTATCATTAGATGCCATCACAAATTAAGGTTACTTCTGCGATCGCGAAACCTTAAGCCTAAAATCTTAAGCTTACCTACTCAATGGTCGAGTCGTAGAGGGTCATTAAAGCCTAAATAATCAATAAAAAAACACCTATGAAACTAAAAAAGTTAATTAGGTGTTTTTTTTTATTTTGGCAGAAGATAAACAGCGACTAAACTGCAAATTTCTTAGTAGGGTCGATGGCAGATTTAAGCTCTACCATTATCTGATCGATTTTATTATTCGTGCTGATATGTTGCAACGCTATGCTGTGATTCTCAGTAATGATGGTATGAAGGGCATAAGCTACTTCTTTCTCAGTTTGCCCTATGCGTTCTAATACTTCTAAGTTCCTGTCTTTTTCTTCATTGATAGACCCTAAGATATTAGTCAGCAAAACATCAAACTGCTTGTTAGCTCTATCGATCATCTCTTGCTGATTCTTGATATCTAGTTCCTGTCTTCTGATAGACATTTCTAGCCGTTTGTCGAAGTAGATTTTTAAAGCATAGGATACATAAGTTACCAGTGCAACTAAGCCTAATGCAGTAGACCCTAAAACATAATCTGCTACCTCTGTAGCCTTAGCCTGTTTGAGATATATCTCATCCCTAGATAGGGTTTGGGAAGTAGTAGCCGTTACCCCTAAGAGTGCAAAGCCTGTAGGAACTAAGCCAAAATTTACAATGTCCATGCATCTATTCTCACGTCAATATCATCTAGCCATTTATAAAATTCTAATCTTAATCTGTAGCCGTCATCATTCTGAATCATTCTAAAGATTTGAGGGTGTTTTAAGCTCAACCCTTTAGTGTCTATCACGTCATCTAAACCTAGCGATGTAGGAATAGTTTGGATTAAATTACCCGCCCTTTGCCAACTATCCTTAGCTGTAATGGATGTAGTTTTTATCCTTATATATTCTTCTGTAAATAGATTAGGAATAGATACAGGTGATATAGAAGCAACATCGAATAAACCTATAGTATCGCCTGTAAAGCCTTGCTGATATTTGAGTAGCCATACTCCTGAATCAAAATCTGGTAGCATCATTATTTTTTTGCCAAGCATAAAAAAATAAGAGAGATAGATAAAAACAATTTCAAATCTATCTCTCTTATTCAGTAGATTAAGCTACGCCTACAATATCCCAGTCAACAGCCGCAGCACCATAGCCAAGTTTAACCTTTTTGGCAAGTAAGCCAGTTGTAGCAGCTAATACCTTGCTAGCTTCACACAGCAACTTAACCGTGCGGGTTTCTTCTTCGGGTGTATTCAATCCTTTGGAACAAGTAACCTTTAGAATCTTAGCAAAGGAACTTTTACCAAGCTGCCCAAGTGTGACTTTAATTCGTTTAACACCTACAGCACTAGGAAGGGCTGTAATACCTAACTCAGTAATGATGGTAGTGTTGTAGATATCAGGATCGACCTGTATCACTGCATCAGCACCTGCTGCAAGGGTGACAAACATAGCCTTTTTTTTATTCGTTGCCATTAGATTTTAATTCCTTCTTTTTTAATAATTCACAAAACATCAAATCGATCATGTTAGAGAGAGAGAATGATTAACCAACCACTACATCTGTTACATCCCAGTCGATTTTAGTCGTACCACCTACCTTAATCTTTTGAGGTAACAAAGCAGCTTTTAAACCAGCAAGTTTATCCTTGTCGCAAACAACATTGATAACGCGAGTCTTTTTCAAAAGCTTAACAGTGACTTTGACCCGAACAACAGCACCTGATTTTAAAGCAGCGCGCACAGAACGATAAGGATAAATCTGTCCAGTAGTAGGAGCTAGAAGTGATCCACCTGTAACAGTCAACAAAGCAGGATCATATTTCAAAGTATTAAGCTTAAGCTCAATGAATTGTCCAGTGCCACTAGGAAAGAATACTGACTTAATCATTTGTTGATTACAGTTGTTTTTAAGTTACTCAATCACCATACACATAGCTTAATTTAATGGCAACTTTTTGCTTAATTCACTTGCTGAAGGACTACTAAGCATTCCGATTTGATGATGCAGTTATAAAAGCTTACAGTTAGGCTATTTCAAGTTTTTAGTTGCCATTAAATAAAAATAGGTAGATTGTAGAATTTATTGAATGAAGTGTTGCTGCTATGTTTTAAGGTTTATGATAAAAACTTTATCATAAAACAAAATAATCCCTAATCACCTATTAGGAAACTCAAGTAAATATGGCAATTACACTAACTAGACTTTATACAGGAACTCATCGATATGATGATGGCACTGTGCAAATTAATTCACCTTTTATTGGTAACATTTTAGCGATCGCCTTAACCACAAAGCCAGAATATGCAGATACAATCCAAATTATCGGTACTTTGTATCAGATTACTGGTAATGCTCAAAAGGCATATGATCTCTTTTCAGGACAGGATGTAATTAGATTAGAATTACCAGAAACAGATAAGTTATGGTTTAGCCCTACCCGTTTTTTAAGTGACAATTACACCTTAATTATTGACTATTCAAATATAGGAACTACGCCTGCTATTCCTAACTCGGTTATAGTGCCAGAGCAAATTTTAAGCTTGCCTGCTAGGGTTATTTTATTAGAGACTAACCTAACAGGTGTTAACACTGGTATTAGTAGTTTAATAAGTAGATTGAACACAATACAAACAACATTAAACAGTCTTGTATTATTACCTAATCCAACCCCAACACCAACCCCAACACCAACACCAACCCCAACACCAACACCTAACCCTACATTATGGCTACCGTCTGCTTTACCTTTAGCCTTATGGTTAGATGCTTCTGATGTTGCAACAATATCAACTGTTAACAGTGGTGTTAGCCAATGGAATGACAAATCAAGTAATGCGCGCCACGCCACACAACCAGTAGCTGCTAATAGACCGCTATACTCGATCGCAACGAGAAATGGATTAAATGTACTTCTTTTTGATAGTGCTAGCAGCTTTTTACAAGGTGCTTTATCACTTACTGGTAGTGGCGAGTATACAGGTAATCTTTCTCTATTTTGGGTAGGAACTAGAAATAGCGTTCAAGGTGGTACTGTTTTTGCAGAGCGATTATCAACAAGAATAAAACGTTTTAGCTGGCTTAAGTCAGGTGGCGATAATTACATATCTTCTGATGCCATCGATCTAAATAGCAACCATACCGTAAATAATGATACATATGATTTAGTAGGCAATACAGGCGCGATTGTATCTCATACTCATAAATTCGGGATCAAAGATGTATTAAGCGTAAATGGTGTAGCGCAAATTGTAAGTGGTGGGATAGGTACCCAAATTAACGGAGCTAATGGTTACTTAATCGGAGTAAATTCTGGTACAAATGGATTTTGGTGGAGTGGTGAAATATGGGAGATTATTGCCGTAGCGGGATTATTAACTCCCATTGAAGAAGAAAAATTAACAGGTTATTTGGCTCATAAATGGGGTTTAACTGCTAATTTGAGTAATTCTCATCCATATAAATCATCACATCCTTCTATTTAAAAAAAACAAACACTAAAGGACTAAATAAAATGGCTAATATCATCTTCCCTACCCCTGCGATTATCCCTAATACAGTTCCTGCTAACGGCAACACTGTACCGATTACAGGCTTGCAAGCTATCACTAACCATGCTGAATTAGCAGCATATGCAATGTTGGCTTATGCGAATGCTAATGAGGGTGAAGAAATTAATTTTGGTGGAATTATTGGTGTACTACCAATGTCACAAGTTAACACGGTTGAAACTAGCAAAGGTGTCAAGTATTTAGAGGGTCTTATTCGTATCCCTCTTAAATCAGATTATGCGATGTTCCCTGATGGTAAGAAGTTGCATAAGCAAGTCATCGAGCGCTTGCCTAACGAAGCAGTAACTACAGCTTTCAATTTCTAAATTCATTCCCTTATCTATTCATTTGTTACTCCTACTTTTGCCATGACTTTAAAGTATGCCACGCCTACTCAAACGCCTAATGTAGATGCATTTGGGAATACGGTTAAATCACCTGATTTAGTACCAGATAGTAGAGCCAGTGCTGCTACTCCTAATACATCAAGTGTTAGTCAGCAGACACAAGCTACTAAAGGTAATACTAATTTAGATGGCAGTGGTAATAGAGTAACAAATGATCCTGTTTCTAATCCTAATGGTAAAAATAATACTAATAGGGTAGGTGGTGGTGGTAACAGTGTTGGCAATAGACCATCTGCACCCAGACCAGTAAATAATCCCTCTACTACAGCACCTAACAGCACACCCTCTAATTCTTCTACTTCTGCTGCTAGTCCTGCTACTTCTGCCAGTGGTTTAGGAGCATTTTTTAATTCACCTGTAGCTAAAGCATTAGGCGCATTAGGTGCTGTTGCGGGTTTAGCAGATGCTGCAAGCAGTTTAGGATCAAGTGCTGCCGACACTCTCTCTAATGCAGATGGAACAGGTAGTAGAAATAAAGCTGCTAGAAAATCATTAGATAACTCAAACGCTAGATATGGCAAAGCCCTTAACGATAGGCAAGCGGCTAATCCTACCAATAGCAAGGGTAGCGGAACACAAGCAGGTGATCCAAATTATGTACCGCCCTTTAGTGGTGGACAAAGTTTAGGAATAGCTTATGAGTTGTTTCTTACTTACGATGTTTCTAGATACGGTACTTTTTTATATAATGTAAATAGAAATGGTGGTTTTCCATTAACTTCTCCTGTAAAAAGCATTAGCATTACTCGCGATGATGGGTTTGCAGTGGTAGCTACTGTCGTAGATGCAGCAGGATCGCGAGAGGTGACTCTAGTAGGTGCTAATGGTGGTGTATCGGTATCTGGTTTTTCACCCTCTATTGAGCGAGTTGATGGACAAAATGACACAGGCGGCGATCCTCTCAACCCTAATCCATTTACCAAATACTACGCACCGCCTGTAGACATGGCTAAAAATAGAGAATCTACAGACCCAAATAATCCAAAATCACCTAATTATTTTCCGTGGTTGCCAACTGTATCAGTAGGCGCTAATGCTGCCACACAACCATCACCATCACCTAATCCAGCTAACGATAACAAGCCATTTAAAGAGCCTGTAAACCCTAGCTACGCTCCTAGTCCATCGCCTAATTCGTCACCTGTAAGTCCATCACCTGTAAGTCCATTAGCAAATAGTAGTCCTGCTTATAGCACACCTGCTAGCTCTAGTCCTGCTACTTCTGCCAGTGCTGCTACACCTTTAAACAATGGTATGGGTGGATTTACTTCTACACCCGCTACACAAACACCTGCTAGCCAGACATATGCAAATGGTATGACTAATGCTGACTACGAGAGATTAGCAGGACGTACACCTGTCCCTACTACACCACTAAATCCTAATGTCTCACCTAGTCAAAATCCTAATCCTTTAACTAACCCATTAAATCCCCCTAAACCTAGCTCTAATCCCAACCCTAATAGCGATCCTGCTAATTTAGGCAACATAGCTACAATTTTAGGAGCTATTGGTTTAGCTATTACTGCTATTACTCAAAGAACCAACAAAATTGATGGACAAACCACACCACAAGCACAGCAAACTAATGCCAAGCAGGGTGTATGCGATGCTATGCAACCTCAACAGTGTGGTTTTGAGGGTGTAAAGCAAGCTACTACAGAAGCTACTAACCCTATTAAAGATATAGCTAATCAGAACAAAGGATTACTAGCAGGATTAGCAGCAAATTTGGCAAGTTTAGCAGCTTTAATAGTTAGTAACTTTACTAAACTATTCACATTTTTAGATATCAATGCAAAGGTAGAAGCAGTGAAAAGTACCATCACATTAGCCTTAACTTTACATAATGCTTTGATGCTTAGTCAGAACTTAGGAACTACCATAGGAGCCATTATCGATAATGTACTAAGCACATTTGGTCAAACCTTTAAAACTACAGAAGGTGCAACTGTATCTGCCAGTGAGTTCTTAGGTGCTTCTGTTAAAAACTGGATCATCAATGTTATTGGTATCGATAATTACTTACAGCTAAGCGAAACCCTAGCTATGGCTAATAGGATTTATCAAACTGGTATTAATGTATTAAGCACAGTCCAAGGCATATTAGATAGTGCTGCTAGTGTTGCACAGGCTACAGGTATTAACGTTGCCAAAATTGGTAATGCATTGCGTGATGATGGCACTATTAACCCTAAGGCTTATACACATATGGATGATACCAAAGCAGGTAATAGACCGACTACATTAGGTAGGTTTGAGCAACTAACCACGACCATTAGTGACTTTGATAGCAAAGCTCAAAACTTAGTGACAGTAACAGCTGCTCCTATTCAAGTTAAAGAAGCAGTTAAGCAAAGTAAAGAAGATATCAAAGCTTTTAATGATGCTAGAGACACTAACAGCACAGCAAACAAAGAAGCTAAACTTGCTAAATTAGAGGAGATTAAAGCTCTTAAAGCTATCACAGAAGCAGTGGTAAGCAAAAAAGATGATGATACATAGCTATATATCGTTATTCACAGCTTACAGAAAATATGGCGGTCACCCTCTAATGTATACACTGTATAACTTTCACAGCTTACTAGCTGTTATGGCGGTCACCCTCTAAAACATCACATCCTATAGATTCACTTAGCCATGAAATGCGTTTATCATAAAAACTTTATCATAAACTACAGAAATGTATGACTGTCCAGACTTTTACAGATACTCAGATAGACATTAATCAATTTGCATCTTTGCATAATGAGAGAGTAAACGCTTATTTCAGGAAGAATAAAGCTGATCAAACTGAGATAGCACAGCAAAAGGCTTACTTAAAAACTAGGTTACTTATTAACCCTGCTGATGATTCTAAAATCGATTGCATATTTAACTGCCTATGGTTTGATTTACAAGTTGCTAATGCCTTCAGTAATCTTGCCTACGTCTATGGTGTACCTATGTTGCAACATCAAGAACAAGTAAGTTATCAGCCGCAACTTATGTTTAGGTTTAAGGAGAGAGAAATTAACAAGCTTGATTTACCTTTGCGTAAGTACAAGTTAGAAAAAGAAATTTCATTCAGATTATTCAAAGAAGATATACCAAAAAATAATGCTCAATTACGAGCGTTAGCCAACAAGATTAAAGCTCGTTTCTTTGCTGCTAATAAGGCTTACAACTACACATCAGGTGCTAGCAGTGGTACTACTGTCTATCGCTATAAGGATGAAGACAAAGGGTATAGGTTAGCCATTGAGGTAAACAGCAAGGCTAGTGCTGTAAAGCTTATCGAAAACTTTGTTGAACTTACTGGTACTAAATTTGCACTCGATAAACTATCTGCTACTGCTTTTACAAAAGATAGTACACCTGAGAAAATTACTGTACTGAGTAACCGAGTTAATAAGCCTGTAAAGGGCAGATATGGCAAAATGTACCTATATCAAGTTGAATACAAACAGCAAGGTATTAGGGATAAAATACTACTAGATCAAATGGGTTTAATTAAAGTTTAAAAAGTAAATAAAAACAACAAAAAAAACTATGCCAAACACAACTCTTACTGCCAACCAAATTAAACTACTAATTTTTAGTAGCTGCTATTACTACTCTAGTTTTGGTAAACCTGCTGATATTGAAGTTGCACATGATATAGCGGTAGAAGCTGGTAAGGTGGACTTCTTTGAGGGTGTAGCCCTATCATTAGGAATTACTTACCCATTACCTGTAGAGCCTCAACCATTACCAGTAGTTTAAGTAATTATTCATTTTATAAAATAACCCTCTAAACCAGTCAAAGGAATAGAGGGTTATTCATTTTTAGGCTTTATGATAAAACTTTTATCATAAAGTCATTTTATGTGCCATGAGATATCATCTTGTATATAAATTAGGGTATTCTTTGCCATTATCAATTTTACCTATAGCCTCTAAGGTGTAAAAGCACTCATTACAGTAATCTTTCAGCTTATTTCTATTCTGATAACTCTTTACACTTTTAAAGCCATCTACCCTAAAAGCTTGATAGCGTGAAATAGTATCTGATTGTTTTTTACAGCGATCGCACACGATTGTATTTTTGTTTTTCATACTTTTTAAAACATGGTTGGCATAGTGACTGTTTCGACAATGTGAGCATAATGTTTAATTAAGGTTTGCACACCTGATTTAGTGCCATGAGTAATGCTAGCAAGCTTGATAAAGTCAGGTGTCTCATTCAGGAAGTGACTACAGAATGTATGTCTAGTGTTGTAGAGAGTTCTGTATGGCACATCTGCTAGCTCTAAGGCTTTTACCCATACCCTAGCTCTAAAGTTACCTATATCTATAAATATCGTACAAGTGTAATCTCTCAATTGAGCATGACTACTGAATACAAGGCAGTCATCAACATTTACAGGTTTATTGTTACGTTTATGCAATGTCATTAAATCATACAGTTGCTCACTCATAGGAATAGTGCGAGATACACCTGTTTTAGTACTTTTTCTAACCTTACTGCCATCGCTAGCAATGCCTATAGATTCACTAATGGTTATAGTTTTAGCCTCAAAGTCTACATCCTGCCATCGTAAAGCTATAGCTTCTGATGTTCTACAACCCGTACTAAACAAAAATTTAATAAAGGGGGAGTAGTGAGTAAAATCCTTATCAAATATATCGATAATTTGTTTAATCTCATTTTTAGTAAAAGGTTTTTCACTTTTGCCTTGTGTGGTTTTTAATTTGGGTATATCAGCAAAGTAATCACATATAGGTTTGAGTGATTCTAGGTGACGGTTGATAGTTTTGTTGTTGCCCTTACTTTTACCCTGTAACCATTGCCAAAATTTTAAAGCATCATCATTATTTTTTATAGGCTTGCTGTACTTTTTAAGGTAGTTTGCAGTTTGAAACAGATTGCGATCGCGCAGGACTTTACTAGCAAGCTTAGCTTCTACCAGAATTAAGCAATCTACATTTTTGTTATTTACTTCATGGTGATCATTCAGACTAGATAAAGGGTGATAGTCGGTAAATAATTCCTTACTGTCTCTAGCTGAAAATCTACCGATATCGATATCGTTTTCTATAGCACAGCAAATTTGGCTAGCCGTTCTCATTGCAGAAGGATCATCAAACCTACCTAAATTAGTTAATGAGTACTTATACCCAAATTTAGTAAACCTAATGATGATAGAGCCATTGTTGTTAGATGGTTGCATAAAAGTAGTGGTAGTCAGTTTGGTTAGCTGCTAATCACTTACTAAGCTTAAAAGTTGCTTAAATTACTTAACTATTATCTAGGATGTATGAACGCAAATGGACTCGAACCATCGACCCCCACGATGTCAACGTGGTGTATTTACTCTAGTAGTTCACCTATAGCAGCCATAAGCTATACACAGTAAGCAATCTAGTAATAATAAGCTTAGTCCAGTGATTAGACTTACACTTATTTAAGCATATTTTTATAGCTGTATTGCTTAAAAGCTACATAAATAATCTTTATCATAAAATCTTTATCATAAACAGAAATAATGGCTAAGCACATAGCTATATGTGAATGTTTACTGATTAAATTTTACTGTATAGAGAATAAGTAACAAATCTGAACATACCAGTATCTAAAGGAATAGGAATAGCAATAAATACTAATGGTGAATCTTTGCCATAGGTATATACACCTTTATCTAATTTTCTTATAAGTTCGCAAGAAATAGCATCTGTACTAGGAGTTACTAATTTGATGATCAATCTATAAGGATATTGTCCTGCGTCACTTTTTTGTTTCTGATGCTGAAATGCTATACCCCAAATTTGATTAAAAGGATTAGGAATAGGTGACTTAATCCTGATAGCTGATGTAGATATATCCTGAAATAAAAAATAATCCTTATCAGGTGTTACTGGTAAAGGTTTATAGAATGATTTATCTGGTAAGTATGAGTAAAAGTTCACAATAAAAAACAGGGTAGCGATCCCTGTAATACGCTATTTATCTAACCATTAAAGGATGTACTGTCCTTTGTTAATGATTGCGGCATGTTCTTCTTTCCAAGCTTGAGTAGCAAGCTTCTTTGCTGTGTCGGTAGGATTGATTTGAGCGTAATCAATTTCATTAGCTAGGCGTAAAGCATAAGCTAGATGTACTCCTAAAATTTGTAATTCTGCCACTACTGCTGTAAACATTTTTCAATCTCCTATAAGAGTTTAAAGTTAATTATTGGTTGTAAGCCAATCCCTAAAAGGGTTTATGTAGCACTTCGTTTGATTCACTTAAAGTATCAGTAGGCAAGTGAATCTGTCAAGCTTTATCATAAAAACTTTATTATAAAATCTAATAATGCAAAGCTACATAAGTAATTACCTAAATATTCTCTCTAACTCAACCCAGAAATAATAAGCAATAAGCACGGTAGATATAAGGCATACAGCAAAGTAGAAGTTAGTTAGCCTATCTCTAGGTGCTTTGTATATCTGCCAAGTCCACACAGT
>ENA-OFDP01000597-OFDP01000597.1-metagenomes-genome-assembly--contig:-NODE-597-length-15869-cov-5.969268_pt1 | contig 15869 bp, 10 predicted proteins | sample MGYA00153389_OFDP01 | MGnify analysis MGYA00153389 | reverse complement strand
ATTGGGAATTGGGAATTGGGAATTGGGAATTGGGAATTGGGAATTGGGAATTGGAGGCAGAGCCTCCAGATATGTATTCCCAGGCAGAGCCTGGGAACGAGGATATAACAAATAACAAATAACAAATAACAAATAACTAATCAACCGGGAGATTTATTGAAAATCCACTTTAACCACTGCATGAACGATCGACAAACGCTCAATTTCCGAACACCCGGCGCTCCGTTGGCGGCCAGAGTTTCAACGGAACGCAAGGCGGCATATTGCAAGCCTAAAAAACTGTCCACCGGGGCGTAAGGCCCTCCCAAAGTAATCGCCCCGGCTGTGTATACCCGGCCTTCTCCGTTGCCAACAGAAGTGTTGCGCAATTCGGGAACTTCAAAATCGTTGTTCACGCTCAGCCGCCCCAACCCGTTGAGGGGAAGATTGTATTGAGCTACCAAATCGTCTAGCAGGGGACTGGTTTTAACCTTAGCGTCCAAACCCGTAGCATCAATGATAAAATCAGCCTCTAATTTAATTTGCCCCTTGAGTTCCTTCTCCTGAATGTACGTCACCGTGCGGTTTCGACTGTCGCGCTCGACTCGCTCGACTTCCCCGAATGTAATTTGATACCAACCTTGACTTAAACCCTCTTTCACCATACGCTGCCAGTCGCTGCGCTGGGCTGTGGTAGTGCCACCCCAGTCTGTGAGCAACTGGGGGCGAATTTCGGGGGCGGCTTTTTCCAACATTACTCGTAGTTCCCCGCCCCAGCAAGCTTTCGGCCAGTTGAAAGGTTGAAATTCGTAGTGATTTTCGACGCTTCGCACAGCGAAGTTAAATTTGTTACCTTGAGGTTTGGGCGATCGCATCAAATGCAATACTTGAATGTTGGTGTTTCGCTGGCGCGCTTCGTAAATCCGCTGCACCACTCGCGAAGCCACAATTCCCCGCCCTCTAATTAATACGCTGCCGCCTTGGGATTCTAACTTTTCGTAAACTCCGTCGTGGCTTTCGTAAGCATTGACAACTGACTCAAAATCCTGGGTTTTTTCCCGGTAAGCTTGCAAGTCTGGTAAAAATTGAATGGCGGGATAGCCGGTGGCTAAGTGTACGTATTTAGCAATCAAAAAAGCGTGGTCGCGACGATCGGCATTCGATCGAGAATAAGCGATCGCGTACCTGCCGTCATCTGTCTTGCGAATTCCCCGCACCCTACCGTAGCGAAACATCTGATTCCACCCGATACGCAGAGTTTCCCTGTCAATCGCATCAAACACATTCCCGGCGCGAGGCGTATAAGTTTCAGCAAAAGTCGGTTCCGCAAACACCTGCCACATCAACTTCAGCGACATCCCCAACCGCCCTCTGAGCAATTCCTGCCAAGCTTCCCGCACAGCATAGGGAGGCCAGCCCCAAATGTTGTCTGGACAAGAGTCAGAATTCGATCGCAGACGTTCCCGCAGCGGAATTTGAGAATTCAGGCATAACCGACGGTAGCGAGCGTAAGGTTGCTCTTCCATGCCCAAAACCGCAATTCGATCGACCTTCACCCCGCAAATTCTCAGCAAATCCACCCAAATCAAGCTGCCCAAACCGCCGCCAACAGCAGCCCAATCAACTTCTGCCACAGGCAGTCCCATCGATTGGATCGATCGCCTTGTCACTTGATTCGCCTGCAAAAATTCGATCGGCGGAAATTCTCCTATGCTGCCTGCTTGAGGAAGCGGCGACACCATTTGTGGCCCCAACGCGGGGTCTGGCCCATTGGTCTGCGGGTTAAACAAAATGTGAGAATTGACAGACTGAGTTTCTGCCGAATTAACAGCAAATGAAATGCCGATCGCGTAGGGCCCAATTTGCAACATATCACCGTTTGCCAGGATACACCGGGTTTGGCGAACACCATTGACAAAAGTACCGTTGCGGCTGCCCGTGTCAGTGACTACGATACTGTTTCCTTCCTTCGCAATCACTCCGTGGAAGCGAGAAACTTGGCTGCTTTTGAGAGCAATTCGAGAAACTTGTTCCCCGTTGATTGTGGCGGGCATAGCTTCAAAAATTCGTCCCAAAGCGATCGGCAAATCGAGTATCGGGGAACGAGAATCCCCCGTAGCTGTATCTTTCCAAGTCAGTCGTAGGCGCAAGGGTTGAGGATTCATTCTTATTTTTTTAAACATCAGCCGTCGGCTTTGAGCTTTCGGCGAAAAATTTTTTGATTTTGAGAGATGCGATTTGAGATCGCGGCTTATAGTAATTGTCTAGTGAGTAAGGTACAGATTGAGAATTTCGATTTGAAATTTGAAATTTGAGATTTGAAATTGCGGAATTGGTAAGACAACTGGCGAGACTCTATATAATTCCGGCTGCGCCGGAATTATAAGCGAGGACACGGCAGTGCCGTTTCCCTACCTCGATTAATTGTAGGGACACGGCACTGCCGTGTCCTGATTTCGGGTTATATTAATTCCGATGCTACCGGATTTGATATGATTTCTGGTTATTAAGCCTGATATTTTCCGTAGAAACCGGGCGTAAGCAAGGCAAATGCGCTCCACGTCTTATTTAAGTGCGGGGTACTGATGGCGCACCTAAAATCCGATCGCGATCGCCCAATTTTCTCTTTTTCAAACCCTTACGGAGAGATTACCACACTCGCCGCCGCCGCCAGAGAAGTCCCGCACCACGGACACCCCACACTTAACTGCGCGTAAGGCGAAACGCGACTGCACTTGGGACACTGCAAACCATAGTTTGAAGGCCCCGTCGGCGCAGGAGAACTTTGCACCGCAGGCGCCGACAGCAAAACCGTCTGCGGAATCCCCACCGCAGTCGCAGATACTGAAATCACGTCGATTTGCACTTGGCCTAAATGGATGTGGCTGCCGGAGCTCAATCTTGCTTCGCCTTGGGTGAGCAATTTTCCGTCTACCAGCGGCGGATTACTTTCGCGCAAATTCCGCAATACATATTCGTGCAATTCCTGATTAAAAAATATTTCGACGTGCAGTCCCGATACCGAGGAATCCGAAAATACTATATCGCACTTTGCCGGGTCGCGTCCCAGCCTTACGGTTCCGAAATTTTTGCTCGGCTGTCCGTTTTGAATGGTCTGAGTTTGACGCACCCCAGCCTCTGTCCATCCTAAAGTGAGCTGGTTTGTCATGCTTCTATGTTTCCTAAATAAATATTAATAATCTAGCTCTTTTGAATAATATTTTCACTATAAACTTAAGTTGGGTGCGCAATTCGCACCTTACAAAATAGACCTCTCCAATAATTTTTGTGGAACAGGCATCCTGCCTGTTCTAGACTGATTTTTATGGAGATTTCAAATAAGGTTGTGCGATCGCGAAATTCAGCTATTTGACATTCCGATTTTTGATACTTCAAATTCAGGAAAATGGCGGACTCGATCGCCCATTATGAAAATATAGCACTCGCTCGTCTTTCGGTGAGCGTAACCAGGAGTTTCCTAACTAAGTAAGTCGGCGTAAATAATTTAAAGTTTGTAGTAAGGGCTTAAGCCCTGTAAAAGAGGGCTCAAGCCCTCACTACGAACGAATCTCAGTAATTGTCAAATTACTTAACATACTTTGTTTTATTAGCGCCTACTTAGGATCGTGGATTAAATAACTTCTCGAACGGTAGGGTTCGTTCCTCAACCCAACCTACAAAAAATGCAAGTTATTTAATTCTCATTCCTTACTTACCTTTGCGGTTGCTATATTTTGCGTATCTCAACAAAAAAGCCCCGAATTCAGGGCTTTTGGCGATCGGATTGACTTTGTTTGAAACACTGACTTGCTATGAGTCAGTTGTTCTTTTGGTTGACACTCCCCGGCGTGAACGCGCGGGGATTCTTGGTTCACAGACACACCTTAAAATTGTCCATCCTTTCGGCAATACTTAAACCAAAAACCCGTTCGATAGAACCTGTGTTTTGAGCCTAATTTGACCAATCCCAGAGGGCTTATCTCCCCAAGCGAAGCGAGAGTTTCCTCTCTTGTTGACCTGTGCCCCACGGTACGTTTAATATTCAAGATTTTAGTTTTCTGGTCTGGGTTACGTTAGTTACCCTAGCTATGTTTTTCGTGGTGTTCGCCACCCACTAACTATTATTATTTCCCGACCAGTCGTTTGAGCTTGGTGTCTCATGTGTATCGGCGGTTATTCTACCTGTAGTATTACGCTATTGTACCATCTTGAACAAAAAATTTAGATCATTAAATCCGTCCTAAAAGGACGGGGCTTTAGACCCAATTTTCTGGTAAGAGTATTTACGCAGTCCAGCTTTGTTAAAGATTCGCCGTTAGACATTTACCAGCGATTCCTAAAAACTAATGGCTGCTGGGTTTTCACAAGTTACGAAGCTTTGGTGCGCCAATAGCGTTTGAGGAGGGAAAGTCGATCGACTTTCCCTCCTCAAACGCCCGCTTTGTCTAGCGTGCTGAATCTCAGACTGCAACTGTGCAATCTGAGAGTTGCAGTGTTTTGCTCTTACGAGGAGCTTACGATGATGGTGATTCGCTCTTGCGACTTTTCCGACCACCTTCGCGACCAATTTGAGCCATATGTTCGCGATTTCTGCTTACAGCTTCGCCACCTTTTTGACCAGCTTGTCTAGCTTCTTCAGAGGTGAATTCGTGCGCAGTACCTTTCTCGTGTGCAGCTTTTCCGCCTTTGCTAGCAATAGCGCGCTGTTTTTCTGCGTCCATAGAAGCGAATCCGCGTTTGCTTTTCTCAGCCATGACTGTCTCCTTGTGTTTTTTCTGATTTTTTAGCTCGATCGCGCCTTCGCCTCACGCCCTACGTGGGTACTCCCAGTCAGTGGTGAGATATTAGGCTATGAATTATGAAAGGTGATCTGACGAATTTAAACTTGTGGTTTAAGTCGCAGGATGACTATTTCATAATTTACAAAGGTGAACTAAAAATAGTTCACACCCGGACTATGGTTAGATCCGCCAATCTTTAAGCAGGTAACAGTCTTTCAATCATTCTATGAGTCTTCCAACTTTTATACCTCTTTCTCAGGTATAGTCATTCTTTAGTTCGCTGGAAGGATGGAACGGAAAGCTGATTGGCGATAGACTCAGAGGATTTTTGGACTCGGGTGGCGACACCTCAAAAATTAAAAGTCTAAAGAGGGATGCTTTTTTTGTCTTTTTACTTTTCATTTTTTTGATGCCTTCGGGGCTTGCCAGTTATCGGAGGTTAGTTGGTCTGCCGATCGAGTTGTTTCTGGCAAGCGATATCTTGGGGCGCAGCACAGGACATACTCGATCGCACTTATCAAGTTTACCTTATGACCGATCGAAACATAAATCGGTTTTACGCCTGTTTGCGTCCTGAGTGCTGCGCCTACAGTTGATCCCTCGTACAGCAACGGCTGCCAACTGCCCCGGTCGATCCCTACTTCTGAATGTTCTCCAACAAATCGATTTTTGGCAACTCCGATCGTCGCAATCCCTGTCAAAACTCCCAAATGGCAAGCAAGACCGAACCTGCTGGGATGGGCTAGTCCTTGACCGTCGCACAATATCAAGTCTGGTCTCAAACTGATATTTTCTAAAGCATCAAGGACTGCCGGCACTTCTCGAAAAGACAGGAAACCGGGAACGTAAGGAAAAGTAGTTGGGCTGCGAACTACAGCCTGCTGCTGTAACTCCAAATCGGGAAAGCTCAGAATTGTTACAGCGGCCCGCGATACGCCGTCTACATTGTCGTAGCCGACATCTACGCCTGCGACGTACCGAACTGTTGACAGTTGATTTTCGGTAACTACCTCTGACCGAAGCTGTTCTTGAATGGCGATCGCCTCTTCAATTGTCTGCGGCCAAGGGTGTCGCTGTAACATTTTGATCTCTCTTCAACCGTTCTCAGCTAAGTTTAACCTATTTTTGCGACTTTTCTAAACTCGATATTTTTCTCCTCTGGAACCCGTCATTATTCAGTAGAAAAAGGGTAATTTATAATTTGTAGTTGATGTTTTTTTGCATTCTGCATAGTATAATTTCTTCTCGAACTCGATGCAGTTACTTTTCGATCACCTATAATTAGGGAAAGTGTCAAGTTTTTGAAAGATTAATTTATAGAAATGCAAACCGGGCAGAAAATATTTTTTAAATCAATAAATTTCAAGTATTGCATCTCTAAAAATACAAAATTGTAAATATAACCGCCTCGAAAATTAAGATTGAACAGCACCGTAAATGTAAGGTTATTTATAAAAAAATAAGACATATCTGTACAATTTGGCTCTTGAGATTGTGGGTAATATCGTATTCATTATCGCCGCTTAATTTTCAGATATTGTGCCATTGTCTGCCCAGGGGAACGCGGCGTTATCATGCGATAGAGGCAAATTGAGAGAGCGTATGGGGGGAGAGAGCCCGAGGGGGACAAAAACTGAGGATTTTTGGCTCGGAATATTCAGTACCCAACACTCAGGCTAAAAAATATAACTAATAAATGGTGAAATCTGGCTTACAAAAACACCGAGATCAAATTTAGCTTGCACAAGTGCTTAAAAACGTTAAAGTAATAAAAACTCGGAAATTGTAAAGGTTTGCTTGAAAATTCGGCTGATGGGAGATCGCGAGAACCAATCAATTTCTAATTTAGGTCAAGTGGGGGACAATGCCGATCGCCATACTGTATCAGAAGCACTATGGCTGAGCGATCGAGCCTTGGCAGCTACTAGCAGCGGCATTGTCATTACTGACCCCAATGCACCCGACTGTCCGATAATTTATTGCAATCCGGCCTTTGAACGGATGACAGGTTACTGCGCCGCTGAAATCTTGGGGCGCAACTGCCGATTTTTGCAAGGCCCCGATACCGATCGAACTAACGTAGCTAACATCCGCGACGCCTTGCGCGAAGGTCGATCGTTGCAGGTAACAATCAAAAATTACCGCAAAGACGGCACTCCTTTCTGGAACAAATTATCGCTATCTCCCCTGCGAGACGACAGCGGTAATTTGACTCACTTCGTCGGAACTCAGTCCGACTTATCCGAACGCATCGAAGTGCAGGAAGCATTGCAGCAAGCTAACGACCAACTGCAAACTATTTTGGAAGCCGTTCCAGGCATAGTATCTTGGATTAGCTCGGATTTACGGTATTTGGGTGTCAACCGCCACTTAGCTAAACTGCACGGTTTGTTACCGTCGGCTTTTGTTGGTCAAGATATCGGTTTTCTGGGCGCTAGCTCTGATTTTCACTCTTTTGTGGTGGAGTTTTTTGCTGGCGACGCTACAGAAGGGGTTAAAGAACTCAGCGCTAAGGTGAAAATTCCCGGCGGACAGTCGGCGGGACACTATTTGATTGTGGCTCAAAAGTACGATCGGGGGAATGCAGCTTGTCTGGTAGGGATAGACATTACCGAGCGCAAACGGGCAGAAGAAGCTCTGGTGCTGACTCGCAAGGCGGTGGAAAGTTCGAGCGATGCGATCGGCATCAGCGATGCTTCGGGGACTCACATCTATCAAAATCCAGCGTTTTCTCAGCTATTTGAATGGGAAACCGCACAGGAATTTAAACTCGCTGGAGGTATACCGGCAGTTTTTGCTGACTCCACAGTCGCCTCGGAGATCCTCGACACGATCGCCCGGGGTTATTCTTGGTCTGGTGAAGTTACCAACTGCACTAAAAGTGGCGAGATTTTGCAAGTGCTGCTGCGGGCCGATGCGATTAAAGACCCCACAGGGACAATTGTCGGTCTGATTTACATGAATACCGACATTACCGATCGCAAACGCACCGAACAAGAACTGCGGCAAAGCGAGAAGCGCTTTCGATCGCTGATTGAAAATGCTAGAGATATTATTGTGATTCTCGACGAGAAAGGTTTTTGCCGCTATGTTTCTCCCTCCCAAGAGCGGATTTTGGGCTACCCGACTGCGGAAGTGCTGGGCCGATCTGTATTTGAGCTGATTCATCCCGACGAAATGCCAATGGTGGATCAAGTGTTCCAAGGTATCATCCAAATGCCGAGCGTTGGGCTGGGATTGGCCGAATATCGGGTGCGACACAAGGATGGTTTCTGGTGCATTTTGGAAGCTGTAGCCACGAATTTGCTCGACGAACCTTCGGTGCGGGGAATTGTCGTTAACTGTCACGATGTGACTGAGCGCAAGGTGGCTGAAGACCAATTGTTGCACGATGCTTTGCATGACGCGCTGACGGAGTTGCCGAACCGCGCTTTGTTGACTGACAGGCTGGGACAAGCTTTTGCCCGCGCGAAACGGAATCCGAGTTATCAGTTTGCGCTGCTGTTTTTGGATTTGGACAGGTTTAAGGTGATTAATGACTCTCAGGGACACCGCACGGGCGATCGGCTGTTGGTGGCTGTAGCCCGCCGTCTCTTGACTTGTTTGCGATCGGGCGATACGGTGGCTCGTCTGGGGGGAGATGAGTTTGTGATTTTGCTGGAGGAAATTCAAGGTGTTGATGAGGCGATCGCCCAAGCAAAGGAAATTCTCAGGGCGATCGAACGGCCGCTGAATTTGGAAGGTAATAAAGTTTTAATTACTGCTAGCATCGGCATTGCTTTGAGTACGGACAAATATCAATTGCCAGGAGATATTTTGCGCGATGCTGATATTGCGATGTACCGCGCCAAAGCTCTCGGGAAAGCTCGCTACGAAGTGTTTACAAGTGCGATGCACACTCGGGCTGTCGCTTTGATGCACTTGGAACACGATTTGCGGCAGTCGGTTGAAGAATTGAATTTGACATATTCGATGGTGGATTTGGGAGATGGAACTACAGAAAACTCGCCGATGTGCGAAATTGACTGGAAATTGGAACGTCCGAAATCGCAATTTGCTCCGTTTAAATTGGAATGTCCTTTTACTGTTTATTATCAGCCGATCGTTTGTTTGAAAAGCGGCTCAGTTATCGGATTTGAGGCGCTGGTGCGCTGGCTGCACCCGGAACGGGGTTTAGTTTCGCCGATGGAATTTATTGCGATGGCGGAGGAAACTGGGTTAATTACGCCTTTGGGTTTGTGGGTTTTGAGCGAAAGCTGCCGCCAAATTATCAAGTGGCAGAGTTTGCATTTACCTGTGGGAAATTCGCGGTTAACAGTCGCAGTAAATCTTTCCGGGAGGCAGTTTTCGCAACCGGAGTCGATCGAGCAAATTAAGCAAGTTTTGCTGGAAACGGGTGTTGATGCTCGCTGTTTGAAGTTGGAGATTACTGAGACTGTGGTGATGGAAGATGGGGAAGCGGCGGCGGCGATGCTTTCGCAGTTGAGAGAGTTGGGGATCGGGCTGTGCATTGATGATTTCGGCACTGGTTATTCGTCTCTGAGTTATTTGCACAAATTCCCGATTAATATTTTGAAGGTCGATCGGTCTTTTGTCAGTCGGGTCGGGGAAATGGGCGAAAATTTGGAAATCGTGCGGGCGATCGTCATGCTGGCCCGCAGTTTGGGGATGGAGGTAGTCGCAGAAGGTGTCGAAACCGCCGTCCAATTGGCTCAAATGCGGGCGATCGGCTGCGAGTACGGTCAAGGGTACTTTTTCTCGAAACCACTCGACAGTGAAGCAGCTACAGCCTTATTGAGGCGATCGCCCAAATGGTAATCCGATCTACAATAGTTAGTAGGGTGCGTCAGTCCGCAAACGCTCGATCGTCGCCCCACAACTTCACCTGACGCACCCTACAAACTTACTCATACCAAAACCTATGTCTCAGTCGATCGCCCCACTTTTAGAAGACAAGCAAACGGATACTTCTCCTACTTTAACCTTTGAAGAATACAGAGTTTATCAAGGAGATCCTGATGTACAATACGAACTGTACAAAGGCAAATTAATACCAATGGCAACGGCTAGCGCATTACATACAAGCATCTGCGAATATTGGGTTTACAAATTACAGCGCTATCTCGCTGAACACAATCTCGATTTAGTAGTAAAAACTTCTGTAGGAGTCAGAACAGAAGGTGCTACATCTTGCATTCCCGATGTACTTGTCTGCACTCAAAGTTTGTGGGAACAAATACTTGCCAAGCCTGGTTCAGGCATCCTTGACTTAGGAGAAACACCGCTATTAGTAGTAGAGGTAGTGAGTGAAGATCGACGGGCAGATTACATGATTAAACGAGCACAGTATGAATTAGCGAATGTGCCAGAATATTGCATTGTTGACCCTAAATGTGGGAAGCAAAAAATCAGAATTTTAGCATTTATTGAAGGTGAAGATGGTTACACGCATACAGATTTCTTTCCGGGTGAAGAGATTGTATCTGTAGTATTTCCAGATTTCGTTTTATCGGTGGATGAAATACTGAATCCACCATTGGTGGAGGAGTTAGTGAAGGCAGAACGAGCTCAGTTGCAGGAATTCCAGCAGCAAGCTGCAATGGAACGTCAACGCGCTGAGGAGCAGCGTCAACTCGCTGAGCAGCAGCGTCAACTCGCTGAGCAGCAGCGTCAACTCGCTGAGCAGCAGCGTCAACGCGCTGAGCAGCAGAGTCAACTCGCTGAGCAGCAGAGTCAACTCGCTGAAAGATTAGCAGCGAGGTTGCGGGAATTGGGAGTAGATCCTGATACTGTTGTTTAAATTTAAAATAATCATAAATACTCGCTGAGGTCACAAACCCATGTCTCAATCAATCGCCCCAGTTTTAGAAGAAAAGCAAACGGATACTTCTCCTACTTTAACCTTTGAAGAATATCGAGTGTATGAAGGAGAATCTGATGTAAAATACGAACTGTACAAAGGCAAATTAATTCCGATGCCAACAGCAACAATTTTACACATCAAAATTTGCGAATATTTAGTTTACAAAATCCAGCATTACCTCGCGGCTCACAATCTCGACTTAGTAGTAAAAACTAATCTTGGAGTGAGAACCGATGAAAATAAATCTCGGATTCCCGATGTAGTTGTCTGCACTCAAAGTCTTTTAGAACAAGCTGCTGCTAGGCCAGGTGCAGGCATCCTCGATTTTGATGAAAAGCCACTGTTAGTGGTAGAAGTGGTGAGCCAAGATCGGCGGGCAGATTACGCGATCAAACGGGGAGAATACGAACTCGCGAATGTGCCAGAATATTGCATTGTCGATCCTAAAAGTGGTAAGCAAAAAATTAGGCTTTTAGCATTTATTGATGGTGAAGAGAGTTATACGCAGACAGATTTCTTGCCTGGTGAGGAAATTGTGTCTGTGGTATTTCCAGATTTGGTTTTATCAGTGGATGAAATACTGAATCCGCCATTGGTGGAGGAGTTAGTGAAGGCAGAACGAGCTCAGTTGCAGGAATCACAGCAACAAGTTGTAATCGAACGTCAACGCGCTGAGGAGCAGCGTCAACTCGCTGAGCAGCAGAGTCAACTCGCTGAGGAGCAGCGTCAACTCGCTGAAAGATTGGCGGCGAGGTTGCGAGAGTTGGGTGTAGATCCTGATTCTGTGTAGGATATTGGACGAAGTGCGATCGACCTTCCTCAGTCTCAATCATCTAGCAGTAAATCGCGCAGAAAATAAAAGCGATCGCGCCCCAAGCTCTCTCCTTTAATTCGCCCTAAGTAACCTGTCAATGGTGAGGAAAGTTCTACTAGAATTTCGTGCATTGCTTCATAGTTTAAAGGTTGGGGCGACATAGAAAAGGCATAAGCACCGTGAAGCTGATTAAACTCAACATTTTCGGATTTTGTTCTTTCCAAAAAGTCTTTTACTAGCTGAACTATGTACGATCGCACTTTAAGCTTTTTCCGCACATCGTCAATATAGCGATTAACCTTAGCATCGGCTTCCTCACCAAATGGCTGTTGTTCTAAACAAGGTTTTAACTGTAATAAATCGATCGAACCTGCTTGCTTAGCTTTCAATTCAACTAATCTTTGCAATGTTTCCGGGCGAATTACGTTCATTTTACTACCAATAGCTGCTTGATTAGCTGGATTAGTTAAAGGCCCAGCCGCTAAAATAATTTTAACCGATCGATCGAACCTATCTTGACCCAAGTGAGTCAAACCTAAATGAATTAGTTGAGCGGTAACACTATTAGGTACACTTTCATGTTTGCTAGCTTTGCACTCTCCCGCTACTGCATAGGGAGTCTCGCAATAAAAGTCCAAACCACCCGCCCCGCCAGTTGATTCTGGATTGAGACTAGCTTTAGGTTTATTGTTAGAATTGGCAAATCCTAGCTTGATAAAACTTTTGCGGACTAACTTTTCAAAGCCATTACCGTCGCTAGAATTGCCGATTTGTGCGATCGTTTTAATCCAATCTAAATCAGGATCTGGTCTTGTTGTAGGTGAATTTTCTGACCAACCGAGAAATATTTTGATTTCGGTGTCTAGTTGTTTGGCTTTTGGGTTGGTGGTGGATAAATGCACTAATGCACTTTGCAACTCTTCCAATTCTGGATGTTCTGGCGGCTCTAGTTTTTCCAGCTTTTGACGGCGTTTAGCGAAGATAGTATCGCTCAAAACAGGCGTTGCATCAGTAACATTTAGGGATTTTGGCAAAGATACAAAATTGCCGCTGGGATGCACTGGTATTTCCAGCGGCTGAGGCAGCAAATAAACCCGCAGGTAAGCTACAAAAATAAAAGGACGCTGCTGGAGAATTTGCTGTAATGCCTCTGTTTTCCAGACTGTTAATCGCGACAAAGCCTCTAATGATTCAGGCTCATTCACCATTTGGCACAATTCGCACCTAGCCCAAGCTTTGATCGAAACTTTATCTAAAACTACCAGGGGGAGTTCTAATTGCCCTGACTCTGAAAACAAGCTCATTTGCTTAGGTTTCATCAAGGGCATATTGGAATTATCGGCTGGATAGAGTGCATATTGTTCTCCCGGATTAAACGTTCGCCAAACTATGGCTGCAATCATTCGCCCTTGGATTAAAGCTTCTACGTCTGGGGCAGGCAAACGGATAGCTTTGTCAATGTTGACTAGCGACATGAGAGTATTTGTGCCAATATGGAGTTGATAGTTGATGAAGCCTTAATCAGGCTGTTTGAGTAAATCATCCCATAACATATCTGAATTTTCTGCATCAGATAGATCGGACAACATATCTAAATCTTCTGCATCAGATAACTCAGATAACATCTCAAAGTTTTCTTCCTCATTTACGGGGTCAGGTGCAATCAAAGCGCTCGGAATCTCATAGGATGGATCGCTAAGAATCTCTTTAAGCAATGGGTTGTTAGCCCCTAGCATTTTCTCAGCACCTTTTTCCGCAATAAACTTGAAAATCTGCTCCTCACTCACCTCATAATCAACTCCCCGCTTCTGATGAACAGCCCGAATAGCTAACAGCGGCTTGATTTCATCTTCTTTCAGATCCACATATTCTCCACCTTGATTTTTGAGAGGCTGAAGATACTCTTTATCAAGGTATGGGGTAATCTTTTTGCTCAGGGAACGAACCAAACAACCGCGAGTCAACTGAAAAGTTTCGTAATCATTTAACCTTTTTAAACCGGTTCCTAACGCATGACCACCAGCAGACTGAAGCACGGCCACTCCAATACTTACATCTTTTCCATCCTCTTTACCAATTACTTTGAAATTGATGTAATTATCCTTCCCTCCAGCTTTCTTAACTTTATTTTTCTTGACTTGAGCTGTGACTTGCTGAACCGTCACGTTTTCCACTGTTTGACCAATTAAACTATGAAAGCCAAATAAAATAGCCTCACCAAGCAGAAAATTATCATCTAAATAATTTTCTATGTCTGTCTCTAGCTCTTGAATAAAAGCAATTTCCACAGGATTAGTAAGGAGTGGAGCAATTATGGGAACATCAAGCGGAGGCTGACAATTTTCTTTGCACCACTTCAAAACGTCTACAACAGTGTTTCCTCCTTTACCAAGATCCCTGAGTTGAAGGTGACTGAAGGGATAAATTGGATCATGAGGAATTAAGTGTTGCCGTTCATAATATTTCTCTAAGCAACAGGTAACTAAGTTAACTATTGAGTCTCCATCCATGTATTTTAAGTCAATCGGCTTTCCATGAGCAGAAACCTTATTGAATACTCCATCAGGTAGCTGCTTTACTCTATTGCTCCATGAATCAGGCATCATTACACTAAGTATCAAACCCCGATTGAGATTTTGGAACAAATCTTTGATTAGTCCAGCAACAATCTGGCTTATGTGTAAGCCACTCATATCGTCGAAAGTATCAGCTCTGTCTAATTCATCAAAACAAATGACAAGTTCGTTGTACTCACTAATCAAATCTAAGATTTGCAGCACAGCCTTAAAAGATTGGCATTGACTCGGTAATTCCAACTCATTCGCTTTGTATTGAGCAAGCTCTTGACCCTGCAACCATTTTATTGCAAAAAGTGATTGCTCCTGGGAGAACGTCCAGAAAATTGCCTTGACAATATCAGGATCATTAACACTTTTGGCTTGTAGAAATGCTTTTGTTAGTTCCTTAATCCACTTCTTTACTTGCTTTGGTGTGCCGGCCTTAAATTTTTCAATAAATTGTTGAGGAGAAAAAACTTTAGCGTTTGATTGAGCAATCTTTAAAGCATTGTTAGCCATTGCAGTGGCTAGTTCTTGCCACTGTTTCACCCCGTCTCTGCCAATCTTTCCAAGGCTCTCAGCCAATATTAACTGAAAGCCTTGCTTAACTTGACTGATGTTACTATATTGATTAGCGCAGACAAACAATCCCCCGCCATGCTCCTGTAGGCGATGGCGAATGCGACTAATAACGTGAGTTTTGCCTGTTCCATTCTGAGCAGTTATAGCGATTGAAGTTGTCGAGTATTGACCAGCACGAATTTGATCGAGTGCCTGAAAGACAGCATCAGAGGCGTGGGCATTTATTGTTTCAACATCGAAGAATCCCTGACCCCAAACATCGCGAGCATTGAGATGAGGGGGCGCCGCAAATGGATTTTGACTTAAAAGAGCCGCGTTCAGGTCTTCAATCGAAGAAAAAGAAGAATTAGTCATGGCTTTTGTGTGAGGTTAACGAATTGACAAAAGGATTTAGGACAATTTTAGGAATTTAGCCGTTTGACATAGTAACGGATTGCACCCAGTGCAGTTTTGATTGAATCTTCGGCTTTATCCGCCGAGATGTCTGTCATTTCACCCCCGATTAGCTGAAAAATGTCATTAGCCTGCATTTCCAACAGCCACTCATTGAATTGCGATCGCCCTACCCTTTCCCCGATCGCCCGTCGCATCCGATAAATCGGCACTAAATCGTCTAAGTTATAGTCCCGGTTCAAGCTGTCGTATACATCCAACGCCACAGCCTTAAAATCCTCATAGGAGCCGATCGCCCCTACCTCCCCCTTCCCTTTCTCAACCGCAACACCCGCCGCACCATCCTGATGCCGAATCCACTTCAACAAAGCATTTCCCAGCCGAGCACCAATTTGAGAACCGTCAAACTCAAACAGAGAATCCCGACTTTTCAAGCCATCCGCTAAAACTTCTTTTCCGCGCGCGCTCAATTCCACCAGCGTCACCCGATTTACCAGCGAATAGACGATCGCCCCAGCTTCCTGCAACTCGCCGAGCACATCCCGATATTTCACACTCGTCTCATTAGTACGCACAATCCGCTTAGTCAAATCGCCCTTTTTAACCATCATCTTGCCGCCGCCCAAATCCCACAAGTTCAGCAGCACCCGAACTTTTGCCTTCGCATCCCACACCGCTTGCTCTTCGGGCGTCCTAGTTTGAGACACCGCGATTTCATTGTTCTCAGACATATCCATACCTTTAAATACTTGTTATTAGTATCAAATTTTACCAGGAATTTTGCTGAAAAACATCTAAAGTTTTCAGCAAAATGCGGCACGAGGCTGCGCACAACGGATGCTTGTATCAATTCCGGCTGCGCCGGAATGACAAGCGAGGACACGGCAGTGCCGTTTCCC
>ENA-OFDP01000595-OFDP01000595.1-metagenomes-genome-assembly--contig:-NODE-595-length-15881-cov-6.589031_pt1 | contig 15881 bp, 13 predicted proteins | sample MGYA00153389_OFDP01 | MGnify analysis MGYA00153389 | reverse complement strand
TTGGGAATTGGGAATTGGGAATTGGGAATTGGGAATTGGGAATTGGTAATAACAAATAACCAATAACCCTTCGACCCTTCGGCTACGCTCAGGGCGACGCTTCGCTCAGGGCACCGCAAATAACCAATAACCAATAACTCCTTATAACTGCTTCCGAGAAGCAAAATAAGCCATCGGGCCACTTATACACCCGCGCAATTGAGCCAAAAGCAAATCACTAGGAATAGAATTCGGTTGCTTTCGCAAAGAAGCAACCAACTCCGGCAATTGTTTGTACCGGAACCATCCCCAAGCTAACAGAGGCACACTGAATTCCCTATTTACCAAAAACATCCGCGTCCAAAAAGCATAGACTCCAATACCATAACCTTGGAGCGTTTTTTGTAGTTCTTCCCAAGTACGTCGGTGGCGATGCCAACTCAAAGCTCTCGGCTCATAGACAATACGGTAGCCCGATCGCAAAATGCGCGCAAACAATTCGCAATCTTCCCCGCCGACAGTCGGCGTTCCCGCCCCCAAATCTTCATCAAACAGCCCGATAAAGTCGATCGCGCTTTTCCGCAAAGCCATACTCGCCGAAACACCCACAGGTGCCACAATCAGCGGGTCGCACTTCGCCCCATCAAAAACTAGGCGATAGAAGCCCCGCCCGTGGGGGCTGTAGCGTTCAAACCATTCTTGAGCTTCCGTTTCCAGTTCTAGGGGCATCACTAGCCCCGTGACACACATCACTCTAGGGTCGCTAAAATTTTGCAACAGCGATCGCAACCAGTTCGGGTCAGGAGCCGCATCATCATCTGTAAACGCTACGAATTCGTGTTTAGCCTCGCGTAAAGCACGATTTCGGGCAGCGCTGGAACCCGGTACATCTTCACGTATGTAGCGGACTTTTGGATAATTTTTGACCAGTTCCATCGTCGCGTCGCTGGCGGGACAATTGTCAATTACCAAATATTCCTGACCATCGTCCGGGAGCCGCATAAATGCTTCCAGACACCGCTGCAAATCTTCCGGGCGATCGCGCGTACAAACTACTACTGTGGCGATCGGCACTGCCTGTACGGGCCCGCGTTCGTCCCATTCTAAGGCATCGTATAAACAGTTTTTCCACAGATTCTCCCCCACGGCGTTCATCAGTGTTTCCCGCAATTCATTGCCGCCAATGCGACCTCCGACTGTGGCCAAAGTCGCTTGCCCGATCGGGTTTCCGTGCAGTCGAATTAACACCAGAGCTTTGCTGTAACGCTCATCAACCGCTATTTCTGGCGGTAGTTTGGAGATTTCCAAGTCGAGAATAGCTGTTGCCATATTATTAAATCAGGAATTAGTGGATTGAATTAGATATCAGATTTCCGATGTAACAATTATCATAAATACTCCGTGTTTTCCCGTATTTTAGCCGATGTATTGTAAGCAACAATCTTCTAGAAGATAGCCACCGATCGATGTAATTATTGCCGATCGCACCGATCGAGTTAAACATAGATTTTGTTGTTGGTTTTATTCATTTTTACTTTTAATTCCCCTCTACTGTCAAGTCGAATCAGAACACGGCAGTGCCGTATCCCTACAATTAATCCAGCGATAGTTATAGCCTTTCTCAATCTTAGTGAGGTATGGTCTTCGGCCCAATGCCCCATGCTCTTCGGCCCCATGCCCCATGCCCTATGCCCTACATTGCAAACATTTTCACTCGATCGCATCATAGAATCCTAACAAACGGTTAAAATCTCCTCATACTGCAAGTTGCGCGCAAAGCAGGGAGCTAAACGCAGTGATGGATCTCGATTGTTTACCCTACGGTGCAGGCCACGGACAGGAAGGGGTCTGTCTGCTAGTGCGCATGGGGCCGCACCGGATTTTACTAGACTGCGGTATAGAAGATATCGCACCGCTGTCAGCGACACTAGATCGATCGCTACCAGCCGATTTTGTCCTGTGCAGCCACGCCCACTCCGACCACGCCAGAGGTTTGCTATCACTCCATCAATCTTTCCCCCACTTGCCAATCTACGCCAGCGAAGTCACAGCAAGACTGCTACCACTCAACTGGCCCTCCCAGTCTCAGCAGCCGGAGATCCATTTTTGTCAGTCACTACCCTGGCAGTCGGCGGTGGAACTGCGCCGGGGACTCACCGTGCAGTTGTTCCCGTCAGGGCATTTGCCCGGAGGGGCAGCCGTGCTGCTGACCTACGCGGCGCCCCACCGCACCTACACCCTGGTTTACACCGGCGACTTTTTTCTTTCTAATTCTCGTTTGGTAGAAGGTTTGCCGCTCGGAGAACTTCGGGGAATGAAGCCCGATGTGCTGATTGTCGAAGGCAGTTACGGTACCGCGCGACACCCTCACCGCCGACAACTGGAAAATCTGTTAGCCGATCGCATCCACCGCGCCATCGCCGACGGGTACTCGGTACTGCTGCCCGCACCGGCCCTCGGTTTGGGTCAAGAACTGCTGATGCTACTCCGCAGCCACCACTACTTTACTGGCCGCAACTTGGATATTTGGGTCGATGGCACTGTCGCCGACGGGTGCGACGCTTATCTAGAACTACTGCCCCAATTTCCCACCGCCGTCCAAAATTTTGCTCTGCACCAGCCTTTGTTTTGGGACGAAAGAGTGAAACCCCGCGTCCGCCGGCTGTCTGCCGAACAGCACCCCGGATTGGGCAAAACGCCTTGTATTGTAATTACAGACAAGTTTGCTGATTTGGGTTTGTATGTTGCCGATCGGGCAAATCCTTGGATTTTGCTCGCACCTCAAAAACCCGGATATCCCGTCCAGGAATGGCTGCCCAACTGGGCCGAATCTGGAGTCAGAAGCATCGAAACTTATTTGCTAGCCGAACACTGCGACGGCCCGGGAACTACCCAGCTCATCCACAATTTGCGCCCGCAGCACGTAATTTTGATCCACGGTTCCCCTGCATACTTAGCTGACTTGGCTAACTTGGACGAATTGCGAAATCGCTACCAGTTGCACACTCCGGCGGTCGGCACAGTTGTCGATTTGCCGATCGGGGAAATGTTTTTGCAGCCCGCGATCCCCGAAACTAACTATGAGGGAGAACTCACAGAATTGGGAACAGAGGTAGTAATTAGCTTGCCGAGTCCAATTACAAGCGATCCTCGGTGGGCAAATTTTGCCGATACTGGTTTGGTAGAAGCACGCTGGCAAGGCGAAGAACTGGTACTGCGCGGCCTTTCCCAGCGGGAACTACTTTTTCAAGGTGCTGTTCAAGTCAACCTGGAATGCTGTGGCAATTGCCAGCACTACCGCGGCCAGCGCTGTTGGAATCAGTCCAGTGCTTTGTTTGGCTTTAAAGTTACTCCCGACGGTTACTGTCCTGTATTTGAAGCGATACCTGAACCGAAACTTTTGCTAGACGGGGAAACAGAAGGCGATTGAAACACTCAACTAAGGATCGCGAATTAAATAATTTACACATATTTGTGGGATGGGCGGGACGCCCGTTCTTTCTGGACGGGCGTCCCGCCCATCCCACAAGAACAATAAAAATTGTAAGTTATTTAATTCTCATTCCTAACCATATAAGCCAACTAAAAAAAACATTAGTCCCCCTTTGGCTGTAGGATTGGCAATCTCACCAAAAACCTCGCTCCTTGTCCCTTCCCGGCCGATTCAGCTTGCACCGTCCCCCCGTGCATTTCCACAAAATGGCGGACTAGGGCTAAACCCAAGCCCAATCCGTTGTACGATCGCGTTGTAGAGCTGTCAGCTTGGCTGAAACGCTCGAAAACGTGCGGCAAAAACTCTGTTGCAATCCCTTGTCCCGTGTCACTCACCTCAATTTCCACACTAGGCGACAAATGTTCACAGCAGGCGGATTCGGAAGCAAGAGTTCCCTCCAGTTTCCGCAGGATCACCCTCACCTGTCCGCCATCTGGAGTAAACTTAACCGCATTCGACAGCAAATTCCACGCCACCTGCTGCAATCGGCCCGAATCACCAAAAATCTGCCCCGCAGTTTGGTCGAAATCTGTCACAATTTCAATACTTTTGGCCGCAATCGCAGGCGCAAGAGTATCTATTGCAGCTTCAACAGTCGAAATCAAATCCATTGAGCGCAGATTCAGCGACAGTTTGCCCGTAATAATTTGCGACACGTCCAACAAATCCTCGATCAGAGTTGCCAGGGATCGAGTATTGCGATCGATCGTTTCCAGAGCCCGAACAGTCGTTTTTTCGTCAAACTTCCGGTGGCGAAGCAGTTGCGCCCATCCCAGCATCGCATTTAGTGGCGTCCGCAATTCGTGGGACAAAGTTCCCAGAAACTCGTCTTTAATCCGGTTCACCCGCGCCAATTCCTGGGCTCGATCCTGTAGTTCTATTTCTAACCGCTTGCGAATAGTCAAATCGAGAATAAAAGCCACGGATTCTTCCCGCTTTTCCCCCAACAAAATATACCCCACCAGCACTGGAATCCGGCTGCCGTCTGGTCGAATGTATTGCTTTTCGTAGGGAGTACAAACGCCCTTTGCCTTTGCTTCTGCGATGCCGATACTGTCCAGCGGCAGGTACTCCGGCGGTGTCATGTCAATCCAGCGAAGTTCCCCGCGCTGCAACTGTTCCCGCCTGTAGCCTACTATCCGCAAAAATTCGTCGTTAGCCTCACTGATGCCGCCGTCAACATCGCCGAACAGAATTCCGATCAAGTTAGATTCTGCTAACATTCTCAGCTTTTCTTCGCTAGCTTTGAGTGAAACTTCTGTTTGCTTGCGATCGCTAATGTCTTGGATGTAAGCCGACAAACCAGAATCACAAGGATAAAAACGTATCTTTAACCACTTATTCCATAACGGCACAAATTCTTCATATTCGACTATCGCCTTTTCTGCTAATGCTTTAGTCGCCATTTTGTAAGACTGTAAATCGACAGCCCAAGGAAATATTTCCCAAATATTTTTACCGATCAATCAGTTCCGGTTCTGACTTACCTAAAAGCTCAATAGTTTTGTGGTTGACATAGGTGAAGTTCCACTTTGTATCGACAGCGATAAAAGCGTCGGTAATGCTTTCGAGAATGTTAGTAATTCGAGCATTTGCCGATTGCAGCAATGCGGCTGTTTCTTCTGCTTCCAACCTGGCGGCTTGTTCGCGCGACAAAGCGGCAGTGCGTTCTTGTTCTGCCTGTTTTCGATCGCTAATATCGATGCAAGAACCGATGTAACCTGCAAAAGTGCGTCGGGCCTGTACCGGGGTACGCCCGTACCCAAAACCCAGCGGTATTCCCCGTCAGAGCGTCTTAGGCGGCATTCCATGCGATACTCGCTGCGAGACTCGAAGGCTTTTTGGTAAATATTTATACATTCTGGCAAGTCATCGGGGTGCAAGCTTTCCATCCAACCCGTGCCCATTTCTTGCGCCAAAGTTCTACCCGTAAACTCCAGCCAAACTTTGTTAAAGTAATCGCCAAGTTGGTCAGTGTCCGACATCCAAATCATCACCGGCGCGGTATCTGCCATAATCCGAAAGCGAGCTTCGCTCTCCTGGCGCTGCGTTTGAGCAAAAGAGCGATCGAGTCTTCCTTGAACTTCGCGCAGCGCCCGCTCGATCGATGGCACTAGGCGCATCAAACGGCGTTTGAGAACGTAATCAGTAGCGCCGCTTTTGAGAGTTTCGATCGCCACTTCCTCGCCCAAAGTAGCAGACACAAAAATAAACGGCACTCCCGGACAAGTAGCGCGGGCGATTTCCAGTGCTGCTATCCCGTTAAAACATGGCAGGATATAATCTGCCAAAATAATGTCATAACAGTGTGTTTCCAGCGCGACGACAAAATCTTCCCGAGTTTCGACGCACAGCAGAGAAAATTCCAGCCCGCCATCAACTAGATAAGCTTCAATCAGTTCGGCATCCAGCGGACTGTCTTCTACTAAGAGAATATTCAGCGTTTTCACAAAAATTCCTTAATATGTTTTACTTGAATATTACTTTTTGGATACAAAACCTGTTCTAACAGCGGCAGACTAGGTGCTACCCAAATTATGGCGTTTTGAATTGCCTTTAAAAAAATGTAAAAATCAATTGGTTTCAATAGTTCAGGATTTTATTCTCAATCTTAACTTCTAATCAATTCTTTTGTGGGTTGCCCGAAGTGTGAATCGCAAGTCTAACTCGATCGGCTATAGCCTGCGGCTTTCCATCAACTTTCGGCTACTTCCACTTTTGCTTCCCCGCTGTTTAATCATACCTTACCGAACAAGTAGTCTACTGCTTCCTGCTATAAATAATTGACTGTTTAGCATTGTTCCCTTGCCACAAACTAGCGCTACTTCGTTTGGCTGATTATTGTTTAGTAGCGCTGCTTGAGTAAATCTTATATCGTTTTGCCACCTCTCTCAAGCTCAAATTCGCTTTGATTATGCCCTGGTTTCCCCAATTTTGATCGCTCTGGAATCACAAAGTCAAAGTTGCTGGTTTGTCTGCTTTACTTGTGCCGAATTTGCCTACCGTCTTGCAACGGTTGAAACCGAGAAAATATTTGGCTTTTAGATCGCCATCGCGTATCAAAAACTATTTCTTAGTGAGTAATAGTTGCAGCCAAACTGCATCTATCTAAAGATATATTTTTGTATCGACCCTGAACTTACCCCGCACAGACAAAGGCCCGATTCGGTAGAACGAAGTACGATCGACCGAAAATCTGAGAAAGCTCGATCGACCTGCTACACTTCCACCCGCAGCAGCCTTAGCTCTGCCCGCTTATCCGTTGAGTCAGAGCCAAAATGTCTTAAAATATACAACATGGGGAGCTGTTTCACAGCCCGCATATATCAAAAGCAAGTGGCAACTTGCAATAATTCTTTACAATATAAGTACAGCACTGCTGATCGCCAACTCTTCCCCGTCGCAAGATGGCAGCGTTTAGCAGAATAGAAGACGATCGCAAAATGGTCAATTCCAGTAAAGCCCGTGCAGTTGCTTTATTCTCAGGTTTATTCAGGTGATTGCAACCAGTTACGAGGAGATTTGAACCGCCGTGCTCCAACGCATCAAACAAGACTTAAAAAACGACCTGATCGCAGGTCTGCTGGTAGTGATACCCTTAGCTACCACCATCTGGCTGACAATCACCGTCGCCAGTTGGGTGATCAATTTTCTCACCAAAATTCCTAAGCAAATTAATCCTTTTGACGGACTCAACCCGATTTTGGTGAATCTGCTGAATCTCTTGGTAGGGCTGGCTGTACCTCTGTTGAGCATTACCGTCATCGGTTTGATGGCCCGCAATATCTTCGGGAGGTGGTTGCTAGACTTTGGCGAACGCCTGTTGCAGGCAATTCCGCTGGCGGGTTCGGTTTACAAAACCCTTAAACAACTGCTGGGAACTATCCTCAAGTCCAATGACAAATTTCGGCGGGTGGTTTTGGTAGAGTATCCGCGCCGGGGAATTTGGACTTTAGCATTTGTGACAGGTACGATCGAGAGTAACGATATTCCGCCTCATCTTTCCAGCGAAAGCCCGATCGGCATTTTCATCCCCACGACTCCCAACCCCACCACCGGATGGTACGCTATAGTCCCGGAGGCAGATGTGGTTAATCTGTCAATGTCGATCGAAGATGCGTTTAAAGTGATCATCTCCGGTGGCATTGTCAACCCCAGCAACTCAGTTGCAGTCACCGCCGACAAGTCCCCGGGTAAAACACTAGAATCCTTGGTATCCGAATCAAGATACCAACCTGTCCCCGTCGAAGAAGACTAGGCATCTCCAAAAAAGCAAGCTTTGAACAGGCAGGATGCCTGTTCTACAATTATTGGAAATGTCTTTTGAATCAAGAGATTAATCTTTAGAGTCAGGTTGAGTCGGTTTGAAACTCTAAACTTTCCCAATTACGAATCATAATTTATCCAAAACCTGCCCAGAAACAATCGTCACTGAGGGCGGGTTTTTCTGCTAAAGTCCAAGTCTATGCTTGAAAAGAACGCCTAGCAATCTCAACAATTCCTAAATTCCTAAATTCCCAATTTCTATCTAAAAACTATGAAAAAAGCCCGCGAAACAGCACGCGAACTCGCACTCCTCGGCATCAGCCAACTACCATCTAATCCAGAACTCTTAGAAGCCAAGAAACTGCAAGATGTCATCCTCGCAGCCATCCGCACTCTGACTGCTGAAGTTCAAGAAGCCCTAGAAACAGCAGCCTCCGAAGTACAGCGGGGTAGCGACAAATTGCTTTCTAGCGAAATCCGCGCCCCTGATATCCAAAGTGCTAGAACAATGCTGCTGGAAGCAGTTGAACTCACCCAAACCGCCATCAACCGTCTCGGTTCGGCAATGGAGTTTCCAGAACTGATCCAGCTAGCCAACCAGCAAGATGTCCGCACCTACGCTTTGCAAATCCTGACGAAAGTCAGCGCCAATCGGGTTCAAATTGACGAATTGCTCTCGGAATCGCTGGTAGACTGGCAAATAGAACGGTTGCCCAGGATCGATCGAGATATCATGAGAATTGCGATCGCCGAAATCCTCTATCTCGGCTTAGCCGAACAAGTCAGCGTCAGCGAAGCCGTCCAACTCGCCAAACGTTACAGCGGCGACGAAGGACATCGCTTCATCAACGGAGTCCTCCGTCGAGTAGTCGATAAAATCAATGCAGAAGTTGTAAGTCAGTAGTCATTAGTCAGCAGTCATTAGTCAATAGTGATTAGCAATCCACAATCCGCTCTACACTAGGGACTGAGGACTAATGACTAATAACTATTCTCTATTCCCAATTTCCTATGGTATTTAATTGGTTTCGTCGCCAGTACAGCGAAAGCGAATCTGCTGAAAAAGAGACACCCGAACAGCCCAAAGATGAGTCGGCAAAATCCGCACCAGTTGAGCCTCAAACAGATGCAGCGGTAGAGGAAAACTCTCCCGCTATAGCCGAAGATTATCTCAATTGGGCTAAAGCTGCTTACAAAAATATTCAAAAACAGCAAAAACCGGAAGCAGAGGTTCCAGAAGTTGCAGCATCGGCCGCTATTGAAGCTAGCGGTACGATCGAACTTGAACCAGCACCGACAGCGCCAACTGTTGCAGAAGTTCCAGAAGTTGCAGAAGCTCCAGTGCTTGAAACTTCGGATGTGGTAGATCTTGATGCAGCCAGCACAGTAGAAATTCCCGAACCTATACAACCGATAGCTGGGGCGATCGACATTGCACCGATCGATCAACCACTAGAAGTTACAGCAGAAAATATAGAAATTGCCGAACCTGCAACAGAGGTTGTAGAGAACGCTGCGATCGCCTCTGAAGGCCTTGCCGCCGAATCCCTGCCGTTTTGGGCCAGAGCTCAGGCCGATCGCCTGGAGCGCATCGAACGCCTCAAAGAAACGGCAATTGAAGAACCAGACGTAATTGCAGCAGCCGCCGAAAGAGCAGCAATTATTGAAGAAATTCCTGGTTTCGCCTTTGATGAAGGCTTCCTGTGGTCATCAGAAATCTTAGCCAGTCAAGGCCGCCGCCCAGATCAAGTATCCGTCGAAGAAATCACTTGGCTGCAAAAACTGCGGAAAGGCTTAGAAAGAACGCGCCGCAGCTTAATTAACCGGCTCAAGGCGATCGTTGGTCAAGGCCCGCTGAATCAAGACGCGGTAGCCGAAATTGAGACTTTGCTGTTACAAGCCGATGTCGGAGTCGCAGCCACCGACATCATTATCAACCGCCTCCAAGAAAGACTCAAACAAGAAGTCTTGCCGCCAGAACAGGCTCTAGCCTACCTCAAAAGCATCCTGCGCGACGTTCTCGACGCTCCGACAGCCGCCACCGCCGCCGGCAATCCCGCCTACAGCCTGACCTTTGCCCCAGAAAAAGACACCTTTAACATCTGGTTAATTGTCGGAGTCAACGGTGCGGGCAAAACTACGACGATCGGCAAACTGGCCCACATAGCCCAAAAATCCGGCTACAAAACCCTAATTGCCGCCGCCGACACTTTCCGCGCCGCCGCCGTCGAACAAGTGAAAGTTTGGGGTTCCCGCAGCGGCGTGGAAATTATTGCCAATCCAGGGAAAAATACCGATCCGGCTGCTGTCGTGTTTGATGCGATCGTCGCCGCGAGCGCCCGAGGTACAGAATTGCTGATCGTAGACACCGCAGGCCGCCTGCAAAACAAAAAAAATCTGATGGACGAACTAAGTAAAATCCGTCGCATTGTAGATAAGAAAGCCCCCGGCGCTACCGTAGAATCTCTACTGGTCTTGGACGCAACACTCGGTCAAAATGGTTTGCGACAGGCAGAAGTGTTCGCAGAATCTGCAAAATTAAGCGGAGTAGTATTGACAAAACTCGACGGTTCTGCTAAAGGTGGTGTTGCCCTAGCAGTAGTGCAGCAGCTCGGCCTCCCAATCCGGTTTATTGGAGTCGGGGAAAGCATCGAAGATTTGCGCCCGTTTTCTAGTTATGAATTTGTGGAAGCTCTGCTCGATTTTAGATTTTAGATTTTAGATTTTAGATGGATGAGGTATCTGTAGTCGTCCCGATTTTTCGAGGCGGATACAGAGCTTCAAAGTCTCAAATCCTTAACCTCAAACTAGCATCGCACTCCTCTACTAAACAGAAAAAAACCAGTTTCCTGCTCAGTGGTGTGTAATATCGTTTCCGCTTCCATTGCTATTGTTCAAACAGTCAACAGTTAACAGTCAACAGTTAACAGTCAACAGTTAACAGTCAACAATCTTCTTCCTTATTAAGATCGAAAATCACAAATCTAAAATGACTGCTGTGCCTTTGCCTCGCCCCTCACCTCAACCTGCCGATCGCCCTCCCGGTCGCAATTCCAACGACGCGACGCCAGTATTTGCCCTCAAAGAACTGGTGGCGCGCTTGCACCGATACCAGCACAACGTTCAAGATATGTTGGGCTCCCTGGGATTTGCCCTACGCAGTTTTAATAATCTCAACCAATTTTTGGAGTTGGTACCTTTGGTGGCGACTCGCATTACCGACGCCGACGGGGGAGCTTTAGTGCTGTTCAAACCCAACGGTCAAGTCAGGTTCCAGCAGTTGCACTGTCAGGAAGGGCGACAGTGCCAAGATATGCGAAAAGCCTTGGAAATAGCCACCAGGCAAGCGACAGCAGGTGCGGGTTCCGCTGCTGGTGAATCTGTTACTGGAACTTCTAGTCTTGACTTGCAAGTGAGCCGTTATTTGGGCCCGGATGTTCATTTGTTTGGAGCGCCAATTTTAGTCAAAAATTTGGAACGCGGACGGCTTTATGTTTTTAGCAGTGACCCGAATCTGTGGACTCCCAGCAGACAGAAATTAGTTCGGTTGGTGGCGGATCAAACGGCTGTAGCGATTTGCAAAGATGAACTTACTGTTAAGTTGGCTGAAAAGGAACGCTTAGACAGAGAGTTAGAAATCGGGGCGGAAATTCAATTGCGGCTACAACCCCGTAGTTGTCCGAAAATTCCCGGTCTTGATGTGGCCGCCCGCAGCCAAACTGCTAGCAGAGTCGGCGGAGACTATTATGATTTCATTCCCGCTGACTATGACCCGATCGGCAAGGACGATGAGGGGGAAAACCCCCCATCCCTGATCAAAAATCTCAAGTCCAAAATCGACAAGGGTCGCTGGAGTATTGTGATCGGCGATGTGATGGGCAAAGGAGTACCGGCTGGCCTGTTGATGACGATGACACGGGGGATGCTGCGGGCGGAAGTCTTGAACCGTCACTCGCCTTCGAGAATTTTGCAACATTTAAACCGGGTAATGCACGCGGATTTGGAAAATTCCCACCGTTTTGTAACTCTGTTTTATTCGGAGTATGACCCGAAAACTCGCGTTTTATCTTACAGCAATGCTGCTCACCACCCGCCTTTGCTATGGCAAGCTGCAACTAATTCGATTCTGCAACTGGATACTTTGGAGGGAATGTTAATTGGGTTGGATGCTGATTCGCACTATCAAGAAGCGCAAGTGCAATTGCAGCCAGGAGATACTATTATTTATTACACAGACGGCTTTACCGATGCTGCTAATCAAAGGGGCGATCGGTTTGATGAGGATAATTTGATCTCGGCTTTTCAGTGGGCCTGTCAAAATTATCAGCAGTCTGAAGAAATTTTGGATTATTTGTTCGATCGCGTTTACCAGTTTATCGGCATCGGCAATCGTAATGAAGATGACATGACACTGGTTGTACTTAGAGTAGCACCGACATCACGAGAAAATCACCATGATACTTAATTTAATCCCGGAAATTACCGCTGGATTGACCAACTCAATTAATTGGCACGATGTTACTCACGTGTTAGTTTTGAAATCTCATTTGAGTTCAACGGTGGTTTTGGGTCAAACCTACGATATTCTTACAAATTTCCAGAAATCATGGAACCATTTTGTTTCGACTGGTCAAATAGGAGCTTTTTTTATTGGTATAATGGTCGGCTGGTTCATTAAAGGGATTATGCCTTAGATTTATTGCTAAAGGGTCATCAGGAAAGGATTTTAAAAGTTCGCAGTCAGGACTTCGGTTTTTTCTGATGCAGCATAAGTTTTAAAGTTTTGTAGTCAGGACTTCAGTTTTTAATTGTCAATACAGGTATAAAAAGTTTGTAGTCAGGAATGCCAGTTTTTGATTGCCGTATTTTGGATGAAGAACTTGGATTCCTGACTATAAACTGGAGGAAGGACTAAAGTCATTACTACAAATGGGTTTTTAGAGACTTCTGGAAAAGACATATAATCTAGTTTTAGCTTCAGTAATGACAACACAACAAAAAACTTGGAGTCAAAGATTTGAATCGGCGCTGCACCCAGCGATCGCCCAATTCAATGCTAGTATTGGCTTCGACATGGAACTGATTGAGTACGACTTGACTGGTTCTGTCGCTCACGCTAAAATGCTCGCAAAAACCGGGATTATTTCCGCAGCAGAAGGCGAACAGTTAGTCAATGGTTTGGAACAGATCCGCAGCGAGTATCGCCAAGGACTTTTTGTTCCGGGAGTTGATGCAGAAGATGTTCACTTTGCGGTAGAGAAGCGGTTGACGGATATCGTGGGGGATGCGGGCAAAAAGCTGCATACTGCCCGATCGCGCAACGACCAAGCCGGCACTGATACTCGCTTGTATTTGCGCGATCGCATCGGTGAAATTCGCGAGCAATTGCGGGATTTTCAAGAGGTTTTGCTGGAGATTGCTGAGTGTAATGTAGAAACTTTAATCCCTGGTTACACGCACTTGCAACGCGCTCAGCCGATTAGTTTGGCTCATTACCTATTAGCTTATTTTGAAATGACCGATCGCGATTGGGAACGCCTAGGCGATATCTCCAAACGGGTGAATATTTCACCTTTGGGTTGCGGCGCGCTGGCGGGAACGACTTTCCCGATCGATCGACATTATACGGCAGAACTCTTGGAGTTTGACAAGGTTTATGCTAATAGCTTAGATGGAGTCAGCGATCGAGATTTTGCGATCGAATTTCTGGCAGCCAGCAGCTTGATTATGGTACACCTGAGCCGGTTGTCAGAAGAAATGATTTTGTGGTCTTCTCACGAATTTGGATTTATTACGCTCAAAGATAGCTGCGCCACAGGTTCTAGCATCATGCCCCAGAAAAAAAATCCCGACGTGCCGGAGTTGGTGCGGGGCAAGGCGGGGCGGGTGTTCGGCCACTTGCAAGCTTTGCTCGTAGTCATGAAGGGACTGCCTTTGGCCTACAACAAGGATTTGCAAGAAGATAAAGAAGCTTTGTTTGATACCGTCAAAACTGTACAAGGTTGCTTGGAAGCAATGACGATTTTGCTGCGGGAAGGAATCGCGTTTAACGGCGATCGCCTTGCAGCAGCGGTTGCAGAAGACTTTTCTAACGCTACAGACGTAGCAGACTATTTGGCTGCCAAGGGCGTTCCCTTCCGGGAAGCTTACAACCTTGTAGGCAAAGTCGTCAAAACCTGCATTTCGGGGGGCAAACTCCTCAAAGATTTGACACTCTTGGAGTGGAAAGAATTGCATCCAGCCTTTGAGACAGATATTTACAGCGCGATCGCACCTCAGCAAGTGGTAGCGGCTCGCAATAGTTACGGGGGTACCGGGTTTGAACAAGTGAGAAAATCACTTGTCGCTGCGCGCGATCGAATCGCCTAAATATCGATCAATTCTGGGGAAAATTCAAGCTGGCTATCTCTGGGAAAGAACGATCGAGTTGTTCACTCTCTCTCGTTCTAAGTTCGGCAGATAGCCATACTCAATTAATCTTCAGCAGCAGCCATGTCTTTATCCCTGCCACCACCACCGGTCATGGCGCCCATGCCGCCGCCGTTGCCGCCGTCAAATCGCCTTCTCTTGTTGGAGAACATATCTTGATTTCTCCGCTTGCGAAACTTGCGGGCATATGCCTGATTTCGTTGTGCCTTCTCTTTCTTGAGATTTCGGCGCTTAGCCATTATGACCTCACTAATAAACTTGGACACTCCCCGGGCGTGAAAGCCCAGGGATTTTCAATATTAACAGTCTGAACACTTTTCGTTACTGATATTCTTACTTGGGCGAAGTCACTTGCTTGCGACAGAATTTCTGAGCGCCAAAGTAGAGGTGTCTTCTCCCCAAACGTGCATTCCGGTATGTCCTACCGTACTCGCTCAGTTCTCTTGTAGCTAGGTTTTCTTCAAATTTAGCTTGGCTAAACCGCAACACCTGTTGGTGTGACTACGTACTCAACCATCGAGTTAAGTTGTTACGTTGTCTAGTTATACTCAATTTTAGACCGTTGACGATTATACCACACCCGGCACAAGACAGATCAAAAAGAACACGGGCGATCGAGTGCCTGAAGGTGGTTGAAATCCGGGTTCGATCGGGACGGCGTGTTTTTATCTTCCAGAATATGAGCTGTTCCGCATTTAAACTACACAGTCAAAATCTGATAAAGTTCTTGTGGGGTGGGCGTCTCGCCCGCACAAAAAATATAATTTAGATGTAAAACAGCTTATTTCCATACTTTAATTTATAATTTGTGAACCTTAAATTAATAATCTTTTTATTCCTGAATATTTAACCGGATGTACTCACTGTTACGAAATTCTCGGGTCAAACTCCCTGTAGGGCACATCTTCTGGCGCGAAATCGGTCAAGGCCCAACTTTAGTATTTTTGCACGGCTCTTGGGACGATAGCAGTCAGTGGTTGCGGACGATCGAGCATTTGAGTCCCTACTACCAATGCTTTGCACCGGATTTGCTGGGTTTTGGCGACTCGGAACGCCCGAATGTTCATTATTCGATCGACCTGGAAGTAGAATGTCTCGCGCAATACCTCGATACTTTGAAGCTACAACAGGTTTATTTAATCGCTCACTCTGTGGGCGGCTGGGTGGCCGCCAGCTATGCGATTAAATATCCCGATCGAGTTCAGGGTTTAGTGTTGTTGGCCCCAGAAGGCGTCCAGGTTGGGCATCGACGGGCGCGGTGGCAGACGGCTAGGTGGCTAATCGGTCAACCTCCACTGGCTTTCTGGTTGTTGCGATCGATCTATCCAATTGCTAAGTTACTCGGCTACCAAAACAAGATTGACCGACTACTAAAGTTCAGACAGCAATTGATGCAGTCCCCAGTTGCCGTGCAGTTGCTATTTCGGCGGCGGCGGGCTGAAATTACAGCAGAGTTAGTTGATGACAATTTGCCTTCGCTGAAAGTGCCTGTTTTGGTTTTGCAAGGTTCTGAAGATAGCATCGCAGTTTCATCTCTGTGTCAATCCTATGCTGCTCTGATTCCTAATGCCGAACTGCAATTTGTCAGTCTCGGGGAAAGCAATTTGCCGCAAGAAGTCCCGGATATTGTTGCTAAGTATATTCGCGAATTTGCTAAATGAATTGGGAATTGGGAATTGGGAATTGGGAATTGGGAATTGGGAATTGGGAATTG
>ENA-OFDP01000594-OFDP01000594.1-metagenomes-genome-assembly--contig:-NODE-594-length-15912-cov-2.579996_pt1 | contig 15912 bp, 14 predicted proteins | sample MGYA00153389_OFDP01 | MGnify analysis MGYA00153389 | reverse complement strand
TGCGGGTGGCTGTCGCCCAGGCGCGTGCCGAGTTGCTGCAGCGCCGCTTCGCCGCGGTTGATGTCGGCCTTGAGTGCGCCCACGATGGGGTTGTTCAGCACTTCCTGCAGGCGGTCGGCGTCCTTGCCTTGGGCCTGGGTCTGGCGGCTGCCGGATTCGGCTGACATCGCCTGCACGGCCGTGAACTGCGACGACAGTTCGTTGAGGCGCGCGTTTTCCACGTCCAACCGTTCGTCGGTGGCGATGATGGCCTTTTCAGCCTGGAACTTGCTGACCTTGGACTGCGCGCGTTCAAGTGCTTCACGCGCTTCTCGAGAGCGGGTCTCGAAAAAAGTGGAGTACTGGCGCGCCGGGTCCACGCGCAGTTCCAGTGTGGTGTCGATGTAGGCCTGCACGAAAGCATTGGCCAGCGCCGCTGCAAAGCGCGGGTCGGCAGCCTTGTAGCTGACGGCAATGACGCTGCTTTCGCGCGAAGGCTCGACATCCATGTTCTTCTGGAACACGCTGGCCAGCCAGCTTTCGATGGTGCCCTGGCCTTTCGCTTCTTCGGTCCACTGCTGGCGCACCTGAGGGTTTTCGTTGAGCTTCAGGTTGCGCACCACGCGCTCTGCGACGCGGTCGCTCTTGATGATGTCGACCTGCGTCGCCATCAGCGTGGGCGACCCGCCGCCGCCGTACAGCGCTGCCGTGATGGGGTCGGGCTTGAAGTCGACGACGACGCTGGCGACGGCCTTGTACTGCTTGGGCAGCAGCAGGCTGACGCCCAAGGTGAGCGCCACGGTGCCCACCAGGATCAGCAGCGCCAGCCAGGCTCGCGCTCTCAGGATCGATAGAAACTGCGACAGCGTCATGAAGTCACTCCGGCCACCGCTCTCAAAAAAGACTCTCGCGAACGAAGACGACGTCGCCTTCGCGCAGCGTGTCGGTCATGACGGGTTCAATCACCTGGACCCTGCCGGCGTCGCCCTTGCGGTGCACCTTGATGCGCTTGTCGGTGCCGCGCGCGGTCAGGCCGCCGCCAGTGGCCAGCGCCTGCAACAGCGTCATGTCGCGTTCCAGCCGCATCGCGCCGGGGCGCTGCACTTCGCCGTAGATGTAGACGACGGGTTGGCGGTCGACCCATGCGGTGTCGCCGTTGAGAACGAGCAAGTCCTTGCCCGCGCCGCCCGTTGCAAACAATGTGGGCAAGTCCACTTCCTGGCGAAAGGGCTGCCCGTTGCGTGTGCCGGTGAGGACGACGATGTCGGCACCGCCCGGAGCCGTGCCGCCGGCCGTGGCCAACAGGTCGGTCAGGCGCATGTCGGCCACCTCGATGGGGTAGCGGCCGGGCCGGTTGACCTGGCCCAGCACGCTGGCCTGGTTGCCACGCACCTGAAGCACGACCAGCGTGACTTGCGGGCTCTTGACGAAGTTGCCGCTGCGCAGGCCGTCGGCCAGGCGCTTCTCGGCCTCGGTCACGCCCAGGCCGCCGACCCGCACCACGCCCAGCAGCGGGTACGAGATGACGCCAGCTTCGGTGACGCGTGTTTCGAGTGTCAGCTCGGGGTTCTGGAACACCGAAATGCGCACCACATCACCCGCGCCCAAACGGTACTCGGTGACGGCTGCGGAGCCGCCTAGACCGGTGGCGGCGCTTTGGGCCTGCGCGGTGCTGCCCAGCGAAAGAAAAGCGATCAGCAGTGCGGCCAGGAATGCGGCAAGACCCGTCATCACTTGAGCCCCAGGCCCTTGTTGATGTCGGTGCTGCTGAGGCTGCCACTGGCGCCTGGCGCCGAGGGCGTCGGCGAAGCGACGGGCGCCGCAGCGGGCGCCGAAGCCGCAGCCTCGGCAAACTTGCCGACGAATTCGACCTTGGTTGCGGCACGCAGAGCCTTCATGTCATCTTCAACCAGCTTGCGCTTGCGTTCATTCAGCAAGAACTGCTCGATGGCCGGACGCGACTGCTCTTCAGCCGCCGGCTGCATGCGCGAACCCGCCAGCACGATGACCGTCGCACCCGTGGGCGAAGGCACCACCATCGCCTGGCCGTCCTTCATCTTCGCCATGGCCTCCAGCGTGTTGAAGGGCAGTTGCTCTGCCGCGCGCACGGCCTGGTTGCCGGAAAAGCGCAAGCCCGAAGCCTTCAAGTAGTCGACGAATTCATTGATGCTCTTGGCTTCGCCGAGCTTGGACCGCAGCTCCTGCACCTGATCGGGCCGCGCCTCGATCGCAATTTCCTGGATGCTGTACACGCGCCGCTCTCGGAACAGTTCGGGCTTGTCGTCGTAGTACTTCTTGATCTCATCAGCAGTCGGCTTGGGCGCTGCTTCGCCGACCTTGTCGATGTAGGCGCGAGCCAGAATTTCGCGGCGTGCGGCTTCAAGCTGCTGCACGACGCCTACGTTGGCAGCGGCTTCATGCAGCCCGACCCATCGGGCATGCGGGTCACCATTTACCACGCGCTGCCCACCACCACCACGCTGTGCGCGAAGGTCGACGGCAAGGTGGTGGGCACGCTGTCGATCGTTCGCGACGGCGTCTTCGGATTCCCGATGCAGTCGGCCTTCGATATCTCGAGCGTGCGCGCCAAAGAAGGGCGCGTCGCCGAGATTTCTGCGCTGGCCATCCACCCGCAATGGCGCAAGACCGGGGGCTCCATCCTCTTTCCTCTGATGAAGTTCATGTACGGGTACTGCACCCGGTACTTCGACACGCGGCATCTCGTGATCGCCGTGAACCCGGCTCACATCGAGATGTACGAGTCGCTGTTGTTCTTCAGTCGCCTGCCAGAGAAAGTGGTGGACCATTACGACTTCGTCAACGGGGCGCCGGCTGTCGGTGCCACGCTGGACCTGCACGAGGCGCCGACCTTGTTCAAGCGTGCCTACAGCCACAAGCCGGGCAAGCGCAATCTGCACCGCTACTTCACGGCAACCGACATGCCGGAGATCGAATACCCGCCGCGCCCGTGGCACACCAGCAACGACCCGGTGCTGACCCCGGCGCTGCTCGATCACTTCTTCAACCAGCGTACCCAGGGCTTCGACGAGCTCGACCCCCGACGCCGCAGGCTGCTGCACTCGATGTACCGCGAATCGCAGTGGGCCACCGTGCTGCCCACTCTGTCGGCCGATGCCGCCTCGACAGCCAGCCTGCGACGTGAAACGCGACACTCGATGCATTGCCCAGCCACTCTGACCGCGCTGGGTCATCACGCCAAGACGCAGCGGATGGTCATCGTGGAAATTTCGGGCCATGGCTTCCTGGCTCGGACAACAAGCGCGCTGGACATCGGTGCGCGCTGCAGTCTCGTCGCCGAACTGGCAGAGGGCGTGCTTAGTCACACCCAAGCCGAGGTGGTGCGGCAAGCGAAAAGCGACGCTGGACAGTTCTACGGTTTTCGCATCGAGAACCCCGACAACGCCTGGCGGCGCTGCGTAGCCTGGTTGGACGATGCTGAACAGTTGGCGGCGGGCGTCGGCGTCGACGTCGACGCAAAACCGGCTGCAGCGGCGCTACCGCAAACCGCCGCTATGATTTTGGGCCGTGAGCCCTTGGTGATGCAGGCACAGGAGTGCGTTTAACCGCTGTTTCAGAAAGCGTGCAGTATTGCCGTATGAAGCTGTGGTTCAACTCTTTCAGCCGCGACCTGCCGGCAAAGCCCGGCCTGACAGGCTTTGCGGGCCTTTCGAGAGCGGCGTTGCCGGTGGCCCTGGCGGCTTGTTTGATGGCGTCCGTTGCGCGCGCCGACCTGCAGGCTTTGGTAGCGGCCAGTCGCCCGTCGGTGGTGCCGGTGGGCACTTACGACGCACTTTCCAGCCCGCGCTTCGGTTTCAGGGGCAGCGGGTTTGCGGTCGGCAATGGAAGCCTGATCATCACCAACGCGCACGTGTTGCCGGAATCGAACAGCCTGCCGGCACCACAACTGGCGGTGCTGGTGCTTGACAAGTCATCCAGCGGCCGCAGTGAAGGGGCGCAGGTGCGCCGCGCGACGCTGGTCAGCGTGGATGCACCGCGAGATCTGGCGCTGCTGCGCATCGAAGGTGAGCCCCTGCCCGCCTTGGCCCTGGCAGAGCCGGGCAGCGTGCGCGAGGGCATGGACGTGGCTTTGATGGGCTTCCCGATCGGTGGCGTGCTGGGTTTTTCTGCCGTCACTCATCGCGGCATCATTGCGTCCATCACCACCCTGGCGCTGCCCTCGCCGACCGCGCGACAACTCGATGCGCGCGCTGTTGCACAACTGCGCCAGGGCCCCATCGAGGTTTATCAGTTGGACGCGACGGCCTATCCGGGCAACAGCGGCGGGCCGGTGTTGGACGCGCGGACAGGAGGCGTGCTGGGGGTCGTCAACATGGTGTTGATTCGGGGCACGCGCGAATCAGCACTGTCCCACCCCACCGGCATCACTTACGCGATCCCCGTGCGCTTCGTCAACGAGTTGATCCAGCGCGAGCGATGAAGCGCTGAATTCGTCACCGGGCCCCGGCAATGACCGGGCCGTGGTCAGGCGCAGGGCTGCGGCGTCGGGCGCGCCGATCGCGGTCCAAACCTGCCAAGCGGAAGACGAATGGCTCTCGGGCGCCCGAAGGGGCGCAAACGTGCTGGCTGAGACGTTCAAGGATCGATTCTTCCTCAGCCTCTGCCAACGCCATCGAGTACGGGGAGCGATCGGCAGAGGGCCGATCGTCCAATGCGCAAAGAAACTCCGCGATGCGCCGCTTGACATCGTCGAAGGCAATGCACAGCAGCACGGCGGGTGCTCCAGCCACTGCGTGTGCGCGGACAGGCCCGGCTGCCTTGGCGCCCAGCATCCGAACGTAATACCCCACATGCCGCGGATTGACCTCCATCAAGACCCGGTCGGCGTTGCCCAGGCGGGCCGCCGTCAGGTAAGCCACCTGGAACAGCGAGGCCAGTACATGTTGCGACGCGAAGTCCGGATCCACCGCCAGACGCGTGAACTCGCTGAGGCGAATGCCGGCGCGTCTGAAGGCGTCGACCTCGTCAGGAAACGTCCGCTCTGCGGTAAGGCCGGCGCGGCTGTCCAGGCCTACCGTGAGCGTTCCCATGGTGCGGCCACGTCGCGTGACCAGCAGCGGGAAGCACCACTCGCTTTCGACCGGCGGCAAACTCGCCTCGCAATAGCCGCGCCAACGGTAGCGCTCCTGCAGCAATCGAGTGGCCGCCATGCGGCTTTCCTCGCAATGTGCAGAGCGGATGGTCAAGCTCTCATCAAGCCCGTCGGTATCGAAGATCGAAGGGCTGAAACCAAGACATTCGGCACCTGGCTCATCTGCAGTTGTATGAAGGGTTTCACGGACCGTTGAACCAAGTGGCATGCTGAATCGATCGAGAGCTGTTGAAAGTTTTGTACGTTACGCCCGCGTTGCACGCCAAACCGTCAAGCTTCAGTTTCGTCTGTCAGCAAACGCAACAGGAGTGTCTCGAACAAGCGCAAACCGCGTGCTTTTGTGTAAGCAGGCACAACGGCGCCCCCCGGCGACAGATACGCGGTCATTCGTCGCGCGCGTGCACAACAAGACGGCGCGTCCCGCAAGAACGCTAACTCAGGCTGTAGCGGCCTGGCGCGATCACGTTGTCAGGATCCCAGGCCGCTTTCAGGCGTGCCATCAAGGCCCAGTGCTCGGGGTTGCGCGCCAGCACTTCGGGCATCTGGTCCGCTCGCGCGCGGTAGACCTCCAGCCCCAGATGCTGAACATGGGCATGCATGGCCGCAGCGCACGCCTGCGCCTGCCTGACCTGCACCGGATCGGCCTTGTCGAAGAGCAGGTTGATGATGGCGACCGCCGAGTTGTCCGTCTCGATGTTGATGGTGACGTACAACGCGTGGCTGTGCAGCTGGGCAATCTGGCCGAGATCGGCCACGGTGCTGTCGATGAGCGCGCCGTCCATCGGCAATGCCGGGCTGATGAACAGCACCCCGCACCGGGAGCGCTCGTAGTCGGTGGCCGGCAGGCCCGGTTCGTCGTACAGACCCGTCAGGTTGTCGAAGGCGATGTCGGTGGGCGTGCCCAGCGCGAGCGCCTGCAATGGCACCGCCGCCGACAGCGCGGCCGCATAGCGACGCAAGCCCGGCACGAATCGCAGGCGGTCGGTCAGGCGCGCGCCCAGCGCCAGCAGTTGGCTGCTGTAGGTACGGACATCGGCCAGCCCCCGCAGGCGGCCGCGCACCTCTGCCAATGCGGCACGCACCTGGCCTGCGTTGCCAGCCAGGCCGGCCAGGCCGGTCCAGGGCGTGCCTGCGACCACGGCCAGCGCCGCTTCGATCTCGCTTTCCAGCGCAATGCCTTCGAGGTGGCAGCGGCCTTGCAGATAGTTGGCCAGGCCTGCGCGCAAGGTGGCCCGCGCGCGCGCCGCGTTGCCCACGTGGGTGACGGATGTCAACAATCCGTCGCGCTTGAGGTCGATCAAACGGTCCAGGAATTCGGCCAGTCGGGCGCCGTCACGCAGGCCGAGCGACAGCGCCATTTCCACCGGACGCTTGCGCTGCAGCCGGAAGCAGGCGCTGGTGACGATGCCGAAGTTTCCCTGAAAGAACAGTCCGTCGGCGAGGGGCCCCACGCCCTGAGGATGGCAGTGCGCCAGCGGTGACTGCTCCCCCAGCCGGCGGAACCCCGTGTGGATGACGTCGCCGGTACCCAGCACCACTTCCAGCGCGTACAGATCGTCCACCCGCGGCCCGCTGTAGCCCACGCCCCGGTCGAGGGCGTTGCCGATGATGCTGGTAGACCCCGCCGAGCCGGTGACGTTGAAACGAAGCGCGGGCGCATGCCGCGTCAGGTGCAGATGCAACTGCTGCTGGCTGACCCCCGGCTCGATGAGCGCCATCGGCTGGTTGGGGCCGATGGCAGCGGCGTTGCGGATCTGGTTCATCGCCGACAGATCCACCACGATGCAGCCAGGGCGTGGCGGCGCCGTACCGCCGTAGCCCCAGTTCATGCCCGTTGACAGCGGGTAGAGCGGCTGATGCGCAGCACGTGCCTGCTTGACGAGTGCCACGACCTCGGCAGTGCTGCGCGGCCGGGCGATGTCTGTGGTGCACGTCATGGCAACCGGCGCTTGCGCAGGGGATGCTTGCCTAGGATTTGTAGTAGCCCCGGTACCACTCGACAAAGCGCCCGATGCCAGTGCGGATGTCGGTGGCCGGCGTGAAGCCGGTCCAGTCGCTTAAGTTGCTGACGTCGGCGTAGGTGGCCGGCACGTCGCCGTCCTGCAGCGGCAGCAGGTTCATCTGCGCCTTGCGGCCCAGCGCTTCTTCGATGCAGGCGATGAAATCGAGCAGCGGCACCGGGTTGTGATTGCCGATGTTGAAGACGCGGTAGGGCGCGTTGCTGGTGCCGGGGTCGGGCATGTCGCTCTGGTAGGCCAGGTCGGGCGCGGCCACGCGGTCGAGCACGCGAATGACACCTTCAACGATGTCGTCGACAAAGGTGAAGTCGCGCTGCATTTGGCCGTGGTTGAAGACATCGATGGGCCTGCCTTCGAGGATCGCCTTGGTGAACAGGAACAGCGCCATGTCCGGGCGGCCCCACGGGCCATAGACGGTGAAGAAGCGCAGACCGGTTGTGGGCAGGTTGAACAGATGGCTGTAGGTGTGCGCCATCAGTTCGTTGGCTTTTTTGGTGGCGGCATAGAGCGACACAGGATGGTCGACGTTATCGTTTTCGCTCAGCGGCAGGCGCGTGTTGAGGCCATACACCGAACTCGATGATGCGAATACCAGATGACCGGCCTTTGCATGCCGCGCGCCTTCGAGCACGTTGGTAAAGCCCATCACGTTAGCATCGATGTAGGCGCGTGGATTGCTAAGCGAATAGCGAACGCCCGCCTGCGCCGCGAGATGCATCACGGCATCAAACCGTTCACCCTTGAACAAGGCTTCCATGCCTGCCTGATCGCAGATGTCCTGCTTCTGGAAGCTGAAGTTGGCGTGTTTGTCGTGCTGATGCAATCGCGCCACACGCGCCTCTTTCAAGGCCGGGTCGTAGTAGCTATTTAGGTTGTCGATGCCGACCACAGAATCTCCCCGTGCCAGCAGCTTGTGCGAGAGGGTGGAACCGATAAAGCCGGCTGCGCCGGTGACGAGAATTCGTTTCATATTGAGCGCTAAATTAATGTCGTAGTTTGACAGAAGTGGATTTCGGAAAACCATCGCCGTCATTGCCTGGATGATTCATCAGTCACAACGTAGACGCGCAATTGGCTCCATAATCGCGGCAGTTTTCATTTCGGGAGTTATAAAATGTCAGGCGGAAAGTTTCATGTTCACGGACCACACGATCATGCGCTGGAGCACGGCGCGCACGGCGAAGATGCCGACAAAAGCGACGGCGGGTTCGTTCAATGGGTTGCGATTTTCACCGCGATTCTGGCCACTGTCGGCGCCATCGTGAGCTATCAGGGCGGCCATACACAGAATGAGGCGCTGTATTTCAAGAACGAGGCCGTGCTGAAAAAGGCGGATGCATCGAATCAATGGGCGTATTACCAGGGAAAAAGTACCAAACAGAATCTGGCTGAACTCGCCGAAGCGCTATCGAACGATGCCGAGAAGAAAGCAAAATATGCCGATGAGGTAAAGCGCTACAAGAAAGAGAAGGAAGAAATCAAGAAAGCGGCTGAGGCACTGGAAAAGCAATCGTTGGACGCTGACGAAAAATCGAAGCGGTCCCTGTACCCGCACGACAAGCTCGCGCAATCGATGACGCTTATCCAGATCGCCATATCGCTCGCCGCCATTTGTGTGCTTACGCGTCGACGTTGGATGCTTGGGCTCGCGGGCGTGGCTGCTGGCGTCGGATTGCTTTATTGGGGATGGGCCTTTGTGCCGCCAGCTTTGCCGGGCGTGACACAATAGATTGCGAAACACCAGCACTGGCGCGGCGTACAGGACAAAAATGACTGGAAATGCCCGCCAGTAATGGAGTTTCAAATATTCGCTGTTAATTTCAACGTTGCGTCGCCGTTTTTCATGGGTGTCGCACATGTCTCGGGTTGGGGAGTTCATGAGAAAATAGCAGGCATGAAAGACGAATTACCTGACCTACGCAAGGCACCGGCGAACGAGATTGCGCACACGGCTTTCTATAAATTCGTCACACTAGACGACCCCGACGGCGTCGTTGTGCATTTGCGTCTACTTACCGAAAATTTGCTGGGCAGCATTTTGGTGGCGAGCGAAGGCATCAACGGTATGCTGGCCGGTTCACCCGCCGCGCTCGATGCCTTCCAGCACGCGCTGGTCAATGACGCCTGTTTCGCTGGCAAATTTGCCGGTATTGCGTTCAAACGCAGTGCGTGCAACACCGCACCTTTCGGCAAGATGAAAGTCTATAAAAAACCCGAAATCGTGCCGCTTGGCATCACGGGTGTCGATGGTACCAAGACCGGTGCCAGCGCCAGTCCTGCAGAATGGCGGAAACTCATCACCGAGGACGATGTGGTGCTGCTTGATAACCGCAACAGTTTTGAATTCCGCCTTGGCCGATTCAAGAACGCCATCGATCCTCACGTCACCAATTTCCGTGACTTCCCCAAATATATTGAAGCCCATGCGCCGCAGTGGAAAGCGGAAGGCAAGCGTGTGGCGATGTATTGCACGGGCGGTATCCGCTGCGAAAAAACCAGCGCGTGGATGCGGGACATGGATATTCCGGTCATCCAGCTCGAGGGGGGCATTCTCAATTATTTTGCGCAGTTGCCCGACGCGGAAAAAGACTGGGAAGGCGAGTGCTTTGTGTTCGACAACCGCATTGCACTCGATACCAAACTTCACGAAACCACGACAACGCTGGACGACGTCTATGGTGCCGAGCCGGACGGCGAGTGGCGTATCCGCCGGGCGAAAGAGCTTGATGCATCCGTCTAGTTCCCCAGTGTTGCCAACAAAGGAGGGCGTGGGGCCGAGTTGCATTTCGTTGCCTGCGCTTCCGGCGGGTGCTTGGCCGCAGGTGATTGATTTTCTGGCAGACCGCTTTCCCCTGGTGCCGCGCCACGAAATCGCCGCGCGCATGCAGCGTGGCGATGTGGTCGATGCGCAGGGAGTTTTCATCTCGCCGGATCGGCGGTACCAGCCCCATCTCAAACTCTTTTACTACCGCGATATTCCCGCCGAAGTGCGCATCCCGTTCGACGAAGTAGTTCTGTTCCAGGACAACTATCTGGTGGTGGTCGACAAACCGCATTTTTTGCCCGTCACACCAGGCGGACGCTACCTGCAGGAGACCCTGCTGGTGCGATTGAAGCGGAAGCTCGGCATCGACACGCTTGCACCCATGCATCGCATCGACCGCGAAACTGCCGGGCTGGTATTGTTCACCAAGCAACCTGCGACGCGTGGCAAGTACCAACATCTGTTTTCGCAGAAGATGGTGACGAAGCGCTATCAGGCAATTGCGGGTGTGCGTGGTGATCTCAATTTTCCATTTACGCATCGCGGTAGTAAAAGAGTTTGGTTGAAGCCGACCACTTCATGCGCATGCGAGAAGCCGATGGCGAGCCAAATGCTGAAACGACGATCGAATTGCTTGAATCGAACGGTAAATTTGCCCGCTATCGCTTACGGCCAAGCACCGGCAAGAAGCATCAGTTGCGCGTGCACATGGCGGCATTGGGCATGCCCATATTGAATGATCAGATCTATCCGCACCACCTGAGCCGTGCAGAAATAGAATCGGATAACTACAGCCGGCCGCTGCAATTGCTTGCCGAGCACATCAGCTTTGCGGACCCGGTGACAGGACAGGAAAGATGCTTCGATAGTCAGCGCCGCCTTGATGCTTTGTAATCCTCTAAGCTTTAGCAAGTAACCTCTGTGCAAGTCCAATTCGAATGTGGTTCGATACTTCGACAGGCTCAGCACAGGCCGAGCCAACCACGAACGGAATTAATAAGTTAACGTTCGTCCTTGAGAGCCTGTCGAAGGACTGAATCAAAGATTCCCTAAGCAAAAAAATTCAACATCGCAGAAAGTATCACCATGATCGAACGTACGCTTTTCAACTCGGACCACGTCGCGTTTCGCGACAGCTTTCGCAAGTTTATTGAACAGGAAATCGCACCCTTCCATGCCGATTGGGAAGATCAGGGCTATGTGGATCGCAAGGTCTGGAACAAGGCTGGCGAGAATGGCTTCCTGTGCACTTCCATGCCGGAGGAGTACGGCGGCGTGGGCGCAGACAAGCTCTTTTCGGTAATTGAAATGGAGGAACTGGGTCGCTCGGGTTTCAGCGGCATCGGCTATAGCCTGCATTCCGAAATTGTTGCGCCGTATTTGCTCCACTACGGCACCGAAGCGCAAAAGCAGAAATATCTGCCTAAGCTGGCCAGCGGTGAAATGGTGAGCGCGATTGCGATGAGCGAACCGGCAGCTGGTTCGGATTTGCAGGGTGTAAAGACGCGCGCCATTCGGGACGGCGACCATTACGTGTTGAACGGTTCCAAAACGTTTATCACCAATGGCTGGCACGCAGATTTGGTGATCGTCGTCGCCAAGACCAATCCGGCAGCCGGTGGCAAGGGTACCAGCCTGTTTCTGGTCGAGCGCGGCATGCCGGGTTTTGAGACCGGCAAAAGGCTAAAGAAAATTGGCTTGAAAGCGCAGGATACAGCGGAGTTGTTTTTCAACGATGTCCAATTGCCGATGGAGAATTTGCTCGGTGGTGAAGCGTTCGAGAATCGCGGTTTTATCTGCCTGATGGAGCAGTTGCCGTGGGAGCGCTTGCAAATCGCCATTACTGCCATCTCCAGCGCACAGGCGGCCATTGAATGGACAATCGCTTACGTCAAGGAGCGCAAAGTCTTCGGCCAGCCGGTAGGGAATTATCAAAATACCCGCTACAAACTTGCAGAAATGCAAACAGAAGTGCAAGTCGCGCAGGTATTTCTGGATAAATGTACCGAGCTGCTGATGGTCGACAAGCTCGACACCGCCACCGCGTCGATGGCCAAGTACTGGACCACTGATCTGCAGTGCAAGGTGGTCGATGAATGCGTGCAACTTCACGGCGGCTACGGCTACATGTGGGAGTACCCGATTGCCCGCGCCTATGTCGATGCACGGGTGCAGCGAATTTATGGCGGTACCAACGAGATCATGAAGGAAGTGATCAGTCGCTCAATGGGACTGACAGGGCGCTGAGCGATCTCCCATAGTGTTTCGACGGGGAAGCGCAAATCACCCGTTACGCGCAAAAAAGAAATGCACGATTCCAAACATAAAAATTTCTTGAAAGAAATAATGACAACAAAACTCACTCATGTCGCCGTACTGGGACTCGGCAAAGTCGGCAGCCTCGTCGGCACGTTACTGGCGCGCTCCGGATTCACGGTCACGGGGATAGATGCCAATCCGCCTGCACAATTACCATTTGACGTGCGAACACAAGACGTTGCGGACTTTGCCGCATTGAAGAATGTATTAGCCGGCCAGGATGCGGTGATCTCGTGCCTGCCTTTTCATCTGAATGTAGGCATTGCGCGCATCGCGCACGACGCTGGAATGCATTATTTCGATTTGACCGAAGACGTTGCCACGACCCGGGCGATTCTTGAAATGTCGACTACCGCCAAGGGCGTCATGGCACCACAATGTGGACTGGCGCCCGGCTTCATTGGTATCGTCGGCGCAGATCTTGCAAAACGCTTCGATTCATTGCGTTCGATCGAGCTGCGCGTGGGCGCGCTGCCGCAACATCCGCGCGGCAAATTGGGCTATGCACTCAATTGGTCACCCGAAGGCGTGATCAACGAATACATCAACGATTGCGAAGTGATCCGCAACGGCAAAACGCAGATGGTACCGGCCCTGGAAGGCCTTGAGATGATTCTGGTTCATGGGCTTGAACTGGAATCGTTCACGACTTCTGGCGGATTGGGAACGATGTGCGAGACCTATCTGGGCCGCGTGCAGGAGCTCAATTACAAGACGATGCGCTATCCGGGCCATTGCGAACTGATGCGCTTTTTGCTCAATGAGCTTTACCTGCGCGATGATCGTGCGTTGGCCAACAAGTTGCTCAGAAACGCGCTACCCGCCGTGGCTGAAGACGTCGTGTTTGTCCACGCGGCGGTCGAAGGACAAAAAGATGGACGGCTTTCGCGCGAAGAATTTGTCCGTGCCTACCCGGCCATGCAGCTTGAGGGCGAAAGCTGGCGTGCAATTTCATGGACAACTGCAGCTAGTATCTGTGCGGTGGTTGAAATGGTGGCTGGTGGCGCATTGCCATCACAGGGGTTTATCAAGCAGGAAGAAATTCCGTTTGATAAATTCATGGCGACGCACAACGGTGCGATTTACCACAACGCTGAAAAGGTCGCAGGCGGCGCGACATTTGCGGCGCAGGGTTAGCCGTTTATAGTGACGCCGATATTTTTCGCTCTGAAGTGAACGCAGCTTGCAAACTAGGCGAGGACACCGCCAAGTCAAATGAGATTCTTTTGACTGGTGCTGCTTCGCGCGAGGCCAGGCTCCCGGCAAATACCAGCCTTTAACAGTTGGACTCGGCACCCGCAGGTACCGACTCCGCGTTCATTTTAATTTATTCGTAGCGCAGTTGGCTGCGTTCAGAGTGTTGCCGTCGCAACGACGATAGACCTGCTTGAAGCGAGCGTTTTCGACGATGCCAAAGTCACCCGGCGCGTATTGAAGCAGCCAATCGTGCGCCAATCCTTTTAGCAAATCGCCGCCGGCGCTGCGCGCAATCGTAAATGGCGTCAACATTTGTCGTGCCAGCACTGGTACGGGATTCGATTGGTATTTCCCGTTGTCCCCCGCGAACACGTCTTGAGTGGGTGTGTACTTTGCGGTAAACCGATCCCGGGAAACGCTCCACCGATCACCAGTCGCCCCGGTAATGACGGCGTCGCCCGTGCGAAACGTATTCAGCCCCTCGCGGCTAAGCAACTGGCCATCAGTTTTTGCAAACACGACATCGACGGTTTCGGTTTTGACAAACATTGCTGCCGCTGGATCGCTGCCAAGATCCACGTTAGCCAGTTTCTGCATATTCGGAATTGAGGATGAATCGGCCGACCAGTGTCGCATATCAAGTCTGCGACTCACACTACGCATGTCGCTTACAGGGATCACCTCGCGACGCGGACCGTGAGTGTTTCTCTACAAGCGTTGCAGGTCGTCAGCACCACAAATTACACCTCTTGTTTTTCGTGATGCGCCTGTCTTGGCGCTACCTGCCATCTCCGGCGCAAAAAAAGGGCACCAATAGGTGCCCTTTCACATCTCTGGCGTCGAGGAGTGGGGCTTGCCCACTTCGGTTCGATAGCGACTTTCCTCTTGGGAGACTTTGTCCCAAGCCAGTGGTCCTAGGAGTGCGCCTAGTTTTCTTGCAAATTTTTGAAAATGGATAACTGCTGCATTGCTCGTTGATGACATCTTGTTCTCGGGTAAATTTGAAATCTGTGAACTAAGTCACAAAAATAGCAGGCGTGACAATTGTTGACAGATGGCATCCCGGGCACCGCGTCTAGTGCAGGCGTAGACCGCCGCGTTAGCGTGCGGCGCGCAGTGCCGGTACAATAGCGGTCTGGCCTGTCCCTAGCCCGTGTTATTCGCCGCCTCCCCGCAATTTTGGCGTGCGATGTCCCTGTCCCCGTTTTACTCTCCAGGACAGAACGCCAGAGGGCAATTTTTTTAAGGCCGTTTGAATGTCCTTTGCCGCACTTAATTTAATCCCCGAATTACTCCGCGCTGTCGAAGCGCAAGGCTACACAGAGCCCACCCCTATCCAGGCTAAAGCGATACCCGCGGTCCTTGAAGGTCGCGACATCATGGGTTGTGCACAGACTGGCACCGGCAAAACGGCGAGCTTTACGTTGCCACTATTGCAGTTGCTGGCGCCGCACGCCAGCAGTAGTTCGTCTCCTGCCCGGCATCCGGTGCGCGCACTGGTGCTGGTACCCACCCGCGAACTCGCCGCACAGGTGGAAGAATCGGTTCGCACTTACAGCAAGTATTTGCCGTTGCGCGCGGTCGTGCTTTACGGTGGTGTCGATATCAAGCCGCAGATCAAGGCGCTGCACGCAGGGGTCGAAATCGTGGTCGCCACACCGGGTCGTTTGCTGGATCATCTGATGCAAAAAACGATCAGCCTCTCGCAAGTGAGCGTGCTGGTGCTGGATGAAGCTGACCGCATGCTCGATATGGGATTCATGCCCGATATCGAACGCATCCTCGCGGTGCTGCCGCCGGTTCGTCAAAACCTGTTGTTTTCAGCGACTTTTTCCAATGAAATCAAGCGGCTTGCCGAGCAGTTCATGCGCAGTCCCACCATGATTGAAGTTGCGCGTCGTAACGCGCCCGCAGAGTTGGTGACGCATCAAGTCTTCGAAGTGCCGAACGTGAAGAAAGCGGCGTTGTTGGCGCACCTGGTGCGTTCACGCGACATGAAGCAGGTGCTGATTTTTACGCGCATGAAGCGTGACGCCGACCGCGTCGCACGCCAGTTGCAAAAGGATGGGCTGCCGGCAGTTGCGATCCACAGTGACCGCAGTCAGGCTGAGCGCACCCAGGCTCTCGATGAATTCAAGCAAGGCAAATCAGCAATCCTGGTCGCAACCGACATCGCCGCACGTGGCCTTGACATTGATTCGCTGCCGTTTGTGATCAATTACGAATTACCGCATACCCCGGAAGATTACGTACATCGCATCGGGCGCACCGGTCGGGCAGGTACACCTGGCGAGGCGATATCGTTGGTTAGCCCGGAGGAAATGGAATTTCTGGGCAGGATCGAAAAATTGCTCAAACGCGAGATACCGCGACTTGCGACCCCGTCATTAGAAAGTGCCAGCCGCGAACGCGAAACGCCGCGGGAACGCAGTCCGCAACGCGAACGGAGCGCCGAAAGCGAGCGCGGCACGCATCGTCCCCCACGCGAAGAACGGGATACGAAT
>ENA-OFDP01000592-OFDP01000592.1-metagenomes-genome-assembly--contig:-NODE-592-length-15942-cov-6.084660_pt1 | contig 15942 bp, 14 predicted proteins | sample MGYA00153389_OFDP01 | MGnify analysis MGYA00153389 | reverse complement strand
TTGATAATTGATAATTGATAATTGATAATTGGGTTTTTAAGATGGGGATTTAGACACCGCTGGACGGGTCTACCAAAGCTCGCGCCTCAGTGCCTTAGAAACAATCCGATCGTCGAAGATGATAAAATCAAACTTAGATAAACAAGGCAACAGCCATGATTGCTCAACTCAGCACAGCTAGAATCAACCATGAATTAGTCGTGACTTGGGAACCATTGCCCAAGGATTTTCAATTGGAGGACGATCCGGTGGACAATGATGGACAACCGCTGCTCGCCGGAGCATTGCGCGAAAGCTTGGAACTGAGTGGATTCATTCAGCCGCAGATGCTGATCCTCTCCAACTTTGGAATATGTGCAACCATCGATGACAAAATTGTGGTCAAAGCCCCCGATTGGTTGTATGTAGCCGCAGCCAACCCGATCGAATCTACTCGGAGAAGCTATACACCCCACGCTGAAGGCGATCCACCCACCCTCGTGATGGAATTCATCTCCGATGTGGATGGCAGCGAATACTCCGTTAAGCGCACCTTTCCCCCTGGAAAATGGTTTTTTTACGAGAAAGTAATCAAAGTACCGAGATACGTCATATTCCAAGCGAAAACAGCTCGTTTAGAAGTTTATGCTTTGGAATCAGAGCACTACAACTTGCAAAAAACCGATGAAAACGGACGTTATTGGATACCTGGATTAGACTTGTTTTTAGGAGTTTGGGAAGGAAGCCACGAAGGGAGAACGGGCTGTTGGCTGAGATGGTGGAATGCAGCAGGCGAGTTGTTGTTGTGGTCGGAGGAACGAACTGAACAAGAACGTCAACGAACAGAACAAGAACGTCAACGGGCCGATCGCGAACGACTGCGCGCTGAAAAATTGGCCGAAAAACTGCGTCAAATGGCGATCGAGTTAGACGATGAAGAGTGAAATATTAATTGATGAGTCGAATTCGATCGCGTTGTGGTACGATCGCACTCTTGTGGTGCCAGCATTCAGCCAGCCCTTTTCCTACTGCGAACTAATATGTTAATCGAACCTTTCAAATCCATCTCCTGGAAAAAAAAACCCCAACTGATTTCATTATTTTCCGGTTGTGGTGGCATGGACTTACCATTCCACCAAGCCGGATTTGAGGTAGTTTGGGCGATCGACTCCAACAAATACGCCTGCAAAACATTCAGCAGAAACATCGCCGATGTCATCGTCAATGACAGCATAGAAAATATAGACATTGCACAAGTTCCCGATGCAGAAATATGTATAGGAGGATTTCCTTGTCAAGACTTTTCTATGATTTGGAAACGACCCGGACTCGAAGGTACTAGAGGCAATTTGTATACATACTTCCTCGATTTTGTTAATAAAAAACAGCCAAAAGCTTTTGTAGCCGAAAATGTCAAAGGCTTATTAAGTGCCAATAATCATCAAGCCATAAAACAAATAATTTCCGACTTTGAAAGTATCGCTCCGGGCTACTTAGTCAAACCCAAATTATACAACTTTGCAGATTACGGAGTTCCCCAATTTCGCCAAAGAGTGTTATTAGTTGGCATTCGGATGGATACAGGATTTAACTTTGTGCATCCTCAGCCAGAATACGGACAAAATCGCAAATATCCCTATCGAACAGCGGGCGAAGCACTCAAAAATGTAGAAACAGTTATCGACAACAACAAACATCATAGAATTCAAGATCGAACCGTTGAAATTTTAAATCGAATCAAACCGGGAGGCAATTTTTCCGATATTCCCAAGGACAGTCCATATTATGTCAAAGGCATGATCAGTCACGTTTATCGGCGAATTCATCCAGATAAACCCTGTGCTACAATTATTGCTGGTGGTGGTGGCGGTACCTGGGGATATCATTATCCCGAACCCCGTTCATTGACCAATAGGGAAAGAGCAAGGTTGCAAAGTTTTCCCGATAATTTTATTTTTGAAGGTTCTATTACTGAAGTACGACGACAGATTGGCAATGCAGTTCCCCCAGATGGAATAGTTGACGTTGTTAAATCACTGATTCCCTTATTTCAAGAGGATTATCAGAAAGTCGATTTACACAAATTAAATCAAAAATTGCAAATGATGTCAATTAAGGAACGATTAGAACACGCAGAATCAGAGGCTTCTGAACAGCAATTACAGTTAACATTTAGTGTTTAGTGAAGTGAGGTGACTTAATGTCCATACCTACCATAACTCCAGAAACGCCCTATGTGGACATATCATTATCAAGAGTTGATAAACAGCAGCAATCAAATCTCAATACTTTTTTTGGCCAAGGGCGGAAGCAAAAATCTGGTAAAGTTATCCCAAGAGATTGGTACGAAGTTGAACTTATTGTGGATTCAAAAACAATAAGTGATCCTATTTATCCAAAAGGTAATTTTCTCGCTCATACAGATGATGGTTTAACATTTGATTGCCAAACTCAAGGAGCAAATCATAAAAACTTTAGATCCAAAGATGATTTAAAAATTTTAGGACGTTGGATTAAAGGCAAGCTAGAAAAAAGTGGTGCTCTGAAGCAATTTGAACCTGTTACAAGCCAGACACTTCAAACCTACGGTAGAGACTATATTCGTTTATATAAATTATCTGATTCTGAATACTACCTAGAATTTGATGTATCTATTCACCATAAAATGCTGAAAGAACTTCACTTAAAATGGGTGGGAACATCTCCAGAATTCGATATTTACTTTGCCGAGAGACTCAATTTGTTTACTGGAGACAACGGTCTAGGTAAAACTTTTTTACTAGATGTTGCTTGGTGGGTACTAACGGGAAACTGGGTCGATCAACCTGCTTGGCCTCAACAGGTAGAGGGAAAAACACCAGAAATTACCTCTGTGTTGAGTCATCAGAGAGATTCTGAGGAATATCGTAGCCTTTTTAGTTTTTCAGCTCAGAAATGGCTGAATCTGCGAATGCCTCCCCTGTTAAGAAGCTTGATCGTTTATGTACGTGTTGATGGTGGATTTTCAGTTCTTGACCCAGCTCGTCAACAGTCGAGTATTTATCACTTTACTTCCGATCATCTTTGGAATGGGTTAAGAGCCGATAATAAAGTTCTATGTAATGGTTTAATTCACGATTGGGTGAATTGGCAGCGACAGCCAGATATTTCTAAATTTGAAATATTTTCTTCTGTGATTCGACAACTTTCTCCCCATGCAGATGAATGGATGGAACCGGGGAAGCCAACACGAGTTTCCGTAGAAGATACTCGTGATATTCCTACCCTGGATTTCGCTTATGGAAATGTGCCTATCATCTACGCATCAGCGGGAATAAAACGAATTTTAGGACTTGCTTACTTACTAATGTGGACGTGGTATGAACATACGCAAGCATCTAAATTGCGGCAGCAAGAACCTATCGATCAAATAGTGTTTTTAATAGATGAGGTTGAATCTCACTTACATCCAGCTTGGCAACGATCGATTCTTCCTGCGATATTAGAAGTAGTTAAAGGTCTTAAAAATGAAATGAAAGTTCAGCTAATAGCAACTACTCATTCTCCTCTTGTACTTGCCTCAATTGAACCTCAATTTGATGAAGAACAAGATAAGTTATTTTTGTTTGAGTTACAAGGTAAAGATGTAACTCTTAATGAAGTTCCTTGGGCAAAACAAGGAGATGCTGTTGGGTGGCTAACTTCAGATATTTTTGGGTTGAAACAGGCTCGTTCCCTCGAAGCAGAAATAGCGATTGATGCTGCGTATACCTTCATGCGAGGAGAAAGCATGGAAACTTTTCCTGAATACCTGAGAACTAAAGAGCAAATTCATCAGGAACTCCTGCGAGTTTTACCAGAGCACGATCGCTTCTGGCCACGATGGATTGTCAGCACCGGGGTAGAGTAAAGATGATGCGATTTACTCCGCCACCGGAACCAGCAGATTTTGAGCAACAAGTGCGAAAAGTAGGCAATAATTGGTTAGTTAAAAACTCTACTACAAAACCAAAGGATTTTTGGTCTACCTTCAAGCCTCAATTAGCTCAAGGCTTCCAAAATCTTTGTGGCTATTCCGTGATGTACATACCAAGTCGGATGGGTACTGTCGATCATTATTTGAGTAAAAGTAAAGCAGAAAACCGCCATTTGATTTATGAATGGAAAAACTATCGCTATGCTTTGCAACGGCTAAATAGCTGCAAAGGAACTTACGATCAACAAATTTTAGATCCGTTTGAATTAGAAGACAATTGGTTTGAAATTATCCTACCTTCTTGTCAGTTGGTTTTGACTGATGCGGTTCCTGCTGGCGATCGCGATCGAGTACAATTTACCATCAAACAGTTACAACTTCAGAATAGTGAATGGGTAATAGAACAACGTCAGGAGTGGTATCGGATGTATCTAGAGAATGAACTTAATTTAGAAGGGTTAGAAAAGAAAGCGCCTTTAATCGCTCGTGCGGTGAAAAAACAGCTTAATTAGTTAACGATCAATCTGGAATAATCAATCCGGGACTCTCAAACCCTTCAAAATTCTCCCCTTTTCCCCATCCCTCAGCCCCTTAGACTGCACCAAAACCCCAAAACCTCCCAAACCCATCGGATCGATCGCTCGATGCAACGCCTCCCTGCGCCGCAACAGCGTTGCTACATCCGATACAGTTGTTGATAGAGCCGCAATGCGATCGCCCAAACCCAACGCCATCAAAAACAAAGCCTGCTGAGTAAACCCTACCACATCTAAACCGCACAATTCACCCTGCCTTTCCAGCGCCGTAAAATTAACATGAGCCGTTAAATCCTGCCGTCCCACATTAATATAAGGATTATTGTGATATCGGTGGCGATAATAACATTGCAGCGTCCCCTCCCTGCGCCTCGGATTGTAATAACGGTGCGCCGGATGGCCGTAATCAATCGTTAGCAAATATCCCCGCTGCAACTTTTGAGCAACTGTACTCACCCAGTCCAAAGCTGCTAAACTCACCTCACTGCGATAACCATCCCCGTAAACACTCGCCGATAAATCGACTCCCAATAACTCAAAATATTCAGTAATTCTAGGCGTAGAAACTTCACCAACTACCTCAACAAAATTTATTTCTGGTTGTTGATTTTTTGGTGTTCCTGTGGTAATGTATATTTCCCTAAGTTCATCTTGTGCGAGAATAAATTGATGCACAGGGAAGGCATCGACTAATTCATTGGAAAAGAAACAACCGACAATTGAATTATCAACTATCTCATCCCAATTGTGCCACTTGACACACTCGAAGTCACTTAATAGTTGCCGCTGTTCTGCTTGCAGTATTGGTGAAATTTCGACAATGATGTATGTTAAAGTTTTAAATAAGTCGGGATGTTGCTGTTGCAGATATTGCAGCACATTTTCGGCGAAATTTCCCCGCCCTGCGCCCATTTCTACGATCGCGAAGTTTTGAGGTTTGGCGAGAATTTCCCACATTTCCACAAACTGCTCTGCCAAAACCTCGGCAAAATCAGCACCCCAGTCAGACGATGTGATAAAATCGCCTTGTTTGCCGATCGACGGGCGATCGCGATTATAGTAACCGTGCTGCGGATGATATAATGCTAAATCCATATATTCAGCAAAAGTAATACGCTGCTGCGGACTTGTAGCAATTCTTTCGCAGATTAAATTGCAGAGTTCCGGGTTACTGTCATTGATATTTGATTGCTGGAATGTCATAATTTAAATTAAAGTTGATTTTATTTTATTTATGAAATAAAGATTTTTTTAACCGCAGAGGGCGCAGAGGACACAGAGGAAGAGAGAAGAGAGAAGAGAGAAATATTGATGTTCAGCAATTCGAGATTGTTATACAGGAATGTTGATTTTATTTTATTTATGAAATAAAGATTTTTTTAACCGCAGAGGGTGCAGAGGACACAGAGGAAGAGAGAAGAGAGAAATATTGATGTTCAGCAATTTAAGATTGTTGCTATACAGGAATTACGCAGAACCTCTATATGTTAAACGATCGCCTTCTTCTTCTAAACAACAAAGTGCAATAACTTCTTTGATATTGGCAATCAACTCATCAATAGTCTCTCCTTGGCTGTAACAGGCTTTTAGCTGTGGGACTTCCCCGACATAATAGCCATCTTCATCTCGTTCAATAATGACGTAGAACTCTTGCTTGCTGACATTCATTCTGCAACCTCTCTGTTCTTTAAATTCAATTAAATCATTATTAACAGTCAGGGCTTTAGTCCTAATTTTTTAATAACTAAAGCCCTTACTGCTAACAGCGGGTCTACCTATCCACCGAGCCCATAATAATGTCGATACTGCCCAAAATCGCCACCAAATCGGCAATCTTCACACCGCGCACGATGTGAGGCAAAATCTGCAAATTATTAAAATCCGCAGCGCGAATCTTCCAGCGCCAAGGAAACACGTTGTCCTCTCCGACAATATAAATTCCTAATTCACCTTTGCCACTTTCAACTCGCACGTAATGTTCACCCTTCGGAATTTTAAAAGTCGGCGCAACTTTTTTGCCAATAAACTGATAGTCAAAACTATTCCATTCAGATTTTGGCCCGCTTTCGAGTCGCTTCGCTTCCAAATTCTCGTAAGGGCCGCCGGGGATTCCTTTCAAGGCTTGATAGAGAATCTTAACCGATTCGCGCATCTCCCGAATCCGCACCAAATACCGGGCCAAACAATCGCCAGCAGCTTCTGTACAAACATCCCAGTCGAAGTCGTCATAACATTCGTAATGGTCAACTTTCCGCAAATCCCAATTTACGCCGGAACCGCGCAACATGGGGCCTGATAGTCCCCAGTTAATCGCTTCGGCGCGAGAGATAGTACCCAGCCCTTCAATCCGGCGGCGAAAAATCGGATTGTTAGTGATTAAACGTTCGTATTCGTCAATTTTTGGCAGAAAGTAATCGCAGAAATCTTCGCACTTGTCTACCCAACCGTAGGGTAAATCGGCGGCAACTCCGCCAATGCGGAAATAATTGTTATTAACCATGCGATAACCTGTGGCTGCTTCCCACAAATCTAAAATCGGCTCGCGATCGCGCATAGTATAGAAAAAAGGAGTTTGCGCGCCCACGTCCGCCAAAAACGGCCCCACCCACATCAAGTGGTTAGCAATCCGGTTCAACTCCAGCATAATTACCCGAATATAACTAGCCCGTTTCGGGACAGCAATATTTGCCAACTTTTCCGGTGCATTCACTGTCACCGCTTCGTTAAACATCCCCGCAGCGTAGTCCCAGCGGCTCACGTAGGGGACGTACATCACGTTGGTGCGGTTTTCGGCAATTTTCTCCATCCCACGGTGTAGATAGCCCAAAACAGGCTCGCAGTCCACTACATCTTCGCCGTCCAGGGTGACGATTAACCGGAGTACGCCGTGCATGGATGGGTGGTGCGGCCCCATGTTGAGCACCATTGGTTCGGTTCTCGTCTCAATTCTTGACATAATTGGTAATTGGTAATTGGTAATTGGTAATTGGTAATTGCCAGTTGGCAGTTGGCAGTTGTTGGTTATTTGTCGCTCAATTGCCAATAAACAATAATTGATGACTGCTGACCGATAGCTGCTGACTGCTGACTATTATTGACTTTTGTTTCGCTTTTTTGATTATGAAGGATATCGAGCTATCTGAAAAGGATACCCCTGGATCTGATGTCAGTATTGACACCTATCACGTTCCAGTTTTGGGAAGCGAGTTAATTGCGGGTTTGGGCGTGCGCCCAGGTGGCCGCTATTTGGACGCGACATTAGGAGGCGGCGGACACACTGGTTTGATTTTAGCGGCGGCGGCTGATGTTACAGTGGTGGCGATCGATCGCGATGAACAAGCCATCCGTTTTTGCCAAACCCGATTTGCCAACGCTCCCGTCGAGTTTTGGCACGGTAATTTTGCGGAATATCAGTCTGAAGATGCCACCTTTGATGGCATTATAGCAGACTTAGGTGTTAGCTCGGCTCAGTTCGATACCCCGGAACGTGGCTTTAGTTTTCGCCACCCAGCTACGTTAGATATGCGTATGAACCAGCAGCAATCTTTGACCGCAGAAGAGATTGTCAATCACTGGGGCGAAGTTAAACTAGCGGATATTATTTACAAATACGGCGAGGAACGACTGTCGCGGCGCATCGCGAGGCGGATTGTCGCCCAACGTCCCTTTGAAAGTACAACAGAACTGGCAGGGGCGATCGCTAGCACCTTCCCTCCCAAGCAGCGCAACGGTAGAATCCATCCAGCTACCCGTACTTTCCAAGCCTTAAGGATAGCCGTCAACTCCGAACTGGCTTCTCTAGAAACTTTTCTGGGCGAAGCACCAAAGTGGTTGAAACCCGGTGGGAGGCTCGGAATTATTACTTTTCACAGCCTGGAAGACAGACCGGTTAAGCATCAACTCAGAGGAATGGACTGTTTGCAGGTACTGACCAAAAAGCCGATTATTGCACAATCTGAAGAAATCGCTAGAAATCCCCGCTCTCGTTCTGCTAAGCTCAGACTGGCAGAAAAGTTAACTTGATTTGTTAGTAAAGGGAGGTTGACCTAACCACTTAATACTTTGCTAAACTTTATCATAGCTACTTATGCTCAGGATATTGACAGACACTCCGTTTTGTGAAATATTCTCATAATCCCGAAAACCAATAAAAAATTTCTGGGAGAGTAAAAGCCAGTTGATTTAAAACTGACCAGCCTCTAAAAAGGTCGAACCGGAGACCACGATTTGTTAAAGTCGTTAAAAAGAATGGTTAAACAATGGCTAACAGCTTCAAAAATATCTAGTTGTACTAACTAAAAAAATCGGGTGTTGATTCACCCAAATTTAGTCTTGTGGACAAGTAGGAGCCAACCTCTTGCTGGTAGAAGCTAGAATCAGACCCTAAGCAGAAATACTTTTAGTTGAATGGTGAAGCAAAGATTAAGTTTAAGCAAGTTTTGTATAGTAAAGGACGAGTTCCAAAACAAGGCGAGGTCAGATATGACCACGACCGGAGGCAAGTTATGAACATCGTTGTGGTATTACTAACATGGCGCTGATTTATGAAATCCAAAGCCCTTACCCCGATTTGGCTCCGCTGAATCGGCGAAGGGTAATTGACAATTTAGTTTTAGACCTGATTAATTCGCCTAGGAGTAGGGAATAGCATGAGTCGGGGAGATGGAAGCAAGCTGAAACTAATGGTAGTCGATGACGAACCCGACAACTTAGATTTGCTGTACCGGACGTTTCGACGTGACTTTCAGGTTTACAAAGCAGATAGCGCCCTCAGCGCCCTGGAAGTTCTAGACGAACAGGGCGAGATGGCGGTGATTATATCTGACCAGCGGATGCCAGAAATGAATGGTACCGAATTTTTAGGAAAAACAGTCGAACGTTTTCCCGATACGATTCGGATTCTGCTGACGGGATACACAGATGTTGAAGATTTGGTCGAGGCGATTAACTCCGGTCAAGTTTTCAAGTACATCACCAAACCGTGGAATCCAGAAGACCTAAAATTAGTTATCAATCAAGCCTCGGAAACTTACAAATACTATAAGCAGCGCAGCGTCGAACTGCGTCGCGCTTTACGCAAAGAATCTCTGTTCAATGAGGTGATGGGCGTGATTCGCGGGTCGCTAGATTACTCTAGTATGGTACAAACTATTGTCCAAACTGTAGGTCAAACTTTTGAGGCCAACTATTGTATGCTGCGGCCGGTAGAGGGCGATCGGCTATTGCCGAGTACCTTCCCCTACCAAGCCCAAACCGCAGAACCTAGCAGCTTTTCTTTTGATGAAAATTTGCTGGTTCAAGCCGTAGCTAGCCGCCAAACTCAAGTCAACCCAAACAGTCGGGGAGACGGTAACTCGGTTGAGATTGCTGTACCCCTGACTTACCAGCAAGAATTGCTGGCGGTACTGGCACTGTGCCAGATTGGCGGCGCTAACCCTTGGTCGGCAGAAGATATAGAGTTAATAGAAGGTGTCGCAGCTCAAGCAGCTCTGGCCCTGTCTCAAGCTAAGCTCTACCAGCGGACTTTGGATTTAGCCAAGCAGATGCAAAACGAGTTGGAAGTGGCCCGCCAAATCCAAACAAACTTGTTGCGCCAAAATTGGCCGGATTTTGAAACTGTTAGGGTGCAAGCTTGCTGCTATCCCGCGCGGGAAGTTGGCGGGGACTTTTTTGAAGTCTACGTCCACTCTCAAGGGGATATTTGGATAGCGGTGGGAGATGTTTCGGGTAAGGGAGTTCCGGCTGCTCTATTTATGGCTAGCGCGATTTCGGTGATGCGACGGGAACTTTCCCAAGAAATTTCTCCAGAGCCCGAGCAAGTTATGCAGAACATGAATAGCACTATGTCTGATGACCTGATCGGCAACAACCATTTTATTACAATGGTTGTAGCTCGTTACACTCCGTCAACCGGACACATGGCCTTTGCTAATGCCGGTCACATTTACCCGATCGTTTGGTCTCACTCGGAGGTGAAAGCTCAATCCGCTAGCGGTGGAACGCCAGCAGAGCCGAATTTCCTGAAAGCTCGCGGCATTCCCTTGGGGATACTGCCAGTTTGGAGGGGCAAAGCGGGTGCGATCGAATTAAAGTCAGGAGATGTATTTCTGCTGACGAGTGACGGGATTACGGAAGCTACTGTGACCACCGAAGCGGTCGCAGGGGGTGAACCAACCCGTTCTATGCTACAACAAGAAGGGCTTTGGCAACTCTTGATTCAAGAACCTGGTTCCTTCAACTTGGACAATTTGTTGGCTTACATCCGAGCCGACAATCCCGTTCAGGAAGATGACCAAACCATACTCTCTCTGGAGGTTCTCTGAGTCTCTCAGCAACTCCAGACGGATAGTCGGGGGCGAGAGCCAAAAAAACTCAAGCCCTGCTTGTTGACGGCTCACAAAGTCTCGCAAAGGATTGCGTTACCATTAACAGTAAAAAATCTAGCCCGCGATCGCGCAGCTAGTTTCCAGCGATCGCTTGACTGGGGGATTAAACACCTGTAAATGGTTAAGGTAGAAGGCATTCGTTAGAAATAACCAACGCTTAAAAGCCTGGGATTGAAACAAAGATTTTTATACTTAGTCGATCGTAGTCTCGGTATAATTATCTGTTGTTAATGGGCTTTACACCCATAACTAAAGTTTTCAAATATACTTTTAACGAATGCCTTCTACTGAATGACGGATGCCTTATTTTTCAACAAAAAAAGGCTGGTATCCCCCAAGTAATCGCAAGCATTCGGGCCGAATCAATCCGGCCAGTTGTGTTTCATACCTGCTCTGAAGACACAGGGTTTTAAAACTTACGGGATTTTTTTATGAATACTGAGCTTCATGTGCCAAGTGACTTGCGGTTTTTAACAATTGTTGAAAATTGGTTGCTGAGCAGTTTGGAAGTAGAGCTAGGAGAGCACGTCGATTGGCCGCGTCAGTCGAATCGTTTGCGCTTGGTGTTAGCAGAAGCCTATTCTAACGTGATCCGCCATGCTCACAAAGATCAACCCCATTTGCCGGTGTTAATTCGCTTGAATTTAAAAAATCGGGATATTGGTTTAGAAATTTGGGATTACGGTAAAGGTTACGAAATGGATACTTACAGTCCCCCGAGGCCGGAAGCTAAACAGGAAAGCGGCTACGGCTGGCTGATTATGAGCAGACTTATGGATCGGGTGGACTACAGTTTGCAACTAGACGGTCGCAACTGTCTGAAGTTGGAAGCAAGTTTGCCGGAAAAATCTTAATTAGCTGTTAGTCATCGGTCATTGGTCATTGGCAATGCACTTTTTAAGTGTAGTGGCTGTTTGTCGCACGGTGCGGTGACAGTCACTTTTTCGTGCAGTTCCGTCCGCGCAACGCCAGACTGTAAGATTGGAGGGATACAGTCGCGATCGCACAAATACCATACCCAAGAAACCGGGTTTTTTAACCGTTGGCGGCACTTCACCAGAGATTTGGTTGAAAAACCCGGTTTCTGCCGGAGTTGCGCCAAAAGAAGGATGACTCGATCAATTACATTCGATCGACAAATCAAACCCAAATATCCAATTTAAATGTGAAACAGCTTATTAAACATCTCATTTATGATGCGGCCGCAGATTTAGCAATTCTTGGGGAGAAGCTAACAGCTTGACGGTGACAGAAAGGATTTCTTGGTGAGAATTGAGCACGAACAGCCATGCGACATTAATACCAAATGCGGATGTTTGCACCCGCCCGCTGACCTGAACTTCAACTAAGCCATCTTCTAAATCTTGACTGATACCTTGCTGGGGTTCGAGCTGCATTCCTCGCGCTTCTGTGTTTAGATAAGTGTCGATCGAGCTTTTACCGATAATTGGCTCTTCAAACGGCGCGTGCAGAACCCCGTCACCCGCAAACAAATTAGCCGTCTCTTCAAAATCTCCCGCGTTTAAAGTTTCAAAATAGCGCAGTACCGCTGGCTTTGTGATGCCGGCAATCTTTATAGAGGGAGTTAAAATAGGTCTAGTTGTGGCGGTCATAAAAACAATAATTTCAGATGAATGAGTCTACTGTAATCATTCTCTTTGTCGCAGCAAATCCCTCAAAAGATATACCTAGGGCTAGAAAAAAATTATCCGAAAAAAGGACGAACTGGAGACTGTCGATCGCCCCTCAAGCTGCGAACGACCCACATCAAACCCAGACACCTGCTGGTATCTGGGTTTTTTGAGAGTCTGTTTGACTGACCAAACAAGAATATTTTATTTGCGGATCAAATTGAGCAATTCTTTAGGAGATGCCAACAAGTCGATCGCCACAAAGAAAATTTGACCTTGGGGATCGAGCAAGAAACGCCACGCAATGTTCATACCCACATTCGAGCCAAACCAAGGAGTTTCGACTTTGCCGGTGACTTTCACTTGGCGGTAGCCATCTTCTGCGGGCTCAGATAAGCCTTGCTGCGGCATCATTTTCAGTCCGATGCACTCTTCCCGCATATAGTTGAGGATGGCTTCGCGACCAACGATCGGCTTTTGGAAAGGTGGTTGCAGGGCACCTTCCTCGGCAAACAAACCAACGGCTGGGGTGAAGTCGAAGGCATTCATGTAGTCGATGTAGCTGAGCACTGTCTCCTCAGTGATACCCTCAATATTGGTTTTCACCCGCTCTCCTACAGCGGTGGGAGTGCTGCGGGGGGCCGAGCGTTTGCCGTACTCTTGACTGACATCTGGATCGTAGCCCATGTGAACTACGGTATTGCGTAGTACGGTAATTTGTTGGCCTGGATCTAATTTCTTGATGGTTTCCAGAACTGTGGTGGCTTCGGGAGACATTTGATAGCCAGGGGGGATGGGAGCGACAAGGCCTTGCTTCATGAACTGTCCCAACTCGTACCAGAAACCGAGTTTGGTGTTGACGCGCAAGGAAGTGTAAATCCGGCCGATACTGGTGTCGGCGTTGCTAGCGAGGTCAAACATGGTTTTGCTTTGATCCTCCGGCGACATTTGCTTGATGTCGTTGAGTACGCCTTCGACAAGCGCCATGCTGGCTACTCCTGGGGCGGCTGCGGTAATGGTAATGCCCATTTCGGTGTAGGCATACCAGAGCAGTGCCAGTTGGTCTTCAACGCTGAGTTTGTAGAACGAGTCCGTGGTAGCCGGAACAGCGCTAGCAATCTCGGTGTTGGAGAAAATAGATTGAGCTGATTGAATACTAACTGCCATGTTTATGTTGTGGGATTCGCTGTCGGTTTTACTTGCGTACTTGCAAATTGCGAATCGAATTCTCCCTTAGTTAAAATTATGTAACGTTTTTGACAAATTAAAGTTCAAATTTATAAATATAAAGATTGTGAAAGTATTATCAATTTTGTTTCAAAATCAGTCTAAATATTAATAGACTTATAGCACATTTTATGATATGGTTTTTTACCCGATGAAAACATTAATTAATCGCGATCGCATTAAGCAAAAAGCCCTTGAGTTGGGATTTCACAAAGTCGGGATCGCCTCAGCCGACGCGGATTTTGATCGAGAAAAACCAAGATTGCAGGCTTGGCTGGACAAGGGTTATCAGGCGGATATGGCATGGATGGCAAACCCGAAACGGCTGGATATTCGATCGGTAATGCCAGAGGTGAAGTCTGTAATATGTGTCGCCATCAACTACTATACGCCTCACCAACGCCCGGGCGGTGCTGAATATGCCAAAATCTCTCGCTACGGTTGGGGGCGGGATTACCACAAAATTCTGCACAAAAAACTGAAGGTTTTGGCGGAGTGGGTACGATCGCAAGGCGAGGGAATTGAAGCGCGGTATTATGCTGATACCGGGCCGATTCAGGATAAGATGTGGGCCGAGAAGGCGGGCATTGGCTGGATTGCCAAAAATGGTAATGTAATTTCGCGCGAATACGGTTCTTGGGTGTTTTTGGGCGAAATTTTGACTAATTTGGAGTTAGCGCCCGATGCGCCGCACACCCAACATTGCGGTACTTGCACTCGCTGCATTGAGGCGTGTCCGACTGGGGCAATTGTTGAGCCTTTTGTCGTGGATGCCGATCGATGTATAGCGTATCATACGATCGAGAATCGAGCCGAAAAATTGCCCGACGAAATAGCCTCTAATTTACAAGGTTGGGTAGCAGGTTGCGATATTTGTCAAGATGTTTGTCCTTGGAATCAGCGTTTTGCCAAAGCAACAGATGTTGCAGAATTCGAGCCTTATCCTGAAAACATAGCGCCGACACTTGCAGAATTAGCCGATATTTCCGACGAAGAGTGGAACCGCAGATTTACAGCTTCGGCGCTGCGGCGAATTAAACCCGAAATGCTGCGACGAAATGCGAAGGCAAATCAAATTAATAGTCAGTAGTTATTGGTTATTAGTTATTAGTTAGTATCCGTAGGGTGCGTCAGTTAGTAGAATTTCGCTCCACATGAAAAATATCTTTCTGACGCACCGAAAAAGAATGGTGCGTCAGTTTTGAGATGGTGGGTGAGAAACGAAAATAATCGTAACTGACGCACCCTACTTCACTTCTTTAGATAAATCGGGGATATAACAGAGAGCGCATTTTACGTTTACGTTTAATTAGTAGGTAATATAGAAATGATGACCTATTCCTGACTTTATTTTACTCAATGCTAAAAGTAATTATTTTTGATTTTGACGGTACTCTAGCAGATACGATCGATATTCTTCTGAATATAACTAATCGTTTGTCAGCAGAATTCGGCTTTAAGTCTGCCACAAAAGAGGAACTTGCTCAACTGAGCAATTTAACTTCTTGGCAAATCTTGAGATATTCTGGCATTTCTATCTTCAAATTCCCGCTGCTGATTAGAAAATTGAAAGCAGAGTTGCGTAATGAAATTCCGAATATTCAATTATTTCCGGGAATTAAAGAAGTTTTGCTGGAGTTAAAAAAACTTGGCTTTCAACTGGGTATCATTACCTCTAATTCAAGAGAAAATGTCTTGGCTTCGCTGGAAAAAAACGGTTTGCAAGGCACTTTCACGTTTATTTACTCGGGTTCAACTTTTGGCAAACATAAAGTTATTAAAAGATGGCTAAAAAAAGAGCGTATAAATGCTGAAGAAGTCATTTATGTCGGAGATGAAACCCGAGATATAGACGCAGCTAAAAAAACTGGAATTAAGATAATTGCTGTAAGTTGGGGTTTTAATTCTCAGTCAGCTTTGGCTGCACAAAATCCCGACTTTTTGATTGAACGCCCCCAGGAATTGATCGAGATTATGAGTAATATGGGATAACTGTAAACCTATGTAAACGAAAATTCCAAAAGTTAAAGTAGTAAAAACTTTGTGTGCGAACCGATTGAAAAAATTGATAGATGTTGATATAAAGATGAATGAAAAGACTTACTCGATCGCTCAAAAAGTAGAATAGCCGGCGTTGCTGAATTTAGGTATGATTCACTCGTTATAGCAATCTCTGAAATTTAGAGTAGGGGCAATTCATGAATTGCCCCTACTAAATTTCGGAGGCA
>ENA-OFDP01000591-OFDP01000591.1-metagenomes-genome-assembly--contig:-NODE-591-length-15950-cov-2.416672_pt1 | contig 15950 bp, 11 predicted proteins | sample MGYA00153389_OFDP01 | MGnify analysis MGYA00153389 | reverse complement strand
CAACAGGGTTGAATTCCAACGGCGGCCGGCGGCGCTCGAACGTCATCTCAATCGTTTTTAAGCGGTCATAGATTAACGGCGAAATTCGGTCCAGGCCTTCACGATCGCCGCTGCCGGACTCGATGTTGACGAGGTCTTTGAGCGTATCGAGCAGTGGCTGCTTCTGCTGATTAGCAAGCGTCAACACCGCCTGATTAGGCGCACCTGCAGTTGAAGTAGTGGCGAGAATGGCAAAAGCGTCGACCCATTATGCGAGACAGCGTGTGAGTGGTGCGGGCATAATTTCTTTTACGAAAGAGAAAACGGATGCCGACAGCTTAACGCGAAGCGCGAGAATGCTGCACGAATGGGTGGATGCGCAATTGAAGCCGGCCAAAAAAAGAACCGCTTAAGTGCGGGATCCACCCATGATGGCAGCAATCGTGCAGGTCTCAGTAGTATCGAGCTGCACCGCCAATTCCAAAGACATCGATTTCGCTGTAACCAGGATATCTGTGGACCGCCATGTCCCGCGCCTTCCGTCGCTGCACGAAAGCGTGCCGTTCGCCTGCAGACGCACGCCGTTGGTGGTGAAGTTGCCCGTGTAGGTGCATTGCAGGCCGGTCACGCCGGAGAGCGTAATCGCGATCGGCCCTGCACCCGTTGCGCCGCCGCCCATATTGATATCGTATTGGCCGTAGGTCGCCCGGCCACCGTTATTCTGGGCTTGCGCGCAATTACTGCGCGTTTCAATAATGGCGCCTTGCCATTGACCGGCAAGACCGGGTATGACAGGTGTCGGCGGGCCGAACATTTGTCGCGTGATTTGCCTCGTAGAAGACGCGCCATTAAGCGTGTACGTCATGGTGCCGACATCGTTGCCGGTGAAATTCAACGTCATGGCGCCCACTTTTGTTGAGTTCAGACCGCTGCCTGTCCAGGGCGCTGTCGGTGCCGCACCACCATTGAATCGAAGCATATCGCCGCTGCATCCTGCGCCAACAATGTTGCATGACACGGTGTACCAGATTGGATTTCCGGTGGCATCGTAAACGAACATGGTTACGAAAATCACAGTTGATTGTTGCGTGATGGTCGCGCCCCAGCCCGATTCGTTGGCATTCCACCACAGGCCCGTTAGCGGGGAGTTGGCAGAGGCGTCGATCGTAAAAGTCTGTGCTGGCGCAATTCGTGAGAAGAGCATGACGACACCCGAAAGGAACGCAAACACTGTCCATTTGAGGCGAGCCTTGACGGTGTTGTGTGGTGAATTTAAATTTTTCATATTTTCTGACGCAGTTTGTGGATACGCGGGTAGAGTCCGCGCATCTGGATACGTTCAACGAAAAATTGGGAGCGCGGAAGAATCAACACTGCTGGATCATGCGTTTCGCAAGTTCATCAGTCACAATACCGTTCGTCGAGATTCCTGTAAGTGCTCCAACGTAAAATAATTGTAAAAAAAGGAATTTCCAAATGAATCATCCAGCTTACGACGCACTTACCGCCACTTGGCAACGACTCCACCATTTCGGGCATCTGCAATCGATCGCTTCATGGGACCGCATGGCCTTCATGCCAGTCAACGGCAATACAGCGCGGGCGAACGCGATGGCGGAAATGGACGGACTGCTACATGGTATCCGAACAGATCCGCAACTCGAGGTAAGCCTACAGCAATCGGAGGGCGAAACGCTTGACGATTTTCAGCGGGCGAATCTGCGCGAGATCCGTCGCGATTGGCGCAACGCCAACGCGCTGCCAGCCACGCTGGTACAAGCCCAGTCGATTGCAAATTCGCGCTGCGAGCATGCCTGGCGCACGCAACGCCCGGCCAATGATTGGAAGGGGTTCCTTGCGAATTTTCGTGAAGTATTGAAGCTTTCGCGTGAACAGGCCAATTACCTTGCTGACAAAACCGGCCTGAGCCCGCACGACGCGCTAATGGATAACTATGAGCCCGGGATGACGGGCGAGATGGTGGATGGATTGTTTGGTGATCTGCAGCAATGGTTGCCTGACTTGGTGCGGCAGGTGCGCGAAAAGCAGTCGCGCGAGACCGTGCACACGCCTGTCGGCCCGTTTCCAAGAGCGGCGCAATATGCGATCGGGCTTGAGGCCATGAAGCTGCTTGGGTTTGATTTCGACTCGGGCCGCCTTGATGAAAGTGCACATCCGTTTTGTGGCGGCGTACCAGAAGATACGCGACTCACGACGCGCTATCGCGAGGATAGTTTTGTCGGCAGCCTCTGGGGAACCATGCACGAATCCGGGCATGGACGTTACGAGCAAAACTTGCCACGCGACTGGCTGGGCCAGCCGGTGGCATGGGCAAGGAGTGCCGGCATTCACGAGAGCCAAAGTTTGAGTTTCGAAATGCAGATTGGTCTCAGCCGCCCATTCGTGGGGTTACTGGGGCCGCGACTTTCTGCGCACTTCGGCGATCAGCCTGCTTTTGAGCCGGATAATCTACACCGCTGGCTCACACGCGTGCAGCCGAGTTTCATTCGCGTCGATGCGGATGAGCTCACCTATCCCTTGCACGTCATGCTGCGTTATCGCATCGAGCGCGATCTGATCGAGGGGCGCGTCGAAGCTGAAGACATCCCCGCGCTCTGGGATGTTGCCATGGCCAAATTGCTGGATATTGACACCCGCGGTAATTTCACCAACGGCTGCATGCAGGATGTGCACTGGGGTGAAGGATTGTTCGGTTATTTCCCCAGCTACACACTGGGTGCGATGTATGCGGCGCAGTGGTTTGCAACGATCCGCAAGCAAACGCCCGATCTGGATGCGCGCATGGCGGCGGGCGACCTCGCGCCGGTGTTTGACTGGTTGCACGAGAATATCTGGCAGCAGGGTAGCCGCTGGCGTACGACCGAGCTCGTGACGCGGGCGACAGGCGGGCCGCTTGATCCTGCGCACTATCGGCGGCATCTTGAAACGCGGTACCTGGGTTAATTCAACAACGGTGACAACAGAGGAACATGCAATGACAATCGGCGTTGGCGGCAAGACAAAAGAGGCGGCATTGTCGGCACTGTCGGATATGACGGCGGGCATACGGCCCATCACGAAGCAAGAGTATTCGACCCGCATCGACAATGCGCAGGCGGCGATGCAGTCTCACGGCATAGCCGCGATCTGGTTACATGCGGGCACCAACCTGACGTATTTCACGGGCACAAAATGGCATCCGAGCGAGCGTATGGTCGGTGCCATCCTTCCTGCTGAAGGTGCCATCGAATATATCGCACCGTACTTTGAACAAAATACGCTGCGCGACTACATGGTCATCGAAGCCAATGTGAACGTCTGGCACGAGCACGAAAGCCCGTATCGCTTATTTGTCGAGACGCTCGCGCGCATGGGCATCGCAGCTGAAAAGACTTCGCCGCCTCGCGTCGGGCTCAGCGAAGACACGCCGTTTTTCATCGTCGACGGTATCGGACAATTGACGGCAGGGTTTCAACTCGTCAATGCGCAGCCGGTGACCGCGCATTGCCGAACCCAAAAATCGGCCAACGAAATTGCACTCATGCAGCGCGCCAAGAACATGACGCTTGAAGTCCACAAAGCCGCCGCCAGCATCATGAAGGAGGGCATCACCACGACTGAGGTGACCGCCTTCATTCACGAAGCCCACAAAAAAGTGGGTGCATCAGGCTCCTACTTCTGCATCGTGTTGTTTGGCGCGGCCACCGCATTTCCACATGGCGTGAAGAATCCGCAAACGCTAAAACTTGGCGACATGGTGTTGATTGATACGGGTTGCCAGATCGAAGGCTATATTTCCGACATCACCCGCACTTATGTGTTCGGTGAGCCAAATGAACGCCAGCGCAGCGTATGGGACGCGGAGAAAGACGCGCAGGCGGCAGCTTTCAACGCCGCGCAACTCGGCATAGCGTGCAGGGAAGTTGATCTGGCCGCACGACGCTCCCTTTTGGCGAGTGGCTTCGGCCCCGATTACTCGCTGCCGGGGTTACCGCATCGCACCGGGCATGGTATCGGCATGGATATACATGAATGGCCGTATCTGGTCGGCAGTGATAGCACGCCACTAGCCGAGGGCATGTGCTTCAGTAACGAGCCGATGATCTGTGTGCCGGGCGAATTCGGCATTCGGCTGGAGGATCATTTCTACATGACGGCAGCTGGCCCCGCGTGGTTTACCACACCATCAAAATCTATCGACGATCCTTTTGGGTTGGCGCGCTAGTGGGCCAAGCCGCGTAATATCGATGTATCACACCGAGCGATTCAACGGTTTCAGCCATCTCGCTGGCACGCTGGCGGCAATTGCCGCAGCCACGGTACTGGTCGTGTACGGCGCGAGTAAGGGCGATATCTGGAAAGTGGTGAGCTTTTCAATTTACGGCGCGACACTGATTTCGCTGTTCGGCTTTTCTACGCTCTACCACAGCACACGCGGCCGGACAAAAAATGTGTTTCGCAAGTTTGACCACAGCGCTATTTACCTGCTCATTGCCGGGACCTACACACCTTTCACGCTGGTGACGTTGCGCGGGCCGTGGGGTTGGTCGCTGTTTGGCGTCGTTTGGGGACTTGCCCTGATTGGCATCATTCAGGAACTGACAATCGCCAAGGGCGCGCGCTGGATCTCATTAGTCATTTATATCGTCATGGGGTGGGTTGCGGTGGTTGGCGTCGCGCCGATGATCGAAGCGCTCACGTGGCGCGGATTTGCGTGGGTCTTGGCGGGCGGCGTTGTCTACACCGCCGGTACAGTGTTTTATGTCTACGATCACAAGTACAAGCATTGGCACGGCATCTGGCATTTGTTTGTGCTGGCGGGCGCGGCGATTCACTACGCGGCGATTTTTGCGTACGTCGCGTGAGCTCATGGGCGCTCCCTCCAACATCGAATGATCGCCATAAAACATCTCGTTCCCGACCTTCTCGGCCCTGATTTGAAGCTCGTCTTTTGTGGCACGGCGCCGTCGAAGGCATCTGCGGCAGCCAAGGCTTATTACGCCAAACCCGGCAACAAGTTCTGGCCAACGCTACACGCCGTAGGCATCACGCCAACACGATTTGCGCCGCAGGAATACCCAGCGCTTCTGGGGTTCGGTATTGGCCTCACCGACCTCTGCAAGGTGCACGCTGGCGTGGATTCCGAGTTACCAGAGGGGGCGTTTGACAGGACTGCACTTGCACGCAAGCTAAGGAAGTACCAGCCAAAGATCGTTGCATTCACCAGTAAAAATGCCGCGCAAAGCTACTTTGGTCATGCGGTCGATTATGGGTGGTACGCCATGAATCATTCGTCGCGGCAAACATCTAGTCGGTTCTTCGTCCTGCCGTCACCGTCCGGTCTGGCGACAAGATTTTTTGACATCGAAATTTGGCGGGAGCTCGCGAATGGCATTGACTGATACTTTTAACGACCAGCTGCGCGCTGAAAAAAAGCAGATGCGCTCTGCCGTTCTGGCGCGTCGCGATGCCATGTCGCCATCTGAGCGCGCCGTTGCGTCGCGGGCGATTGTCGATAAATTATGCAATTTTACGAGTTATCAATCGGCGAGTGTCGTACTGATCTATATGACATTTGGTTCGGAAATTGAAACAAAGCCACTTTTTGAGCGCATCGTCACCGACGGTAAAGTAGTGGTGTTACCGCGTGTCGACAAAACAAGTCAAACGCTGAAGCTGCATTCTGTTAAAAGCGTAGCGGAGTTGCAATCGAGCAGTTGGGGAATTTTTGAACCCGCCACTTCAGCGCCGATGGTAGCGCTTAAAGAAGTCGGTTTTGTACTGTTGCCTGGCGTTGCATTTGACCGCACTGGTAATCGCCTCGGTTACGGGCGTGGTTATTACGATAAATTGTTGTCGCGCGCTGATCCGACGCTGGCGCGGGTTGCAGCGGCGTACGCCTGCCAGGTTGTCGAAAAAGTACCGGCCGGCCCCTGGGATCAGAAAATTGACACCGTTATAACTGAAAACGAAATAATTACAATTCCCCATGACCGCTAAACGCATCGACGGCAAAATAATTTCCGATTTTTTTCGCGCTGAATACAAGGTCCGTGTTGATCGACTGACAGCGCAAGGGGCGCGCCCCGGATTGGCAGTGGTCATTGTCGGTACCGATCCAGCATCACAAGTGTATGTGCGCAACAAGGCGCGCGCGTGCGAAGCCATTGGTATGCACTCTGAAGTGCATGCGCGCGCTGGTGATATCTCACAGGCCGATCTCACCGCGTTCATCGAGACGCTCAACGTTGACCCCGCCATTCACGGCATTCTCGTCCAGCTTCCGTTGCCTAAACACATCAACGATCGAGCCGTGATTGAAGCAATCGCACCGGGTAAAGATGTCGATGGCTTTCACTACGCCAACATGGGGGCCCTGGTGATTGATGAAAGCTGGTTTCCGCCCTGCACGCCGTATGGCGTCATGAAGATGCTGGAATACGAAGGCGTCGCAATTGAGGGGAGGCACGTGGTGATCGTAGGGCGCTCCAACATTGTCGGTAAGCCGATGGCCATGCTAATGCTTAAGGCCGGCGGTACCGTGACGGTGTGTCATTCCAAGACACGCGACCTAAGCAAGTTCACAAGGGATGCGGACATTCTGGTCGCCGCTGTTGGCAAGCCCTGCATGATCACAGGTGACATGATCAAGCCAGGTGCGGTGGTGATTGATGTCGGCATTAATCGGCTGCCGGATGGGAAACTTGCGGGTGATGTGGATTATGCGTCGGCATTGGGCGTTGCTGCGGCGATAACGCCGGTGCCGGGTGGCGTGGGACCGATGACGATTACGATGTTGCTGGGGAACACATTGCGTGCGGCTGAAAATCTTGCCGGGCTGATTGAGTCGAAAAAAGAAACGATGTTGGCGTGAAGTGAGACGGCCTGTTTCGAAGGGCTTGGCGGCGACAGCTCCGGCAAACTCAATGATAATGAGCCACACTTTTATTGCTCTCAAGTGCCAAAGGTATTGATGCCATGACGTCGCCCGCACACGCAACACCCTACGAGCAAGGCCTGGACAAGAATCCAGCTAATTACACACCGCTTTCGCCGCTGTCTTTTTTGCCAAAGGCCGCAGCGGTATATCCAGATCGGTTGGCGGTAATTCACGGGAACCGCCGCTTCACTTGGGCGGAAGTCTATGGGCGTGCGCGGCGCTTGGCGAGCGCGCTGCAACAGCGTGGCATCGGTAAGGGGCACACGGTGTCAGTGATGCTGGCCAATACGCCCGAGATGGTAGAAATGCATTTTGGTCCGGCGATGATTGGTGCGGTGTTGAACACGCTCAATACCCGGCTTGATGCAGAGGCAATTGCCTTCATGCTTGATCACGCTGAAGCCAAAGTACTTGTGACCGACCGCGAGTTCGCACCCACGATTGAACGCGCGCTTGAACTTTGCACATCGAAGCCCTTGGTGATTGATGTGCTTGATCCACTATTCACAGGCGAAGGAAAGGCGCTGGCAGAGACCGATTACGAGGCGTTCATTGCGACCGGTGATCCCGCGTTTGCATGGTCACTGCCAATCGACGAATGGGAGGCCATCTCTCTAAATTACACATCTGGCACCACCGGCAATCCCAAAGGTGTGGTCTATCACCATCGCGGTGCGCACTTGAATGCAGTGGCCAATATCCTCGAATGGTCAATGCCACGCCACAGCGTGTATCTCTGGACCTTGCCGATGTTCCATTGCAATGGCTGGTGCTTTCCGTGGACCATTGCCGCCAATGTGGGCACCCACGTGTGCTTGCGCAAAGTCGACGCAAAAGTCATTTTTGACCTGATTCGCGAACACGGCGTCACGCACTATTGCGGCGCGCCCATCGTCCACAGCGTGCTCATCAATGCACCGCCTGATTTGCAAAGCGGCATCGAACAGAAAGTACACGCGATGGTCGCTGGTGCTGCGCCGCCGGGCGCGATGATCGAAGGCATGGCGAAGCTGGGGTTCGCGCTGACGCACGTTTATGGTCTCACTGAAACCTATGGTCCTGCTGCGGTTTGCGCACAACATGTGGATTGGCAAACGTTGGCGGTGGACGAGCAAGCGCGTCTCAATGGTCGTCAGGGTGTGGCCTATCTGCTGGAGGAGGGCATGGCAGTAATGAACCCTGACACCATGCTGCCGGTGCCGTCAGACGGCGCAACCATGGGTGAGATCATGTTCCGCGGCAATATCACCATGAAGGGATATTTGAAAAACGAAAAAGCCAGTGCGGAAGCTTTTGCAGGTGGCTGGTTTCACTCTGGCGATCTCGCCGTCGTCCACGCTGACGGCTACGTGAAGATCAAGGATCGAGCCAAGGATGTGATTATTTCAGGCGGCGAGAATATTTCGTCGCAAGAAGTGGAAGACGTGATTTGCCGCCACCCGTCCGTGATGCTCGCCGCCGTGGTGGCGAAACCGGATGAAAAGTGGGGCGAAGTCGGGTGTGCGTTTATTGAGCTCAAAGAAGGCGGCCTGGCGACGGAGGAAGAGATGCTGATATTCTGCCGCGAGAGAATGGCGCGGTTTAAAGTGCCGAAATCATTCCTTTTTCAGTCGTTGCCGAAAACGTCCACCGGAAAAATACAGAAGTTTGTCTTGCGTGAATTAGTCAAAAGCAAAGAGGCAATCGAATGAGACATCGTTTTTACGCGGGGCTTTCGGCGGTGGGGTTTCATCGTGTGCATTACACCGAATGGGGTGAAGCCGATAACCCTCGCGTGCTGATCTGTGCGCATGGTTTGACGCGCTGCGGCCGCGACTTTGACACATTGGCTAAGTCGTTAGAGGGTCATTACCGGGTGATTTGCCCCGATGTTGCAGGTCGCGGTGAGAGCGACTGGCTTGCAAACAAGGCCGACTACAACTATGGCCAATACATGAGCGACATGTCCGCGCTGCTCGCGCGCTCAAACGTTGAGACAGTGCATTGGGTTGGAACGTCCATGGGCGGCATCATCGGTATGTTGCTAGCCTCGCATACGAATACCCCGATCACGCGGCTCGTGTTGAATGACGTCGGTTCATTCATCCCCAAGGCCTCACTGGAGCGGATCGCAATGTATCTTGGTGCATCGCCACGCTTCGCAGATTTTGAATCGATTGTCATGGCAGTGCGCGCGGTGAGCCCATTTGGCGAAATGTCGGATGAAACATGGCGTGAGCTCACCGTGCCGCTGGTCAAGCAATTACCCGATGGCAATTGGCAGTTTCGCTACGACCCAGGCATCGGCGATGCGTTTAAAGTCGGCGCCATTCAAGATGTGGATTTGTCGCCGGTATGGGAAAAGCTGGTTTGCCCAGTGCTGGTCACGCGTGGTGTGGATTCGGACCTATTGCTGAAGACGACCTTCGACAGTATGTGTCGAAAGTCCGGTGTTCGCGGGGTGGAATTTGCGGATGTCGGTCATGCGCCGATGTTTCAGGAGGCGTCGCAAATTGACGCCGTGAAGGCGTTTTTGCTCGAGTAAACCGCAAAATTTATGCTTCGACTCTCTGAGCTTGTCATTTCGAACTTGGTTTGATCGGGCCAGAAATGACTGTGTGATTTTGACCGTCGTTCTCTTACCGCGCTCTACTCCGCCCAATCAAATCGCCAATTTGCAATCGCCGGGAAAGTGAAACACAAGCATTGGCGGGCGTCACAGGACGAAAACGCTCTAAGATGCCCGCCGGTGCTTGTGTTTCATTCGAAGGGTTGCAAATTGTTAGTAACCGCATGGGGGTGTTCGGGCGTCTTTGTTTCGTGGGCTGCGTTTTTTTTGCCCCATGTCCTACGCTACATCGAGGGTTTGGCCGACAACGACGCGCACGACAAACCTGTCCGTTGTTGCGAAACTTGACGTTTAGAGCCTTCCTGATCACAGAGACTGTTCATACAACAAACCACTTGCCGTACATTCCATCCCTCTTCAGCGTTCACCGGAGAATGTTTTGACTGACTTTATTGCGCGTCCTGCGCGTGCTTCACGGCTAGCGCCGTTGCTGCTGGTGCTGTCGCTTGGCGTGGCCGCCGCTTCCGTTTCCGCGCAAATCATTGAGACTGTCGCGGGGGGCGGTATTGGGGACGGCGGACTGGCGATTGCTGCACCGATGAACTCCCCCCGCGGCGTTGCCGTCGGTTCGTCTGGCGATCTGTATATCGTGGATCGCAGCAACAACCGCATCCGCAAAGTAACCGTGGCCACCGGGGCCATCACCACGGTGGCCGGCACCGGGTTTGCTGGCTACAACGGCGACAACGTCGCCGCCACCAGCGCTATGCTGAACCAGCCCGTCGCAGTCGCCGTCGATTCGTCCAGCAATTTATACATCGTGGAACAACGCAACAACCGTATTCGCAAGGTGACTGCGGCCACCGGCATCATCAGCACGGTGGCCGGTACCGGGTTGGAGGGATACAACGGCGACAATATTACCGCCACCAGTGCGATGCTGAACAGTCCCACCGGTGTCGCCGTCGACGCCTCCGGCAATCTGTACATCGCGGACTACAACAACCGGCGCGTCCGCAAGGTAACGGTGGCTACCGGGGTCATCAATACGGTGGCCGGCAACGGTTTGGCTGGCGGCTACAACGACGACAATATCGCTGCCACCAGTGCGGCCCTCTACCAGCCCCTCGGCGTCGCCGTCGACTCTTCCGGCAATCTTTACATCGTGGACTACTTCGGCCACCGCATCCGTAAGGTGACGGTGGCTACCGGGATCATCACTGCAGTGGCTGGCGGCGCCGGAACTTACTACTTATACAACGGCGACAACATCGCCGCCACCAGCGCCTCACTGTACAAACCCACCGCTGTTGCCGTCGACACGTCCGGCAATCTGTACATCGCGGACTTCAACAATCAGAGGATCCGCAAGGTGACGGCGGCAACGGGAATCATCACTACAGTGGCCGGCAACGGGACTTTCGGTTACAACGGCGACAATATCGATGCCACCAGCGCGTCTCTGTTTTTCCCCATCGGCGTGGCTGTTGACTTGTCCGGGAATCTCTACATTGCAGATGAAGAAAATCAGCGCGTCCGCAAGGTGACTGTCGCCACCGGCATCATCACGACGGTAGCAGGCATTGGCTCGTTTGGCTACAATGGCGACAACATCGCCGCGAACACTGCTGTGCTGAACGATCCTGAAGACGTCGCCATCGACGCAGCCGGCAACCTGTACATCGCGGACCAAGCCAACCACCGCGTCCGCAAGGTTTCGGGGTCCAGCGGAGTCATCAATACAGTGGCCGGCACCGGGTCGACTGGCTACAACGGCGACAACATCGCCGCCGCCAGCGCCACGTTGTCCTACCCCGCCGGCGTCGCTGTCGATTCGTCCGGTAATCTGTACATCGCGGACGCCGGGAACCAGCGTATCCGCAAGGTGACGGCGGCCACCGGTGTCATCACCACGGTCGCTGGCACCGGGTCGCCGGGCTATAACGGCGACAACATCGCCGCCACCGGCGCAACCCTGAACATCGTCAGCACCACGGCAATTTTTTTCAGCCCCCACGGCCTGGCCGTGGACTCGGCAGGTAATCTGTACATCGCAGACCAGGGCAATCAGCGTGTCCGGAAAGTGAATGTCGCTACCGGAGTTATCACCACAGTGGCCGGCACCGGCTCATTTGGCTATAACGGTGACAACATCGCCGCCACCAGCGCCAATCTGTACAACCCCTCTGCCATCGCGGTCGATTCGTCCGGCAATATTTACATCGCGGATACGAGCAATCAGCGTATCCGAAAAGTAGCGGCGGCAACCGGTATCATCACCACGCTAGCAGGCACCGGCTCGTTTGGATATAGCAGCGACAACATCGGCGCCGCTAGCGCCTTGCTGTCCACTCCTACCGGCGTCGCCGTCGATTCGTCCGGCAATTTGTACATCGCAGATCAGGGGAACAAGCGAGTCCGCAAAGTGACGGCGGGCACCGGAGTCATCACCACAGTAGTGGGCACTGGCGCGTATGGCCAAAGTGGCGACGGCAACGCCGCCGCTAACGCGACGTTGGGTATCCCCACCGCCGTCGCGGTCGATTTGTCCGGCAATCTTTACGTCGCAGATCGGGGTAGCAACCGCATCCGTAAAATGAGTACTGCAACGGGTGCAAACTATCAGGGTCTCTGGTGGAACGCGCCAGCCGGATCGGAATCGGGATGGGGGATCAACTTCGCGCATCAGGGCAGCGATGTCTTTGCGACTTGGTTCACGTATGACGCTTCCGGCAAAGCGCTGTGGCTATCCATGACGGCAAACAGGATCGGCACAGACTATATCGGCACGCTCTACCAGACCACTGGGCCGGTATTCAGTGCGATGCCATTCAATCCTGCTTTGGTGACGCGGACTGCGGTCGGCTCGGGCACCTTGACTTTCAACGACACAAACAATGCCCGCTTTGCCTATATCTACAATGGCAAAACGCAAATCAAGTCGATCACGCGGCAAGTGTTTGGTCCGCTGCCGACCTGTACCTTCGGCGCACAAACCAATCTCGCGCTTGTCACAAATTATCAGGATCTATGGTGGGCCGCACCGGGCGGAACCGAGTCGGGATGGGGTGTGAATTTCAGCCATCAGGGCGACACTATTTTTGCGACCTGGTTTACCTATGACGTTGATGGCACGCCGCTATGGCTTTCGGCGACGGCGGTGAGAACAGTGTCTGGCGTCTATTCCGGAACGCTTTTCCGCACAACTGGTCCGGTGTTTAACGCGGTGCCGTTTGTGTCAGCGAACGTGACCCGGGGCGCGGTGGGAACATTGACGTTGAACTTCGCTAGCGGCAATAATGCGCAATTCACGTATACAGCGTTCGGTGTAACGCAGAGTAAGTCGATAGCCCGGCAGGTTTTTAACGCGCCCGGGACGACCTGTCTTTAGCATTCGCTTAAGGCTAACTATTGCATTGGTCGCGGGCGATAGAATTTCTAGCCACGAAAATGACAGCGGTAGCTAGTGAAGGCACGGCATTCCCGCCATCAAAAATAAACTTGGTCCGCGGTTGAAAATTACTCCGGTTGCCCTCCGGGCGATGGTTCGGTTTACACTCTTGGAAACCAGGGCTTTGAGGCTCACGGATGAGGGCTCGATTTTATCGCCGCCCTGACGGAATGAACGAAATCGTACTAAGCAAGGAAAACCGAAATATGCGATTAACGCGTCAACCATCGTTTGTTTCACGATTATTTTTCAAGCTATTCGGTGATGAGTTGATAGACGCGGCTTACCAGGGGATTCTTGGGCGGGATGCGGATCCTGCAGGAAAAATTGCGCATCGCGAGTTGGTAAACCGGACAGAAAGTCTTACAGAGACGTTGCATGTACTGAGTCACGGCGATGAGTTGGCATTCCAACTTCCGTTTGCAAACATCGTCGAGAATCGCAAGTTGGTCGCCGGTGCTTATTTGAAAGGCTTGCCACACGCCGCCTCGTCAGACAAGAAAATTCTCATCCTCGGCAATTGTCAGGTGCGCCCGCTGCATCGCCTTATGCAAGCGATGTGTGGTGATGCGGAAATTACCGCTATTGAACTGGTACCAGAGTCTATCAAGCGCCTGGACGAGCGCGAAAGCGTGCTCGCCACGCTGATCAGTGAAAGTGACGTGATATTTTTTCATCTGCATGGCGAGGGAATTCGAGTATTTGAAAAAAATTATCCGGAGGCCGTAAAAAAGGTCAGATACATTCCACGCATAACGTTCTCCGCCTTCCACCCCGATATCGATTACGTTGAAGATGCGCGGCATAAGCACGTGAACGGGCCGTTGGGAACATATCAGTCCGCGATCGCCTTCTTTGGCTGGAAGAATGCGCTTTCCGTCTCCCAGACATTGGCATTGTTTCGCGAAGACGTATTTGAATCACTGGGCTATTTTGCTTACGGACAGGCATCCAGGGATTTGTTGCTCGAGGAGGGTGAGCGAACAGGGATTCCCATGGGGGGCCTGATCAATAAGTGGGCAGCACGGGGGTGCTGGATGCACTCCATGAATCACCCAAAATTGTTTCCGCTGGCAGATATCGCGCGCGCGCTGCTTGAACGGGAAAATATTGATACGCTCCCGGGTGTGGAGGAGTTTGTTGATGATGAAATGAATTTTGAGGTGGTATGGCCCATTTACCCCGAGATTGCCGCGAGGTTGGGACTGGTTGGCCACTACGCATTCAAGAGACCGACCGATTCCTCGTTGCGCGGTATGCCGGTACATATGTTCACATTGCAGCAGTTCATCGAAGAATCGTTCGAAGCATATTCAAAGCACCCGCGGGATGAGCTTCGGTGCGAGCGCATTACTTCCAAGCGCTTTGAAGTGTTGAAGACGCGATTGAGCAATGATATGAATCTGGTCCCGGATGCAGGTGCGGGATCCCGTCAAGCAAGCGCAATCGCGCTGGAGCCGCCGCACAAAAAGAGTCCATACGCGGACCTTCCCGATTACCAGTTTTGGCGGCGTGCAATTGAGCGCATGCCAATGGCGGATGTGAATCCTGTCGTCAAGGTCAGGTTCAAGCTGGACGAGAAAAGCAGGGTTGCGACCGCTGGCAGCTGCTTTGCGCAGCATATTTCGCGTACGCTGGAAAAGAAGGGTCTCAGCTACTATGTTGCGGAACATGGCAATCACCTTTCAAAAGAAGAGGCGATTCGCCGTAACTATGGTGTGTTCTCAGCGCGATATGGCAACCTCTACACGGCCCGGCAACTGGTCCAATTGTTTGACCGTGCTTATGGCCGGTATGCGCCGGCCGATACGCATTGGGCAAGAGACGATGGCAGGTTTGTAGACCCGTTCCGGCCACAAATCGAGGTCGACGGTTTCGATTCAGTCGAGTCCATCAAGCTGGCGCGCGACGAACACTTCGCGTCGGTGCGGGAAATGTTTGAGAAACTTGATGTATTCGTTTTCACCCTTGGTTTGACTGAGGCCTGGCGAAACCGTCACGATGGCGCGGTCTTTCCGCTGGCACCAGGCGTGGTGGCGGGTGAGATGTCGTCCGACCAATATGAGTTCGTCAATTTCAATGTGCACGACATCGTGGCCGACATGCAGGCATTCATCGACAGGCTGCTCGGCGTAAATGCCGACGCAAAAATCATCCTCACTGTTTCTCCGGTGCCATTGATCGCCACTTACGAAAACCAGCATGTATTGGTCGCGACGACTTACAGTAAATCAGTTTTGAGGGCAGCTGCGGGCGAAATCGCGTTGCGCAATGCAATGTGCGACTATTTTCCATCGTATGAAATTATTACCGGGGGCTATAACAGGGGTGCGTATTTCGAGAGTGACCTTCGCTCCGTCAAGGCCGACGGTGTCGATCACGTGATGCGCCTGTTCCTATCCCACTACGTCGGTGAAAACTCCATGCCAGAGCCAGCGGGAACGACCGATACTTCGGCAGGAGATATCAGGAAAGAGCTGGCGCTTGCCAATGAAATCATTTGCGATGAAGAGGCAATTGACCCGCTTCACAAGGGCTGACCTTGCCTGGCCATCTTTTTTATTAGCTGCGTTTTTGAACGACGAAAGTATTTGAGATGTAGGTGTCGGGCGCACCGGTCCAGTTATCCTCGCGTACCTCCAGCACTTTGCAATCTGCCTCCGAGATAATTGTGAAGATTTTCTCCTGCGGCAGGCAGTGCATTTGCATGTCCAGCGAGTGATCCGCGCTGAGCCATTCATCGAGCATGAAGCGGTACCCGACAATGTAGGTGGGTACTTGGAAAATGGCGATGCCGCCCGCTTTCAAGGAGGCCAACGCCTTTTTGACTAATTCGGCAATGATCGGCGGTGGATTGTGTTGCAGAACGATCACCGAGTAGAAGAAATCACAGGGCACAATCGCGTCGAGAAAGTGCTCCGAGCAGGCGTGAAAGATTACGTTATCGATCGCGAGTTCGTCGGCGCGCTGTCTTGCGATCGCCAGATGATTCGTCGAGATGTCGTAGGCATGGACGCTTGCGAACATGCCGG
>ENA-OFDP01000590-OFDP01000590.1-metagenomes-genome-assembly--contig:-NODE-590-length-15956-cov-4.265266_pt1 | contig 15956 bp, 16 predicted proteins | sample MGYA00153389_OFDP01 | MGnify analysis MGYA00153389 | reverse complement strand
ATGCTGGAGTTTGGTCATCTGAACACCTTAGTTGATTTGAGGTGTTGCACTTCAGAATTGAGTCCGCCTTGCGCTATAGCCTGATTTGGCTTTTGAATCGTGCATCAATCCTGCCGGCAACTGCGGCACATCACCGAGCAACTGAGCCAAGCTGTCTTTGGCCTGCTTGGGCAAGTTGTTAATGCCGGCGTGGCGCACGGCCAGCACATTGAGCTGCGCGCCCTGACCATTTCACTTTGCCAGTGCGGCTTGGGTAATCGTCAAGCTGGTGCCTGCCCGCAGGCTACGCACCGTGCTTCGGGCGACATACAGGCTGTGTTTAGTGTAGTGTTGCATTCTGTTTGGAACTTAAGTGGCAGTTAGCGCGAATGACCTTTTGCAGGATGTCGCGAGCACTTTTGGTCCAGATAAATGGTCTTGGATCGATGTTGTGGTGAACCACGTATTCGTCGATGGCGGTGATCAGTTCATTCACGCTGGTGAACACGCCACGACGTAGTCGCCTTTCGCTGAGGTCGCGGAAAATCCGCTCCACCATGTTAAGCCACGAAGCGCTGGTGGGCGTGAAGTGCATGGTGATGCGAGGATGCTTGGCCAGCCACTCCTGAACCTTTGGATGTTTGTGCGTGGCGTAGTTGTCTGCAATCAAATGCAGCGCTTTGTCCTTTGGCGTCTCGCGGTCTATCTGTCCGAGAAACTTCAACCACTCGACATGACGATGGCGCTGCTGCCACTGCGAAATTACTTGGCCATCGAGTACGTTGAGTGCGGCAAATAGCGTGGTCGTTCCGTTGCGCTTGTAGTCGTGGGTCATGGTGGCGGCACGCCCTTTTTTCATCGGTAGACCCGGCTGGGTGCGGTCCAGTGCCTGCAGCTGGCTCTTCTCGTCACAGCACAATACCAGTGCATGTTCGGGCGGCGCCATGTACAGGCCTACGATGTCTTCGAGCTTCTCGACAAACTTGGGATCGCGCGAGACCTTGAAGCCGTGCACCAGATGCGGCTTCAATCCGTAGGCGCGTCAATAGCGAGACACGCTGGCGGCACTCACGCCGAGCTCTTCGGCCATTGTCCGGGTGCTCCAATGTGTGGCCGCTACGGGTTTGCTCTGGGTGGTTAATTCCACCAAGCGTGCAACATCGACCGTCACCAGTGGTGCTCCTCGTGGCAAGTCGCGCTCGATGCCCGCCAATCGGTACAGGCCATAGCGCTGTCGCCAGCAGGAAACTTGTACGCGTCCAATGGCCAACATCTGAGCAATGTCCCTATTTTGAAACCCATCGGCGGCCAACAACACGATCTCCGTGCCCTGCTCTAACCTCACGCTGGTAAGCCGTGAGCGAACCAGCCTCATCAACTCGGCTCGCTCTTGACTCGTCAGAATAATTTCAGGGGCAACTCGCATTCTTCTTCTCCGGTCCAGCTTGCAACAAGCCGTTGGAGATAGCCGGGTTAAATAAATTGCTTCAAGATTGCAACACTACACTAATGTCCACAAACGTCTGCATGGACCGGTTGCAGCGCAAAAAACCGGACTGCATAGGATTGAAGCTGAATGTGCTTTTTTTGCGTACTGGCTTGCTCAGCTTAGAAGTCTGGCCACACCTTCATGATGACTGCGCACAACCTTGACGTCATCAAAACCGCCGACCGGCTGATCGACATGGGGCCGGAAGGTGGCGCGGGCGGCGGGGCGGTGGTCGGCGTGGGAACGCCGGAGGACCTCGCGGTCAATCCGGAGAACTTTACCGGGCATTACCTCAAATGGCTGCTCCCGGGCTGATTGCCGATACCCCTTACGGCAATGCAGTTGTCTTCGCCAGTATTTGCGGCTGCCCGGATCGCTCTTTTTTAAGTGTTCCAGGCCGTTTGCGCAATCAACACATGCGCTAGAAGCTATTAAGTCAATAGCAGGAAATCGACAGTTGGTTAGTTTAGGGTTTACCCACGGGTTGACAGCGTTACCAACGTAACTTCCAATAGCCGGCGTTGGTGCAATCGTTTGCGCTGATGCTGGTAACAAATAAATAGCGCCGGCTCCGTTTCACTTTTTGAGGAGACACTCAATGCAACGCCCTGTTTTTAATGCTCTCACCGCAAGTTTCGCCTTGGCTGCGGCCCTGGCTACATCGCCCGTTCTGGCCCAGGGGCAGCCCAAGGTCGGGCTGGTGATGAAGTCGCTGGCCAATGAATTTTTCAAGGACATGACTGATGGCGCGATTGCCCACCAGAGAAAGCGTGGCGATTTCGAACTTAAGACCGTCGGCATGAAAGACGAGACCGATTTCGATGCGCAGACCACGGCGGTGGAAAGCTTTGTCACGCAAAAAATGGATGTGATCGTGCTGGCCCCGGCCGATTCCAAAGCCATGGTGGCATCGGTCGCCCGGGCGCTTAAAGCGGGCGTGACGGTGGTCAACTTCGATGTGGCACTGGACCCGGCCGCCATGAAGAAAGCCGGGCTAGACCTGGCCTTTATCGGCCCCGACAACCGCGCCGGCGCCAAACTTGCCGGCGATGCGCTGGTCAAGGCGATCGGGCCGGGTGCGAAGGTCGTCATCATCGAAGGCAACCCTGGCGCCGACAACGCCCAGCAGCGCAAGGCCGGCTTCATGGATTCGGTCAAAGAAGGCAAGCTCAATGTCGTCGCGTCGCGCACGGCGATGTGGGAAACCGAAGAAGCGAACAAAGTGTTCACCAACATCCTGACGGCCAACCCGGACATCAAGGGCGTCATGGTGGCCAATGATTCGATGGCGCTGGGCGTGGCCAAGGCGTTGGATGCGGCTGGCCAAGGTGGCAAGATTTTAGTGGTCGGCTTCGACAACATTCCAGCGATTCGCCCACTGATCAAGTCGGGCAAGGTGCTGGCGACGGTCGACCAGTTCGGCTCGGAAATGGCGGCTAACGCGATCGATCTGGGCATCAAGTCGCGCAAGGAAGGCAAGCCGCTGCGAGGCTGGGTGAAAACGCCGATCGCGCTGGTCACCGCTAAAGATTTGAAATAGCGCGACAGCTAAATACTAATAGCTACTACCGGCGGCTTACTGGCTACTACCGGCCTTAAGCTCCGTCATCGGCGAGCGACCCGCCCTGCAATCAGGCCGGGGTCAAAACGAACTCGAACCTAAAAAACTGGTGCTGCCCACTTTACCCTGCCCTGCCTGGGCTGCGCATGGCAAGCAACTGACAACGCACCCTAGAAAGAAGCAGCCATGAAAAACGACATGGTGGACACAGCACCGATGCCTTCCAGCAGCAAACGGCGATTCATTCAAATGAGTGGCGTGCTGGCTGGAAACCTGATGATTTGCGGATGCGGCGGGAGCGACATTTCGGTGAACGCCGACCAGCCGACCTCACCGAATGTAGCGCCCAAGGACGGCGCCACACTGCATGCCGGCCTTACAAAAGCGCTCGACATCGCCGGGCCGGCCAACCTTGCCCTGCTGGCAGCCGCGGTCGTCACAGGAAGCGCGACAGGCGGCCAGGGCGTGCCGCGCGACATTTTGTACGACACGATTGCCAAGGGCCACGCAACGACCAGCAACTGGGCCGAATACGGCGTGGCACTCGGACAGACTCTGGGTTTGGCCAGCGAGGCTCAGGCCTTTTGGAGGCAAGTGGCCTGGTCGGACGCCAAAACCATCAACACCATCAGCTTCGGCGGCGCCTTTGCCAACCAGCCGCAAGCGCATACCCGCTGGAAAATCGAAAGCCTACTGTCTGGTGCCTGGACGGTGGTGAGCCAAGGCGTGGGTGGCTGGCTGGACGGTGGCGTTTTTGTCTGGGGCAAGGGCAGCCAGCGCCCGATCCAGGCGCAGGCGATCCGCATGAAAGCCCAGTCCGACGGCGGGCATCCGCTGCTCAGCATCCATTTGTGCGGACGGGGTGGTCAGTCGGTTCATATCGACGACCGCAACCAGTCGCAGCAAGCGGTGATGATTCAGTACTTGGCGAGCAACCCGGTCGTCAATGTTCTGTTCGACACCGACATCGGTCCCGACTGCGACAATACCGGCACCCTGGCCGTGCTGCATGCATTGGCCGACCTGGGCAAAGCGCGCATTCTCGGCGTGGGCGTGACAGTCAGCAACCCCTGGTCGGCTACGCCAGTCGATGCTATCAACACCTGGTACCGCCGCCCTGACCTGCCCATCGGCACCTTGCAAGAGCCCGGCTTTTTGCTAGACAGCCCCTTCACCGAAACGGTCGCGAAAAATTTCCCCAATGATCTGCAGTTGAGCACCAATGCCCCCGATGCGCTTGCCGTGCATCACGAGGCCCTGGCCGCCGAGCCCAATGGCAGCGTGACGCTGGTCGCCGTTGGGCCGCTGCGCAACCTGCCCCACTTGCTGTACAGCCCGGCGGACGCCGTCAGCAGCTTGAGCGGGCGGGCGCTGATCGCCGCCAAAGTCAAAACCCTGGTGGTATTGGGCGGCAGGTTTCCGAATGGCCGCGAATGGAGCATCGAGCAGGACCCGGCGTCGGCGCAAGCCGTGGTCGATGGCTGGCCGACCGACATCGTTTTCAGCGGCGGTGAAGTCGGCGATGACATCGGCACCGGCTATACGCTGAGCAGCAACACGCATCTGGGCAATCCGGTGCGCCGCGCCTGTGAAATTTATGTTGGCGCGAACCAGAACCGACCCAGCTGGGACCAGACAGCCCTGTTTTTTGCCGTTCGCGGCACGGCGGGCGGCTTGTGCGGCTTGTCGGAGCCGGGTAAGGTAGCGATTGCCGCGAATGGCAACAACAGCTTTGCCTCGTCAGCCGCCGGCCGCCATCGGTACATGGTCAAGGTAAAAAGCGATGCAGATGTTGCATCAAGCATCGAAGCCTTGATGATTCGCGCACCGCAGTAACTGCCCGACCGTTTATGCAAACTATTCAATCGCAACCTGCGCCAGTTTCCAACATAACAGCTGCCGCGCCGGTCGCCCTCAGCCTGTACGGCATCGTCAAGCGTTTCCCCGGCGTCGTGGCACTCGGTGGTGTTGACCTGACATTGCGCGCCGGCCGGGTGCATGCACTGGCCGGCGAAAACGGCGCGGGTAAGTCCAGCCTAATCAAGGTGCTGTGCGGTGCCTACCAGCCGGATGCCGGCAGCATGCTGCTGGGCGGTGAGCCCTATGCGCCGCATTCGCCGATCGACGCGATCCGGCGCGGCATTCGCGTGGTGCACCAGGAACTGCAGATGCTCGAGCACCTGAGCGTCGCCGAAAATTTGCTGTTTGAGGCTTTACCGCGCAATCAGCTAGGCCTGATCGACCGGCCCGCCTTGAAGCGCCGGGCGACCGAACTGCTGAGCCTGGTCGGGCTGGCCGATTTGTCGCCGTCGCGCGCGGTGGTTGGCCTGGGCATGGCGCAGCGCCAGCTGATCGAAATCGCCAAGGCCTTGTCGAGCAATAGCCGGATTTTGATCCTCGACGAGCCGACCGCCACGCTGACCTCGCGTGAAACCATCCGCCTGTTCGACATCGTGCACAAGCTGCGCGCCGACGGCGTAGCGCTGCTGTTCGTCTCGCACCATCTGCAGGAATTTTTCGAAATCTGCGACGAGGTCACCGTGCTGCGCAATGGCCGGAATGTGGCCAACAAACCTATCGGCGAGAGCTCGCCCAGTGACCTGGTGCAGCTGATGGTGGGCCGGCAGGTTGCCGATGGCGTGCCGCGCAGCGTGCCCGCTGGCGGCCGCACCCAGGCTTTGCGCGTGGAGGGCCTGCGCTACCGGGGCCAGCCGCATGACGCCGCTTTAAGTTTTGCGCTCGATCACGGCGAAGTGCTCGGCATTGCCGGGCTGGTCGGCTCCGGGCGAACCGAGACGGTGCGCGCGCTGTTCGGCGCCGACCGCATGGTGGCTGGACAGGTTTTTCGGGCGGGCAAACCAGTCACGATTAAAAAGCCCGCTGATGCGCTGGCCCACGGTATTTGCCTGGTGACCGAAGACCGCAAGGACGAAGGTCTGCTACTGGACATGCCGATACGGGCCAATTTGTCTTTGGCTGATTTGAGCCGCTATGCCCGTGCGGGCTGGCTGCGGCCGGGCGCCGAGGAAAGCGCCGCGAATAAAGCGGTGGTCCAGCTCGATATCCGGCTGACCAACATCGAGCAGCCGCCGCGCCAGCTCTCGGGCGGCAACCAGCAAAAGGTGGTGTTGGGTAAATGGCTGCTGCGCGAGCCCGCCGTGTTGATTCTTGATGAGCCGACGCGCGGTGTCGACGTCGGCGCGAAAGCCGAAATCCACGCGCTGCTCCACCGCATGGCCGACCGCGGCCTGGCGCTGCTGGTGGTGTCGTCCGATCTGCCGGAGTTGCTGCGCCTGTGCGACCGCATCATCGTGCTGTCGCGCGGCCGGCTTGCGGGCGAGGTGGCGCGTGCGGATTTCGACGAGCACAAAATTTTAGAAATGGCCTACAGCCAATACCTGCAACCTGGAGTTAGCGATGAATGAACAACCTGTTTTAACTGCAGCCAATCCCTCCGGGAGACAAGCCAAAACCGTCGGCCCGACTCAATCGGGCAGCTGGTCGCGCAGCGCGCAGGGGCTAATGCGTGAATCGGGCATCGCACTGGCGCTGGTGTTGCTGGTCGCTGCCTTCGCGATGATGTCGCCGCTGTTTCTGACGCCCGGCAACATCAGCAATATTCTGACCCAGATCGCCATCAACGTCTGCCTGGCGGTCGGCATGACATTTGTCATTCTGATCGGCGGAATCGACCTATCGGTCGGCTCGGTCATGGCTTTTTGCGCGGTGGTGGCCGGTACGGTCTTAAAGCTCGACGGCCTGTCAGTCGGCATGGCGATCACGCTCGCCGTGCTGGTCAGCATGGCGTGCGGCGTGGCGTGCGGCCTGGTCAACGGCATGATTTCGAGCTTTTGGGCGGTGCCGTCGTTCATCGTCACACTCGGCATGCTGAACATCGCGCGCGGCGCGGCGCTGCAGTGGACCGACGCTCGCTCGATCTACGAGTTTCCCAACGAATTCAACGACTTCGGCACCGCCACGGTGCTGGGCATACCGGCGCTCTTTTTGGTCGCGCTTGCGATGGTGGTGGTCGGCTGGCTGGTGCTGACGCGCACCGTCTTCGGCCGGTTGATTTACGCCATCGGCAACAACGAGGAAGCGGTGCGACTGGCCGGCCACAACGTGCTGTTCTACAAGATCGCCGCGTTCACCATCGGCGGCGCGGCGGTTGGCGTCGCGGCGGTGCTGTACATGACGCGCCTGACCGTGGCCAGCCCGATTCTGGGCATCGGTTTCGAGCTCAATGCGATCGCTGCCGTGATCATCGGCGGCACCAGCCTGAACGGCGGACGCGGCTCGATCATCGGCACGCTGCTGGGCGCCTGCATCATCGGCGTGTTGGCCAATGGCCTGGTACTGGTCGGCGTAAGCGATTTCATACGCCAGATGATCACCGGCGGCGTGATCATTCTGGCGGTGGTGCTCGACACCTACCGCCTGCGGCTGTCGCGGCGCGCAGCCTAATGGCCACCATCAAGGACGTGGCCCGCGATGCCAAGGTATCGGTCACCACGGTGTCGCATGTGGTCAACCAAACCCGCTTCGTGAGCAGCGATGCCAGCGTGCGGGTGCTGGCCGCCATCGAGAACCTGAACTATGTGCCGAGCGCGGTGGCGCGCAGCCTGAAAAACAACCGGACTTACACCGTGGGCGCCATCATTCCAAACAACTCAAACCCGTATTTCGCCGAAATCATCCGGGGCATCGAAGACGCCTGTTTCGACGCCGGCTTCAATGTGATGCTGTGCAACTCGGACGACGACCCAGGAAAGCAAGGGCAGTACATACGTGTTTTGACCGAAAAACAGGTGGATGGGCTGATCGTCGTGTCTTCGGGTGGTGACGACGAACTGGGCCGGCATTTGAAGCAGGCAAAAATGCCTCTGGTTCTTGTGGACCGCGAAGTCGGACTTCTGCGCGCCGATATCGTGGAGGTCAACCATGAGTCGGGCGGCTGGCTTGCCACGCAGCATTTGATTGCGTTCGGCCATCGCCGCATCGCCTGCATCACCGGCCCGCTCGGGCTGTCGTCGTCGACGCAGCGCCTGGCCGGCTTCAAGCGCGCCATGCTGGAGGCTGGCTATCCGGTGCCGGATGCATTGATGCGCCAATCGGACTTCACCAGCGCCGGCGGACATGGCGCGATGCAGGAACTGCTGAAATCAAGCCGTCCACCGACAGCCGTGTTCGCCTGCAACGACCTGATGGCCTTCGGTGCGATCAGCGCCGCAGGCAGTGCCGGCTTTCGTTTGCCACGCGATATTTCGGTCATCGGTTTCGACGACATTGCCATGGCGGCCTATTGCAGCCCACCGCTCACGACGATTGCCCAGCCCAAGCACCAGCTGGGCGCGCTGGCGGCGCGCATGCTGCTGGCGCGCATTGCGAATCCCGGTTGGGTCGATCAGCGCGAAATCATCGAGCCTGCGCTGTGTCTGAGGCAATCGACCCAGACCTGTGCCACCGGAGCGATGGCATGAGGCGGCCCATCGTCATCGTCGGCAGCATCAACATGGACCTGATGCTGCGCTGCCGGCATCTGCCCAAGCCGGGTGAGACCGTGCAGGGCAGCGACTTTTGCACGGTGCCGGGTGGTAAGGGGGCCAATCAGGCCGTGGCAGCGGCGCGGCTGGGCGCGCCGGTTGCGCTCGTTGGCTGCGTCGGCGCCGACGTCTTCGGCCAGCAGGCTACTGCTGCACTTCGGGCAGAAGGCGTCGATCTGACGCAGTTGCAGATGATCGCCGGCATTGCTACCGGCATCGCGATGGTGCAGGTGGATGAGTCGGGTGAGAACAGCATCGTGCTGGTAGCCGGCGCCAACCATGCGTTGGGCACGACCCATGTCGAGGCGGCCACCGCCCAGATAGCAAGCGCTGCCTTGCTGGTGTGCCAGCTCGAAACACCGCTGCCTGCGGTGCAGTGCGCCATCGAAATCGCTTTTGCGGCTGGCGTGCCGGTGCTGCTCAATCCAGCGCCTGCTATTGCACTGCCGGACGCGCTGCTACGCATGGTCACCTGGCTGGTACCCAACGAAGGCGAGGCCGCACTGTTGTCCGGTGTGTCGATCAATGGCGTGGCAGGCGCGGCTGAAGCCGCGCAAACGTTGGTCAGCCGGGGCGCTGAAAACGTGTTGATCACGCTGGGCAGGCATGGCGTGGTAGCGGCCAATGCGCAGGGCAGCAGCCACCATGCAGCGCTACCGGCCCGTCCGGTCGACACCACCGGCGCCGGCGACACCTTCGTCGGCGCGCTGGCTGCGGCGTTGGCCCAATCGAAAAACCTGCGCGAGGCCGTCGTTGTTGCCCAGCAGGCGGCGGCCCACAGCGTCGAACACCGGGGCGCACAGGCCTCCATGCCGCGTTCGGCGGATCTAAACCTTCGCTTGAGCTTCAATCTGGTTCGCCAGGATGCCACGCCATGAAAAAAACCTCGCTGCTCAATGCCGCGCTGTCGCACGCCATTGCCCGCCTGGGCCATGGCGACATGCTGGTCATCGGCGATGCCGGCCTGCCGATTCCGGCCGGACCGCAGTGTATCGACCTGGCGGTGACGCGTGGCGTGCCTGGCTTTGCCGATGTGCTGCAGGCGGTGCTGAGCGAGATGCAGGTCGAGCGCGCCGTGCTGGCGAGTGAGTTACGCGCGCGGTCCGCCGATTTTCACGTCCGCATCGCCGGTAGCCTCCCTGGCATTCCGATCGACGAAATCGACCACCTTGCGCTGAAGGCGCTGACGCAGCGCGCTGCAGCCGTCGTGCGCACCGGCGAGTTCACGCCGTACGCCAATATCGTGCTGATTGCAGGGGTGGTTTTTTAGTCGCTGACCACCTTGCACAAGCAGCCTGCTTGTCTTTTTGAATGCCCGATCAGCGCATCTAACGACAAATTTGTTTGGTCTCGATGGTCTAAGGACTCTCTGCAAAACCCAATGCGCTTCGCGCTGATTGGGCGACACCACGTTTATGAAACAAATCAGCCTTGCTGCCACCGGATTTGAACTGGTCACCAAGAGAACGCGCAAACGCGTGTTCCTGAACGAGCTGGGCCTGGTGGTGCCGTGGACGGAGTTGGTCGGACTTATTGAGCCGTTCGCAGCCACTGGCACCACGGCCAAAGGCGCACGTCCGTCGTTTGCAGTGGAGACCATGCTGCGCATCCACTTTCTGCAGCAGTGGTTCGGGCTTTCGGATCCGGCCATGCAAGAGGCCCTGCATGATGTCTCGCTGTACTGCGAGTTTGCCAAGCTCGACCCTGGCAGCATGAAACTGCCCGACGAAACGAGCATCCTGCGGTTTCGTCGCCTGCTCGAAAGGCAGGAGCTAAGCATCCAGCTACTGGCCACCATCAACGCCAAGTTGGCCACCAAAAGCTTGATGCTCAAGACTGGCACCGTAGTCGATGCAACCCTGATTGCCGCACCCCCCATTGTCAGAATAGTTGTCGCATCCGATTCTTCAGTGGCTAACTGCCCGACAGCTTCATTTCATGACCAGAACACCGCATTCACATCATTCTCCTGAGTTCAAGGTGCAGGCACTGCTGAAAGCCAGACATCGTGGCACGCGTTCCGTTATCAGCGTTGCCAGCGAGCTGAACATGTCCGCCGGCACGCTAAGGAAATGGCTGCAAAGCGCAAGCAAAAAAACGACACGACAACCAGTCCTGTGCCCGCTGCTGCTGCACTGGATGGCCTTGCATCGGCCTAGACGCGTGCACAGCGTTTGATGGCTCTGCAGCAAAGCTGTGCACTCGATGACATGGCCCGCGCCGGCTGATGCCGCGAGCATGGCCTGTTCAAGCATCAGCTGACGCAGTGGCGCCAGGAGTTTTGCATGCTAACCGTGCTGCCCGGCTCACGCAAGGCCGCTGGTGCGTTTCGTGACCTGCAGCGCCAGCACGAACAGCTTCAGCGTCAACTGCGACGTAAGGACAAAGCACTGGCCGAAGTGGCCGCTTTGCTGGTGTTGCAAAAAAACTTCCAGGCGCTGCTGGAGGGCGCGGACACATGAGGTCCGTCCAGCAGCGCCAAACCCTGATGGGCCTGATCGAGCAGGCCTGCACCGACGGCGCCCGCCGGGACGTGGCATGTCGTCAGGTAGGCCTGTCGTGCCGCAGCCTGCAGCGCTGGCAGCGTTCAGAGCCATCCGGGGGCGATCAACGCATATCGGGCAAGCGGCGCTATGTGCACCCGGCGAATAAGCTGTGTGAGCATGAGCGTCAGGGCGTAATTGCCGTCCTCAACAGCGAAGCGTTCAAGAGCCTGCCGCCCAGCCAGATCGTGCCGCGCCTGGCGGACCGCGGCGTCTATATGGCCTCGGAGTCCACCATGTACCGCCTGCTCAGACAGCACGGCCAGCTGGCCCACCGGCGCTCGGAACGTGCAGTGCAAAAGCGCAGCAAGCCGCGAACGCTGGTCGCCACCGGCCCCAACCAGGTGTTCAGCTGGGACATCACTTATTTGCCGACGCGGGTGCGCGGCCAGCACTTTTACCTCTACCTGTTCGAAGACCTGTTCAGCCGCAAGATCGTCGGCTGGCAGGTGTTCGATCGCGAAAGCGCCGAGCTGGCCAGCCAGTTGCTGCGGGACATCTGCGAGCGTCAAGGCATCCGCCCGGGCCAGTTGACGGTGCATTCGGACAACGGCTCGCCCATGAAAGGCGAGACCATGCTGGCGGCCATGCAGCGCCTGGGTGTGGCCCACACCCGCAGCCGCCCGGCGGTCAGTAACGACAACCCCTACGTCGAATCGGCCTTCAGAACTTTGGAATACCGCCCTGAGATGCCATTGCGCCCGTTTGAAAGCCTGCTGGCCGCGCGGCGCTGGGTCACTGAGCTGGCGCACTGGTACAACCAAGAGCACCGTCACAGCGCCATAGGCTTTGTGACGTCGGCCCAGCGTCATGCAGGCCTGGACCGCGCACTGCTCGAGCAACGTGCCCGGGTCTATGCGCTGGCGCGCCAGCAGCATCCGCAGCGCTGGTCCGCAATGCCTCGCCCGTGGGCCCACGTCGATACCGTTTCGCTCAATCCCGACAACCAAAACGACAAGGAACCTGAACACCACCAAAAAGTCGCCTGACTCACTTCACTTTAGGCGACAACTTCCTTGACATCTACCGAAATACGGGGCAATTCAGTTCTCCAATTGCTCATTTAACTGCTCACGTCCAGGTAACGGGCTTGACCGGTTGCTTCGTCAGCGATGTGGACTTTGTGTAATTTGGCTGTGTGCTTAGCCCTTGTTCCTTGTTAATGGTTCCTTGTTAGCAACTAAAACGCCTTTTCGGCGCTCCCGTCATCCAGCGCGAACATATGCTGTAGGAAGTAAGCGCTTGCCATCGTTAACGAGCGAAAAGGCGATGCGCGGTGCCGCCTGTGGGGTAGCATCACAATAGATCTGCGAGCGAGAACATTCACACTGGAAAACCCTGCGGTAAAAAAATTCGCGCATAGACACTCGGTGGCAAACATTCGCTATGAAAAAAGTTTGGCCGTAAAAACCAGCGGCGACACTTTTTTATCAATTAATACCTGTATCTTCACCCAGACTTGTTAGGGAAACCATGACTTTTCGCATCGGAATTCTCGGCTCCGGACCAGCTGGATTGACTGCAGCACTCGCACTTGAAAAGTCTGCTGATTCGTCGGTCAGCATCACTCTGCTTGACCGAAACAGGGATGCAACCGACTACAAAGGCGTTGAGTACGGAATTCGCGAGCGCGCATGCAGGGCGTTGGACCGGTTGGGCCTCAAAAAGCTTGCATTAGCTGATGCGCACGAGCCCGCAGAACAGGTGTTTCAAAACGCGCTGACAGGCGAGATAGAACGGCGCGTATCGATTGAGCCTGGCACAACGTTCAATGTACTTCGCAGCGAATTCCTGGAGCGGTTGACCAGCTTGCTCGGCCGCACCCAAATCTTGCGTCAACACAATGCGCTGCGGTTTGAAGTGCTTGCGGCTGGATCGGTACGAATTCATTTTGACAAGCAAAAAGACGGTGCAGTAAACGAGGCGCTTGACTTTGATGTGGTGATTGCTGCCGATGGCGCAAACTCAATTGCGCGTCACCAATATTTCCCGCATGCAGCAACTATAGACCGCGGATTTTCGTCGATTTATATGCTGATTGAATCATCTTCTGCCAGTGAAGGTGCAACCGATATTGCCGCTGCTGCTGCACCAATGCCGGCACATTTTGGCCACCTTGCAAACGGCTCAATAAATTTTTATTCTCATGGCAAGTTTTCGACCAATATCATTTTCCCGCAAGGTCGCGGCCGCATGGCCCTTGCCTTGAATTTTGACCACGCCACTGCCAGCAGGTTGTGGCGCGATCACGGCTTAAGTCCCGATACTAAATGGCCAGGCATATCGGTTGACATTAAAAAATCAATCGCCCAGACGATTGCCCGGGACACGCCTGCTTATGACGGTGTGATGGAAAACGCGCTAGAGCTTGTCAAAGACTGGAACGGTCCATCGACATATGAGTGGGAAATGCGCGACAGTGATTTGCTAAAGGAGCCCTGCGCACCGGACGCTAACATCGTTTTTGTAGGGGACTCTGCGCGTGCATTTTTGCCAACCATTGGCATGGGTGCCAGTTTGGCGATCGAAGACGCTGAGTGGCTGGGTACCTGTTTGGGGGAATATTTATCGCATCAAATAAAGGACCAAGCGCCGCTGCTAGACATTCGACAAAAAGTTTTTTTGCCCTATCTTGAGGCGCGAAGCAGTACTTGGATTGATTTGTTGGACCGCGCACGCATGGCCGCCCGTAACTTTATCGACCACGAAACCATGCAGAGGTTTGAAGTGGCGCCGTTTATTCCCACCCCAATTGGTAAAGGCGTGATACACACCATTGAGACAGTGCGCCGAAGCCTGAGCTTGTAAACCAGAAAGCATTTACTTTGCGCAAGAACTTAATTCAGACAGAAAACACCAACGCATCGGTTGTTACCAAATCCAGAGGAAATCTCCTCCCCGCCAAATAATCCTCCATACATGTGAGCAGCAGCGGACTGCGGTGTATGTCAAAGCAAGCCCTGATCTCGCTGGCAGTCAGCCAGACCGCCCGCACAATACCCAAATCCAGCGCCTGGCCCTTAACATGCGCGCCCAGCTCGCCGGAAAATGCAAACCGAAGGTATTTAGTCGGCCCTGCAGAATTGACCTTTCAAGAATTTTTCTCAATTGCATCAAAGGTAAGCCTGGAATGCTGGGGTCTACCATAGATCCCGACCTCTGCCTGCGTCCGCTTTGTGACTGAAAGGCGTGCCCAATACGCCAACCAAAGCAGGCACGACAAAACGCCCTTAACAGGCTGCTGAAATACTCACTGCGTCAGCGCAGCAGCTGACTCGAAGCGGCTTATTTTTGCGGTTTGGTTTCATAGCTGGCGAACTGCAGGCTTTGCCCGGCGACTGCTGCAAGGCCGCCGCGTGCTACCAGGCTCAGAATCGCGTCCCCACTGTGGGGCAAGGTGCCCGCCTTGGGCGCGGTGCTTTTGATGCGGGCGTCTGTTTGTGCGCTATCCAGACTTTTACCGCTGACCTGGGTGGCGGCCATTATGAACAGGGCCGCCAAAAGGAGGCGGCTTTGTCGTCCATCGCATTTTTCCCGGCATCAATGCTGCCCACATGGCTGGCCAGCTTGACGGTGGTGTGCGTTGCTGCGGCCTTGCTGACGGCTTCAGCTAAGACGGCGGCCTGCTTGAGCAAGACCAGAGCGCCTGCGTTGTCGCCTGCTGGGTCGCGGCTTGAAGCGCTGTGCTCGATAGCGTACGTACTCAAGTGCAGCCCGACGCCAGCCCGGATGGCGCCATAGGCATCAGAGCGCAGCTCAAAGCCCTGGCCGCGCAGAGAGCCGCGGTGGTTGTCCTCGGTGTAAATCAGGTGGCCTAGGCCTAAAGACAGCTCGGTCGCTGAGTGGGTGGTTTTGAAGTGAATGCGTTGCTGGTTGCCACCTACTGCAGTGTCTTCGTCGTCAAAGGCGAGCTGGTTGTAGCCAGAGCTGGCCCCTCCACCACCTCCACCCCACTCCTGCGTGCGAATGCCCCACTGGGCAGCACTATTGGCTTGCCCGCCCTGGGTGATGCCAGACTCAGACAGCCCATGCTTGCCGTGACTGGAGCCAAACCAGGCGGGGGATTTGCCGCCAGTGCCTGAAGCCATCAGGTTGCCTTGGGCAGAGGTAGCGCGGTCGCTGGAAGATTCAAAGGAATTGGTATCTTTGCTGTCTTTGTTTTGTTTATTATTTTTGGCTAACTGCCCGCCAGGCGTGGGTTTAAGCCCGCCTTCACCTTGCCCGTTGTACAGCGCCCCGCAGGCGATGGGCCGGTCCATGTCGCCACCCAGAAACTGCACCAACACCTCTTGCCCCACCCGGGGGATGAACTGCAGGCCCATCCCCGCACCGGTTGAGCGCTGGGCCACGCGCACCCAGCAGCTGGCCGTGCCGGAAGTTGATCCACTACCGAAGGGGTCGCCTGTAGCTCCATCGGCCATCTGGCCATGCCACAGCAGCCGGATGCGGATGCGCCCAGTCTGTCGGTGTAGACATCGCCTGCGCTCAGGTCGGATTCACTCCCGCTGGGGCCAACGACCAGAGCAGTTTGTGCGCCGGGGGCGGTGGCTGCACCCGTCAAGGCGCCAAGAAGGTTGGAGGAAGCAGATGAAGAGGCGGATTGATCAATCAGTGGCCGCCAAGGCACTGCAGCACTGATCAGCTCCGCTTGGTTGGCGTAACCAAGCGCCCGGGCCTGGGCGAGCAGGGTGGTGGTCTCCAGGGGCAGGGTGTCGCCTGCAGCAGTTCTGTTTGGGTCGCTGTTACTATTACTATTAATTTCATAGCTGCTTGCTCCCGTATCATATGCTTGGATTCAACGCTAAGTGCAACACTTGGGGTTACTGAATGATATCTGGAGC
>ENA-OFDP01000589-OFDP01000589.1-metagenomes-genome-assembly--contig:-NODE-589-length-15987-cov-7.015692_pt1 | contig 15987 bp, 18 predicted proteins | sample MGYA00153389_OFDP01 | MGnify analysis MGYA00153389 | reverse complement strand
CCATGGCCATCCAGCTCATCATCAACCGCGAATGGGGCCTGGCCAAAAACGAAAATCCAACCCAGGGCGCTTTCATCATTGAAGAGCTGACCGAGCTGCTGGAAGAAGCGGTGCTGCAAGAGTTTGAACGTATCGCCGAACGAGGCGGCGTGCTGGGTGCGATGGAAACCGGTTACCAGCGCGGCCGCATCCAGGACGAGTCCATGTATTACGAAATGCTGAAACACACCGGCGAGCTACCCATCATCGACGTCAACACCTTTCGCAACCCACATGGCGATGCCGTGCAGGACAAGCCGGAGCTGGCTCGGTCAACCGAAGAAGAAAAGCAGAGTCAACTAAAACGGTTGGATGAATTCCACGCCAAGCATTCTGCCGCATCACCCGCCATGCTCAAACGCTTGCAAAAAGCCGTGATTGACAATGCCAACGTGTTTGAAGTGCTGATGGACGCGGTGCGTGTTTGTTCGCTGGGGCAGATTACCAATGCGCTGTTTGAGGTGGGTGGGCAGTATCGGCGCAATATGTGAACGCTGAAATCTGAACTGCGCCACCCATAGCTGAGTACCATCGCTATTTTTGGGCTGCTCCTCATGCCATTGTTCAAACTGACCGCTTTTCTTGTGTTGACGCTGGCTAGCCCGTGGGTTGCCGCCCAAACCAATTGGCCTGGCTACATCACGCAGCTTGAGCACGGTTTGTCTGAAAGCCCGTTAGCTGCCGTGGTGCCAGCCGATGTTGCCGTCCAGGCGCCTGGTCACAATATCTCCCTGAGCAAGACCCGGTGGAGCGGTATCTGGTCAGGCTGGGGCTGCCTAGCGCGCGCTTGCGACATCAAGTTGGTGGTAGAAAAACTTAGCGATGCGAGTGCCACGGTTGTCTACGTTGGCGCCTCGGACTCATCCGAGTTGAGCGAGCGGGTGCAGGCTGTCTTTTCAGGCGATGAGCTACAGGCAACGCTATCGACTGGAACAGCGATTAGTTTCAGGTTCAGGGCGGGCAATAGCGGCGTAATGGAGTTTGTTGGCTACAACAAAGGTGAGCTACGCGTTGCGGGTGTATTGTCACAAACTGCGGCCGTAACGAAAACAGCTGCTGCTGCGCAAACACCGCCCTTGGCAAAAGCCACAGAGCGCATACCAACGCCATTTACTGACAACGGCAAGCCCGTCTCGCTGGAGGTGGTCATCTACAAACCGGCTGGCAGTGGCCCGTTTCCGGCTCTGATGTTTAACCACGGCTCGACTGGCAACGGCGACAACCCAACGGTCTTTACCAGCACCTACACCAGCGCAGCAGTAGCCCGCTTTTTTACCGATAAGGGCTGGCTGGTGGCCTTCCCACAGCGGCGCGGGCGCGGCAAATCCGACGGGCTTTATGACGAAGGCTTTGAGAAAGACCGCTCCCGCTATTCCTGTGATCCGCAGTTGTCGCTGCCCGGTCTGGAGCGTGCGCTAACTGACATGGATGCCGCTTACAGCTATCTGGCTGCCCGGCCCGATGTGGATAGCAAACGCATGCTGATTGGTGGCCAGTCACGCGGCGGCATTGCGGCCAGCGTGTATGCAGGCACACGGCCAGCGCAATTTGCAGGCGTGGTGAATTTTGTGGGTGGCTGGCTCGGTGACATCTGCCCCCTTGCTGCCGCAGTCAACACGGTCAGCTTCAGGCGGGCTGCTGCGTTTGCGCCGCCCATGCTGTGGCTGTATGGTGAAAACGATCCGTTTTACAAAATCAGCCACAGCAAAAGCAATTTTGAAGCTTTCATCCAGGCTGGCGGCAAAGGTGACTTCAAAGTGTTTGATGCAGGCAGCGGGCGGAGTGGTCACGGTATTGTTTCATCACCAGACCTTTGGCGCAGTAGCGTGGACGGCTACCTGAAACAGCTGCGGTTGCAATAGCAGTGGTAGATCATCAATCAATTGCTACAATTTCAATAGCTGCTTACGCCCGTATTTATTGGTCTATAGGCCTATTTTGCACTCAAAACCGACGGTTTCAGGACTTTTTAAAGCTCCAAAAGCACAAAGCGGCCTCAACAGCCGCTTTTGATTTTCCAGCTTCACGCCAGAAAGTATCAACCGCCCTTTTTAGGACGCTTGCCGGGGTTTTTTTTGCTGCGGGTGGATGTGCCGCGCTCCAGGCTGACTTTTTGGCCATGCGGAGACGATGCGCTGTGGCCTTTTGGTGGGATGGGCTTGGGGGCGCAGATGTCGGCTTCGACTCTGATTTTCTTGGGCATGAAGGGCTCCGGGTTGAAATAAGGAAACCGATTATTTTAAGCCAGAGCGCGCGGTGGCAAATTAACCAGCAGGTTTTGCGGTTTCAGCTTGACGATGCCGTCGGCGTTCATCATCAAGCCCAGGTACACCGGCTTGCCCGCAACGTCAGGCCGCACGTCGCGCGGGTCAGCAAAGTCCAGCCTGAAAAGGCTGACTAGCCGCTGCAAACGCGCTGGCTCTACTTCCCTGCCTTTGTACAGATCGTTCAGCAGCGCGGTCGACTCCACATACAGCCCCACATGCCAGCGTCATACTCCTTCGCGGATTTTTTGCAAGGGACGGATGGTAACGGCCAGAACCAAAAAATGCTGCACCCACTGCACTAGCACCCTGGTCAGTGCCCTGAGGCTGAAGCGGGCGCGGGTCATGGTGAAGGTCAGGCCGTGGCTTAAATCGCTGGTCACTTCAGGCGTCAGGTCTGGCACGAAGGTGTATCGGCCTGCTGCCTGCTGAAAGTAAGGGGCAGCGTTCTCGTCTGTCAGCACCGGCATGTTGGCAGTAGCCATAGGTGCTTTGGCCTCCGCCAGAATTCGCCCACTATCGCCAAGGTTGCCAGTTTCGTTCGGCACGACCAGCGTGGGCTGGTCACCGCTTAAAACCTGGCCGTTTTGCGTGCTGATGCGCAGGCTTCGAGACAACATCTCGCGTGCTCTGGCCTCATACGCATCGGCTGCATCGCAAAACATGCTGTACGTGATGGCATCGACCAGCAATGTCAACAAACAAGGGCTGAATGGTTGACCTGGCCTGCCCCGCTGAGCGGGAACAGTTGCAGGCAATACGCTTGCAGCGTGCCAGCAGTCCAACACGTAAATGCAAAAAATGCGCGAAGCTTTCACGTGTATCCAGGTCTTTCAATGCCGACAATTTTTCAGACGCAATAAGTCTTGCCGGTACATCGTCGAAAGCCGTATGCAGGGAGAGTTCAGCCGCAAAAAAATTGGGACACGGGCGCAAGTTCGGGTCGAGCCAAAAAGCGCCGGAAAAAGTCTACAGGCTAAAGCCATGCGCGCTCAGTAGGTCTTGAGTCCGGCGAACCAGAAATATTTTTGCCATTGAATGTTGCATGGATGCAATCGTCTTAAGCCAAACAATGCATTACTAAAATTTCGTCAAATGATGCAACACGCATTTAAATCCGATTGAAGTCACTCAGAGTCACACATGATGCACGACCACTAATGGTATTACCCGGTAGTGCTGCGTCTCAAAGACGCATACGATCAATGTGTAAACACAGCAAGGTTGAGCATGCCCTCGGCCCAACTTCACGACGGAGAGTCATTTGTCATCTGAGTTCATTCTTGAAACGCGTGGTCTGAGTAAAGAATTCAAGGGATTCGTCGCCGTCGATAACGTGGATCTGAAAGTCCAGCGCGGACACATTCATGCACTGATTGGGCCCAACGGCGCAGGCAAGACCACGTTTTTCAATTTGCTGACCAAGTTCTTGCCGCCCACGCGTGGCAGCATTACTTTTAACGGCGTTGACATCACACACGAGAAGCCTGCGCAGACAGCCCGACGCGGCATTGTCCGGTCGTTTCAGATTTCAGCAGTATTCCCGCACATGACCGTGCTTGAAAACGTACGTGCAGCATTGCAGCGCAATCTCGGCACGTCATTTCATTTTTGGAAACCGCAAGATTCACTTTTCCACCTGCACGAACGTGCGCGCGAATTACTTGCCGAGGTAGACCTCAGCAGCTTTGCTGAAGAGATGACGGTTAACCTGCCTTATGGCCGTAAACGGGCGTTAGAGCTGGCCACCACCCTGGCATTGGAACCTGAGCTGATGTTGCTCGATGAGCCAACCCAGGGCATGGGTCATGAAGATGTGGACCGCGTCACCCAGCTGATAAAAAAAGTCTCTGGAGGCCGCACTATTTTGATGGTGGAGCACAACATGAATGTGGTGTCGTCCATTGCTGACCGGATCACGGTACTGCAACGCGGAGCGATCATTGCTGATGGTCCGTATGACGAGGTGGCTAGAAATCCGCTGGTCATTGAAGCCTATATGGGTACATCCAATACAGAACTTGTCGGCGCCCACTGATATGACCCCCACACTTTTCACTTTGTGTAATGCGCTGCCCCCCGTGGGGGCTCAGGCCTGCCTTGGGGCGGCCCTGCGGAGTCCTGCATGACCCAAGAACTCCTCAAAATACAAGACCTGCACGCATGGTATGGTGAATCGCACATACTGCATGGAGTTAACCTGACCGTTAACAAAGGCGAAGTGGTCACGCTCCTGGGTCGCAACGGTGCGGGTCGCACCACCACCATGCGCGCCATCATGAGCCTGACGGGCGCACGCAAAGGTTCCATCAAGATCAGCGGTGAAGAATCCATCAATATGTCGGCACACAAGATTGCCAGATTGGGTGTTGGCGTGGGTTACTGCCCGGAAGAACGCGGGATTTTTGCCTCGTTGAGCGCAGAGGAAAACCTGATGCTGCCGCCCACAATTGCACCCGGCGGCATGAGTCTTGATGAGATCTACGCGATGTTTCCGAACCTGAAAGAACGCGCCAGCAGTCCTGGCACGCGACTGTCGGGTGGCGAGCAACAAATGCTCGCGGTAGCGCGCATTTTGCGCACTGGCGCCCGGCTACTGCTGCTCGACGAAATCTCCGAAGGTCTGGCGCCCGTTATCGTCCAAAAACTTGCCGAGATGATCCATACACTCAAGGCCAAGGGCTACACCATTGTGCTGGTCGAACAAAACTTCCGCTTTGCCGCGCCGCTGGCAGACCGTTTCTATGTGATGGAACACGGCACCATCGTCAAACAATTTGAGAAGTCCGAGCTGACCCAAAACATGGGCATGCTGCAAGAGTATTTGGGGGTTTGACCGGTCAGAAAGTACCACCTACTGAACGGCAGCTTGCATTTTTTTTCCTTAACCTGACCACACCTTGAATTGGAAACACCATGAAATTCGCATCACTCAAAACACTTAAACCGCTCATTGCTGCCATGGCCCTTGGCCTGAGCCTTGCTGGCGCGCCAGCTTTGGCGCAAAACACCGGTCCTGTCAAAATTGGATTCATCACCGACATGTCAGGTTTGTACGCCGATATCGATGGCCCAGCTGGAGCCGAAATGGTCAGGTGGGCCGTGCAGGACTTTGGCGGCAAGGTACTCGGACGCCCGGTTGAGGTGTTAGTGGCCGACCATCAGAACAAGGCTGATGTGGCATCGTCAAAAGCGCGCGAATGGGTTGACAAAGATGGTCTGTCCATGCTGATTGGCGGCACCAGCTCAGGCACGGCGATTGCAATGTCCAAAGTCATGGCAGAGAAAAAGCGCCCCTTCATTGCCATTGGTGCAGGCTCTGCCCGTCTGACCAACGAGGACTGCACGCCCTATACCGTTCACTACGCCTACGACACCGTCGCTTTGGCCAAAGTGGCTGGCAAAGCGCTGGTCAATGCTGGCAATAAAAGCTGGTATTTTTTAACCGCTGACTACACGTTTGGCACCTCACTTGAAAACGATGCATCGAACGTGGTCAAAGCCAATGGCGGCACTGTGGCAGGCTCCGTACGCCACCCGTTGAATGCATCGGATTTTTCATCTTTCCTGCTCCAGGCGCAGTCGTCCAAAGCGCAAATCCTAGCCTTGGCCAATGCAGGCGGCGACACCATCAACGCCATGAAAGCAGCCAAAGAATTTGGCATCACCAAAACCATGAAAGTTGCCGGTCTGCTGGTGTTTATCAATGACGTTCACAGCCTGGGTCTGGCCACCACCGAAGGCCTGCAGCTGGCCGACAGCTGGTACTGGAACCAGGACGATGCATCACGCAAATTTGCGACACGCTTTTTTGCAAAATACAAGCGCATGCCATCAAGCATTCAGGCAGCCGATTACTCTGCGGCATCCAACTACTTGAAGGCTGTGCAAACCGCAGGAACCACCGACGGCGACAAGGTGATGAGCACGCTCAAATCCATGAAGTTCGATGACTTCTACGGCAAAGGGCAAGTCCGTGCAGACGGCCGTATGCTCCGCGACATCTATTTGTTTGAAGTTAAAGGCGCCAAAGAATCCATCACACCTTGGGACTACTACAAAACCATTGCCAAAGTGCCAGGCGAGCAAGCCTTCACAACAGTTGCCGAGTCCAAGTGCGCGTTGCTTAAAAAATAACTGGTATTTTCTTCCTCTTCCACATCAATTTGATGGGAAGAGGAAGCACCTAATTTGACAACCTCATGGAAATTTTCGGTATCCCCCTGCAAGCTTTTTTAGGCCAATTGCTTTTAGGCTTGGTCAATGGCGCTTTTTATGCGATGTTGAGTCTGGGTCTGGCGGTCATTTTTGGCCTGCTGGGCATCGTGAACTTTGCCCATGGCGCGCTTTACATGCTGGGCGCTTTTGCTGCCTGGATCATGATGGATCAACTCGGCATCAACTACTGGGCGGCACTGATTCTCGCGCCGCTCGTGGTGGGTATCCTGGGAATGGTGATCGAGCGCGTGTTTCTCAAGCATCTGTACAAACTCGATGAAATTTATGGCCTGCTTCTCACGTTCGGTTTGACGCTGATTGCAGAAGGCATTTTTCGTGAACTGTACGGCGTTTCGGGTCAGAGTTATCCGGTTCCGGAACTGCTCCAGGGCGCGACCAATCTCGGTTTCATGGTGTTGCCCAACTACCGCGCCTGGGTGGTGCTGGTGTCGCTGGTCGTTTGCCTGGGCACCTGGTACCTCATTGAGCGCACCCGGCTGGGCGCCTATTTGCGCGCCGGCACTGAAAACGCTCCCCTGGTACAGGCCTTCGGCATCAACGTGCCGATGATGGTCATGCTGACCTATGGCGCCGGCGCAGCGCTGGCCGCCCTGGCCGGCGTGCTGGCTGCCCCCATCATCCAGGTCAATCCGCTGATGGGCTCGAACCTTATCATTGTGGTGTTTGCCGTGGTGGTGATTGGCGGTATGGGATCGATTTTGGGCTCGGTGATCACGGGTATCGGACTGGGTCTGGTTGAAGGACTGACCCGGGTTTTTTACCCGGAGGCGTCAAGCATTGTGGTGTTTGTCATCATGGTGCTGGTGCTGATGGTGCGCCCCGCAGGTCTTTTCGGCAAGGAGGCTTGAAGCCATGAACAACACGATTACTGACCACGCATCACCGGTGACTGAATCTTCTACCCAACCAGCCCTTGCCGCCAAATCCGCCAGAATCACCCGCATCACCTACTTGGTGCTGCTGGTGCTGGCGCTGGCAGCGCCAACGCTCGGGCTGTATCCGGTGTTTGTCATGAAGCTGCTGTGCTTCGCCCTGTTTGCCTGCGCCTTTAACTTGCTGCTGGGGTTTACCGGTCTGCTGTCGTTTGGACACGCTGCCTTTTTTGGCTCTGCAGCCTACATCACCGGCTGGTTTGTCAAATCGCAAAACTGGACGCCCGAGCTGGCGATTTTGGCTGGCGCCATTGGCGCCGGGCTGATTGGCCTGGTTGTCGGTGCGGTGGCGATTAGGCGCCAGGGCATTTACTTTGCAATGATCACGCTGGCGATTGCCCAGATGGTTTATTTTGTCTGTCTGCAGGCGCCATTTACTGGCGGGGAGGACGGCTTGCAAGGCGTGCCACGCGGCAAGCTGTTTGGCATCCTGCCCCTGGTGTCAGACACCGTCATGTATTACTTTGTTGTGGCGGTGTTTGTGCTTTGTTTTCTTTTCATTTCGCGCATCGTGAACTCGCCCTTTGGGCAGGTGCTCAAGATGATTCGTGAAAACGAACCACGCGCGATTTCCCTGGGCTATCAGGTTGACCGCTACAAACTGCTGGCTTTTGTGCTGTCGGCGACATTGGCGGGCGTGGCAGGCTCCATGAAAACATTGGTCATGGGTTTTGCCACGCTGTCTGATGTTCACTGGTCGATGTCAGGTGAAGTTATTTTGATGACGCTGCTCGGCGGTGTAGGCACCTTCTTTGGGCCGGTGCTGGGTTCCGCAGTTGTGATCGGGCTGCAAAACATGCTGGCCGACAAGGTCGGCTCCTGGGTCACCGTCATCATCGGCGTGATTTTTGTGGTTTGCGTACTGGCGTTTCGCAAAGGCGTCGTGGGCGAGCTGCAGGCCTTCAGGGAACGTCGGCGCAATGCGGCCCTGCAAGCCAGCTAAGCGCCATCCGTCGACAGCGCATGGCTGACATGCTGCGGTAGGGCCAAGTTACCCGTTGAGTCGGCTACTGCTCCGATACTGATGGCCGGCTGCGCCGCATTGACGTTGCCAAAGATGGTGGCAAAGGCAATGTCGGCCGCATCGCGCCCGGTACAAAAGCGCACAAAACCCATCGGGACAGCGGTGCCTGACAGGTTAAACATATACCAGCGCCGTGCGCCACAAGCGTCAGCCGGATGCAGCTCAACACAGGCATGAAGGTCTGGCGGGCCCAGCACAGGGTCAGCGCCGTAGTCCATGCCGCTGACCATGCGCGCTGGCAAATTGGCGGCGCGGCACACGGCAATCATCGAATGCGCAAAATCGGGGCGCACGCCGACGCGCTCAACCAGTGTGTCGAGTGCGGTTGTGTTGCTGCTGCTGGTGTTGCCCTGAAAGCTCACGTTGCTGTAAACCCAGTCACAAATGGCCTGCGCGCGGCTGTAACGTAGGGGCAGACTGCCAAACTGCTATTCAGTAAAGGTCAAAAGTCTGTCAGATTGGCAGTAGCGTGGGGTACAGGGACGGCAGAACGTGGCCGGGCAGCGCTTGGGGGCTAACTTCAAATAAAGTGCCAGAAGCCTGGGGGCGGCCTCAAAATGCGTTAAATCAACCACTGCGTGGTATCGCATGGCAAAGCACCCTTGTACAGGGTGTAGTGCGATAAAACGGCGTTACGTCTGCGCGGCGGTGTAATTAACTGACCGTCAAGCCCTGGTTTAAATTGAGCGATTCATCGACCCGGTTTGCCGGGGTGTGTAGGCCGCCTGAATATTAAAAATGAAATCGCAACCTGCATCCGGTACTTCGTACTCGCTGAGTAAAAAACACTGTTCTGACCGTACATCACCATGCTTAATGCCAATGAAATAGTGCATTAGGCCCGCGCTTGCCGCCAGTTTTTGAGGTTGACAATGTACTACGCCATGACGTGCTACCGAAGTCGGTGAGACGGCAAGGAGGACTGCCTACAAGCAACCGCCTCGATAAAATTTAATCTGAACGAAACTGGTCAGCGTTTTTGCCCTTCACACCGGCATAAAAAGCCTTGATGGCAACCATATCGGCCTCAATATCGCCCGTGATTTCAAAGACTGGTCCCAAGCCGCCAATTTTTTTGTCGTAGTCTAAGTAAGCCATTACGATAGGTACGCTGGCGCCGGCCGCGATGTAGTAGAAGCCGGTTTTCCAGTAACGCGTCCCGCTTCGCGTGCCCTCGGGCGGTACGATCAATTGCAGGGGACCGGTAGCGCGCATGATGGCGGCGCTGGACGCAACAACGAGGTTATTACTTTGCGCTCTGTCCACCGGAATGCCGCCCAGCCACATCATCACACCCCGAAAAGGCGGCTTAAACAGTGACGATTTGCCTATCCAATACACATTGAGACGCAGCGCAAATGCCACCATCAGGGTGTAGGGCAAGTCCCAGTTGCTGGTGTGCGGAGCGGCTATCAGCACGCTTTTAGCGGCATTTGCTGGCAACTTGCCGACGACTTGCCAACCCGCCAGCCGCAAGAAGGCGATGGACAGCCAGCGCAGCAAGGTGTTGACAATCGGCGTGTCGAAAATGGTGTGGTGCATGGGCGAGTTGTTGCGCGTGAATCAATACGCCCAGCAAAACGCCCGCGCTTCGGCGGCTATCTTAGTTGCAGTTCTTTACAGTTCTGAGCGCAGGGCTAAGCTGGGTCTGAGGAGATTTAAACGATATATATTTAATAGCTGCTTGCGCCCGTATTTATTGGGCTAGAGGCCTATTTGATGCCTAAAAAAGCCTCAAAACAGCTCAAAAAGGCAGTTTTCGACCCTGATAGTCGATCAAACAGCCCGAATCAGCCGGTTTCAAGCCCGCCAACCCACGTCAAAGCTAAAGAATGCCCACCGCTCGCGCCTGTTCGTCGGCATGGTAGGAGCTGCGAACCAAGGGGCCAGATGCCGCGTGTTTGAAACCCATTTGGTAGGCAGCATCGGCGTACATTTTGAAAGTATCGGGATGCACATAGCGCAGCACCGGCATGTGGCCGCCCGACGGCTGCAGGTACTGGCCGATGGTCAGCATGTCCACGCGGTGCGCTCGCAGTGCGCGCAGCACTTCCAGAATTTCGTCGTCGGTCTCGCCCAGCCCGACCATCAGGCCGGATTTGGTCGGGATGGCAGGGTGCCGGTCTTTAAACCCCTGCAGCAGGTTCAGCGTGTTCTGGAAATCCGCGCCGGGCCGCGCTTCCTTGTACAGGCGCGGCACGGTCTCGATGTTGTGGTTCAGCACGTCCGGCGGCGCAGCGCCCAGGATGTCCAGCGCCAGGTCGAGTCGGCCGCCAAAGTCGGGCGTCAGAATCTCGATGGTGGTGGCCGGCGCCAGCGCCCGTATGCGCTGGATGCACTGCACAAAATGGCCGGCGCCGCCGTCGTGCAAATCGTCGCGGTCTACCGAGGTGATGACGACGTAGTTGAGTTTCATCAGCGCAATGGTCTGGGCCAGGCGTTCCGGCTCGTCCTGGTCCAGCGGGTCGGGCCGGCCCGTGCTGACGTTGCAAAAGCGGCAGCGGCGCGTGCATTTGTCGCCCATGATCATGAAGGTCGCCGTGCCCTTGCTCCAGCACTCGCCGATGTTGGGGCAAGAGGCTTCTTCGCACACCGTGACCAGCTTGTGGGCACGCACGATGTCTTTGGTCTCGCGAAAGCGGCCCGTAGGAATTGCCGCCTTGACGCGGATCCAGTCGGGCTTGGGCAGGCGGTCGGCGGGGTCGGTCGCGTCGCGCTTGGTCTTGAGACTGCCCCTTTGCTGATCCGGCCGGTCTGAAGGGGTGAGAGCCTGCGGCAGCACCGACACGACGTTTCGGAAGCTAATGGTTTCAAGGGTCATGCTGTAAGTCTTCTGGTTAACTTTGCCGCGCGCAGGGCGTTGAAATAGCGCTTGAAACGGAGGTCCGCTGCTGGCCTGCCCCGGCGGCAGGCTACACCGCCACCACGGCGAGGTCCGGCTCAATCGTGCGCACCAGGTTTTCGATAGCGCTTAGCGTGCCGGAGATCGAGCTCGGGCAGCTGCCGCAGGCGCCCTGGTAGTGGATGCTGAGGTAGTTGCCGGCCAGGCCGACCACATGCAGGTCGCCGCCGTCGGCCTGCAGCGACGGCCGGATGCGCTGGTCCAGCAGGTCGCTGATCACATCGAGCCGCGCCTGGTCCTCCTCACTCATATCGGCGATGGACACGCGCGCGGCAAATACGGCAGCAGCCGATTGCGCAGCGGCCGCTGGGGCGGCGCGCAGCGGCACGGCAATCAGCCGCACCAGAGCAGGCCAGTCGGCGTCACCGTCTTGCGTTACGGTAAGCCAGCGGTCTATGTAAAACACGTTGCTGACATGGGGAATGGCGAACAGCGCAGAGGCCAGCGCATCGTCCTTGGCCTGCTCTGCGTTCTCGTAGGAATGCGAAATGCCCCAGGTCAGCGGCTCGTGAAGCGTGAACTTGACCGCATTCGGGTTTGGGGTGTCGTCTATTTCGGCAATTTTTGGCATTCAAGCCTCCGGAAAAAGGTCGCCTGGCGAGGGCTGCGCAGGCGTGATGGCAAGGTCATGACGCCCCTGCCGGGTTGACCAGCGGCTGCAATTCACCCAGCTCGTACAGCTCGCGCACGATGTCGGCGCCCCCCACCAGCTCGCCGTTGACGTAGAGCTGCGGAATGGTCGGCCAGTTGGCATAGGCCTTGATGCCGGCCCGGATGTCCGGGTCGGCCAGCACGTCGACGGCGGCAAAGTCCCGCAAGCCGCAGGCCTGGAGCATCTGCACCGTGGCGCCTGAAAAACCGCACTGCGGGAACTGCGGCGTTCCCTTCATGTAAAGCACCACAGCGTTGCCGTTGACCTGCGCGTGAATTTTTTCCTGAACGTTCATGTGGACTCCAAAGTTATTGAGAGATCGATTTCGCCCAGGCCTCGGGCGTGAAGGTTTGCAGCGACAGCGCGTGGATTTCTGAACGCATGCGCTCGCCCAGCGCCTGGTAGACCTGCTGGTGTTGCTGCACCCGGGTTTTTCCCGCAAACAGTGGGCTCACGACCACCGCCTGGAAGTGCTGGCCGTCATCGCCCTGCACCTCTGCGTGGTCGCATGACAGGCCGTTCACGATGTAGTTTTTCAATTGATGAGCAGTCAGCATGAGGGCCTTTCAAGGGGTTGGCAGTTATCACCCGCATCACGCTTCGGTGCAGGCTGTGCCCTGCGAATGGAAAGCGGCCTGCAGCGTGTGCCACGGCAAAATTGCGCATTTGACGCGCGTGGGCAGGTCGCGCACGCCGGCAAACACGGCCAGCCGCCCGATCTGGTTGGGCTGGCTCAAGTCGAGCTTGCCGGTGGCCATGGCCAGGAACTCCTGGCTCAAGGCCTGGGCCTGCTCGCGCGTCTTGCCCTTCACGGCAGCCGTCATCATCGAGGCCGATGCCTTGCAGATGGCGCACGACTCGCCCTGGAACGCGATCTGGTCAATGGTCTCGCCCTGCAGCTGCAGCGCCACGCTGAGGTGGTCGCCGCACAGCGGGTTGTGGCCTTGCGCGTGGTGACTGGCATGCTCCAGCGTGCCGTAATTGCGCGGCTTTTTGTTGTGGTCCAGGATGACTTCCTGGTAAAGCGCTTTGTAGTCGGCCATCAGGCAAATACTTTCTGCACGCTGCGGATGCCGGCAATCAGGGCATCGACTTCTGCCATGCTGTTGTAAAACGCAAACGAGGCGCGCGTGGTGGCAGGAACCTTGAAGCGCGCCATTACCGGCTGCGCGCAGTGGTGGCCGGTGCGCACCGCAATGCCCTCCTGGTTCAGCAGCGTGCCAACATCGTGCGGGTGGATGCCATCCAGCGTGAAGGACAGCACCGCCGCCTTGTTTCTGGCTGTGCCAATAAGTCGCAAGCCGGGCAGCGCTTTGAGCTGGCCGGTGGCATATTGCAGCAGCGCGTGCTCATGCCGGGCAATGGCGTCCATGCCAAGGGCCGACAGGTAATCGACCGCCGCGCCCAGCCCGATGGCGGCGGCAATCGGCGGCGTGCCGGCCTCGAACTTGTAGGGAATCGTGTTGTAGATGGTTTTCTCGAACGACACCGACAAGATCATGTCGCCGCCGCCCTTGAAGGGCTGCATTTTCTCAAGCAGCGCGGCCTTGCCGTAAAGCACGCCAATGCCGGTTGGCCCGCACAGCTTGTGGCCCGAGAAGGCATAGAAGTCGCAGTCCAGGTCTTGCACATCCACGGGCATGTGTGGCGCGGCCTGCGCGCCATCAACCAGTACCGGCACGCCATGGCGGTGCGCCAGTGCAATCATTTCTTTGACCGGGTTGATGCTGCCCAGCGCATTCGAGACATGGCTCACGCCGACCAGCTTGGTACGGGCGTTCAACAGCTGCTTGAACTCGTCGAGGCACAACTCCCCAGCGTCGTTAATGGGCAGCACGCGGATTTTGGCGCCGGTTTCCTCGGCCAGCATTTGCCATGGCACGATGTTGGAATGGTGCTCCAGCGTGGTCAAAATGATCTCGTCACCGGCCTTGATGAACTTGCGGCCGTAGCCGTGCATCACCAAATTAATAGCATCGGTGGTGCCGCTGGTGAAGATCACTTCGCGCTCGTCGGGCGCGTTGATGAAACGCTGCAGCTTTATGCGCGCTTCCTCATAGGCGGCGGTCGCCCGTTCAGACAGGGTGTGCACCGCCCGGTGGATGTTGGCGTGCTCCGTGGTCTGGTAGCGCACCAGGCGGTCTATGACGGGCTGCGGCATCTGGCTAGAGGCCGCGTTGTCCAGGTAGACCAGTGGTTTGCCTTCGACCTTGATGTGCAGGATGGGAAAGTCGGCGCGCACCTGCTCAACATCAAAGACAGGCGTGACGTGGGTTAGTTCGGCGCGCGCGTTCATGGCTGGCTGCCGGTTTGCGCCAGCATGCGCTGCTGCAGCTGATGCTTGAGCGATGGCACGGAAATGCGCTCGATGATCTCGGCGCCAAATGCGTAGGTCAGCAGCTGGCGTGCGGCGCTGCCGGACAAGCCGCGGCTTTGCAGATAGAACAGTTCTTCGGCATCCAGCTGGCCAATCGTGGCGCCATGCGTGCATTTCACGTCGTCGGCAAAAATCTCCAGCTGCGGCTGGGTATCGACCTGGGCCCGGCTGCTGAGCAGCAGGTTGCGGCTGGACTGGGCCGAGTCGGTGCGCTGGGCGCCGGGGCGCACGATCACCTTGCCGTTGAACACCGCATGCGCGCTGCCGTCGGCAATGCACTTGTGCAGCTGGCGGCTGCTGCCATGCGGCTGGGCGTGGTCGATGCAGCTGTGGGTATCGGCCAGCTGGCTGCCGGCCAGCAGCGCAAGCCCGTCAACCGCGCACTCGGCGCCCTCGCCCAGCACCACGCTCAGGTGGTAACGCGACAGCTGCGCGCCCATCGCCACACTGACCGACTGGTAGTGGGCCGAGCGCCCCACAGACACCGCGCAGTTGGCGATGTGAAACGCCTGCCGGCCGTCGCGCTGCACACGGATATGCGTGACATGCGCCTGGTCGGCCAGCACGATTTCTGTCACCGGATTGACCAAGTAAGCCAAGTAAGCCGCATCCTGCAAAGCCACGTAGTCCTCAATTAGCGTCACGCGGCTGCCCGCTTCGGCCAGCAGCAGGCAGCGCGGGTGGCTGAGCGCGCCCGCCTGCGTGGCCACGAACAGCAGATGCACCGGAGCTGCCACCTCCACATGGCGCGGCACCACCAATACCGCTGCATCCTGCAGATAGGCCGTATTGAGCGCGGCAAACACGTTGTCGCCCAGCTTTTGCTGGCGGCCCAGTTGCGCCTCCAGCGCGGCGGTGTGCGTGGCCATCGCCGTCGGCAGATCGCTCACCAGCACGCCGCCTTCAAGGGCAGGACTCGACAACTGCGGCGCATAAACGCCATCGACAAACACCAGCCGGGTTACTGCATCGTCAAGGCAAAACGGCGCGATGTCCTCTAGCTGCAGCCGGGAGGCAACGGTCGCCGGCTGGAATGTCAGCCGGTGCAGCGGCGCCAGGTCGGTGAAGCGCCACGCTTCGTCGCGTAGCGTCGGCATGGCCAGCGCGCCCAGCGCTGTCTGCGCTTGTTCGCGCAGCGCGTTGACGTGTGCCCAGGGACTGGGCGCCAGCAGCGGCTGGCCGGCCAGCAGAGTGCTCAGGTGGTCCACCGTGGGCACGCGAAGTGCAGTGGCGCTGCTCATGCGCTAACCTCCTCGGCTATCGCCCCGCCAGCCGCCTGGTGCTCGGCGCTGACCCAGTCGTAGCCGCGTTTTTCGAGTTCCAGCGCGAGTTCCTTGCCGCCGGTCTTGATGATGCGGCCGGCCTCCATCACATGAACGAAGTCGGGAACGATGTAGTTCAGCAGCCGCTGGTAATGCGTGACCAGGATGACGGCGTTGTCGGGGTTGATCAGCTGGTTCACGCCCTGCGAGACGATGCGCAGCGCGTCAATGTCCAGGCCGGAATCAGTCTCGTCAAGGATCGCCAGGCGTGGCTCCAGCAGCGCCATCTGCAGGAT
>ENA-OFDP01000587-OFDP01000587.1-metagenomes-genome-assembly--contig:-NODE-587-length-15998-cov-4.722825_pt1 | contig 15998 bp, 16 predicted proteins | sample MGYA00153389_OFDP01 | MGnify analysis MGYA00153389 | reverse complement strand
GCACGCCATCCAGCACGCCATTCAACCCACCCCGTGACACGTCAGGCGTCGGCCATGGCGCTTGAAGCCTTTCGAGACTCCGCCCCGCTCACCCTGGGCGTGGAGCTGGAACTGCAGCTGGTGAACACGCACGACTACAACCTGGCCCCTTATGCAGACAACATGCTGCGCCTGATGGCCAGGCTGCCTCTGCCCGGCGCTGTGGTGCCCGAGATGACCAGCAGCATGATCGAAATTTCCACCGGCATCTGCCACTCTTCGGACGAGGTGCTGAGCGAGTTGACCGTGATCCGCGACGCGCTGGTGCGCTGCGCCGACAAGCTGAACATTGCGGTGGTGGGCGGCGGCACGCACCCGTATCAACGCTGACACGAGCAACGCATTTACGACAAGCCGCGCTTTCGCGAGCTGTCCGAGCTGTACGGCTACCTGTCCAAACAGTTCACCATTTTTGGCCAGCACGTGCATGTGGGCTGCCCCGATGCCGATACCGCGCTGCTCACGCTGCACAGGATGTCGCGCTACATTCCACACTTTATTGCGCTGTCAGCGTCCAGCCCGTATGTGCAGGGGCAGGACACCGCGTTTGACTCGGCACGGCTCAATTCGGTGTTTGCCTTTCCCATGTCAGGCCGCGCGCCATTTGTGCTGACGTGGGAGGACTTCACGACCTACTTCAACAAAATGACCCACACGGGCGTCGTTAAAAGCATGAAGGATTTTTATTGGGACATTCGGCCCAAGCCTGAATTTGGCACGATTGAAATCCGCGTGTTTGACACACCGTTGACGGTAACGCGAGCTGCCGCGTTGTCGGGTTTTGTGCAGGCATTGGCTGCTTGGTTCATGCATGACCAGCCGTTTGTGCCGCAAGAAGATGACTATCTGGTCTATACCTACAACCGTTTTCAGGCCTGCCGCTTTGGGCTGGACGCGGTGTATGTGGACCCAGCCACAGGCAAGCACATGCCACTGCGCGAGCACATCTGGCTGACTTTTCGGCAAATTGAGGTGCATGCCCAGCGTCTGGGTGCTTCATCATTCATCGCCATGCTGAATAACGGCGTGGAGAGTGGGCAAAACGATGCACGCTGGCTGCGTGAAAAGCAGGGCGAAGAAGCGCTGCTGGCTGAAGTGGTGCGACAGGCGGCGCAGCGCTTCAGGGGGGATGCGGCTTACGGACAAAGCTGATCAGAACTGAGAGATGTATCCTTGACGCATGACCGAATTTGACCTGATTGCCCACTACTTCACCCGCCCCACCAAGCATGCGGCGCTTGGTGTGGGTGACGACTGCGCACTGATCAACCCCTCGCCCGGCATGCATTTGGTCATCTCAAGCGACATGCTGGTGGAGGGCCGACATTTTTTCAGTGATGTGAGCCCCTACTCACTCGGCCATAAAGCACTGGCGGTCAATCTGAGTGATCTGGCGGCTTGTGGCGCAACACCCGTGGCCTTCACACTCGCCCTGGCTTTGCCGTCAATTAACGAAACCTGGCTGCAAGAATTCTCACGCGGGCTTTGGGCGCTGGCCGATGCGCATGGCTGCGACTTGATAGGGGGCGACACCACGCAAGGGCCGCTCAATATCTGCATCACCGTGTTTGGCGAAGTGCCGCGCGGCCAAGCCTTGCTGCGCTCTGGTGCCAAGGTGGCCGACGACATTTACGTCAGTGGCACGCTGGGCGATGCTCGCTTGACCCTCGACGCGCTGCAAGGCAAGATTGAATTACCGCCTGAAGTGTTAGCCCAAGCAAGGCTGCGACTGGAGCAACCCACGCCTAGAGTCGCACTCGGCACCGCCCTGCGCGGCATCGCCACATCCGCGATTGACATCAGCGACGGGCTGGCGGGTGACTTGGCTCACATCCTGAAAGCATCAGGTGTGGGCGCGCAGGTAGATACAAAAATTACTATGAATTTAATAGCTGCTTGCGCCCGCATTGATTGGCCTGGAGGCCAATTTGACACCCAAAAACAGTTGAAAACAGTACTCTCAGGTGGTGATGACTACGAGCTGGCCTTTACTGCACCGCCAGCCGCACGCCAGGCAGTTGCTGCGGCCTCCATGAGCAGCCAAACGCCTGTTACCCGGATCGGCGTGATTCAAAGCGAGCCAGGCTTGCGCTTGGTTGACGGCGCTGGCAAGCCCGTCGATGGCCAGTTCGACTCGTTTGACCACTTCGCTGCCTGAAGGTCGTCAGAAGTTAAAATCAGGGTTTCCCCCTTCTCAAAACTTCCATCCTCATGAGCGCTTTCAACGAAGAACGTGTGCTGTCCGTCCACCACTGGACCGACAAATTGTTCACCTTCACCACCACACGCGACGAGTCCATGCGCTTTAGCAATGGCCACTTCACCATGATTGGCCTGAAGGTCAACGACAAGCCGCTGCTCCGCGCCTACAGCATCGTCAGCGCCAACTACGAAGACCACCTGGAGTTTTTGAGCATCAAAGTGCCCGACGGTCCGCTCACGTCGCGCCTGCAGCACATCCAGGTTGGCGACACCGTCATCGTCGGCAAAAAGCCCACCGGCACGCTGCTGATTGACTACCTGCTGCCTGGCAAGCGCTTGTATCTGCTGTCGACCGGCACCGGCCTGGCGCCGTTCATGAGCATCATCCGCGACCCGGAAACCTACGAAGCCTTCGAGCAAGTGGTGCTAGTACATGGTGTGCGTGAAAAAGACGAGCTGGCCTACCATGACCTGGTGACTGAACATTTGCCGCAACACGAGTTTTTGGGCGACATGATCGGCAAGCAATTGCTCTACTACCCCACCGTGACACGCGAGTCCTACCGCACCATGGGCCGGGTCACCGACCTGATGGCCAGCGGCCAGATGTTTGAAGACCTGAAACTGCCCGCATTAGACGTAGCCAACGACCGCGTGATGATTTGCGGCAGCCCCGGCATGCTCAAAGACCTCAAAGCCATGCTCGAAGGCCAAGGTTTCAAAGAAGGCACAACCTCCAAGCCGGGGGATTTTGTGATTGAGCGGGCATTTGCCGAGAAGTAAGCCAGCCATAACACCACGTTATCGACGCCTCATTAATCTGATAGCCGCAAAACGCCAGCGCCACTAGGATGACTCTCTTGTTTTAAAAACACGAGAACATCCCATGATCCACACCTACACCGAAGACCACATCGCCAACGCCATCACTTGGCGCGATGTACTGCGCGACTTGCCCGCTGCGTTTGAAGCCCTGCGCACCGGCGACGCCAGCATTGCACCGCGCCAGCGGGTTGACTGCGGCACGACCAAGCTAAGCAGCATGGGCGCAGTGTGGCAAAGCAGGCAAGTGGCGGCTTACAAAACCTACACCAGCGTAGCGGGGCAGTTCAATTTTTTGCTCAACCTGTTTGACCTGGCCACAGGCGCGCACCACGTCATGCCGGGCAATGAAGTCACGCGCGCCCGCACCGCCGCCATGACGACCTGGGCAGCGCGCGAAATGGCCAAACCGAATCCGCAAAAACTCGCCTTGTTTGGCTTGGGTATTCAAGGTCGCACGCATCTGGAGGCGCTGCAAGAAACACTGCATTTCAAAGAAATTGCAGTTGTGGATACCGCTGATGTATCAGCGCAATGCGAGTTGCTGGCCAGCCAATTGGGCATGCCTGTTTACCAAGCCTTACCAGAGCAAGCCGTTACAGATGCCGACGTGGTTGTCACGATCACACGCTCAAAAATACCTGTATTTGACGGCGCATGGCTCAAACCAGGTGCCAGCGTTTGCGCAGTCGGCACCAGCCTGCCCAGCGGATCAGAGATTGATGCCATCACGCGCCAGCGCAGCAGCCAGGTCATCGTGGAATGGAAGCCGCAAAGCCTGGTGGAGGCAGGCGAAATCGTGCAGGGGCTGCAAGACAAGAGCCTGGACATGAGCCGCATCAAGGACTTGCCAGACCTGCTGGCCAGCCAGACGCCGTGGCGCAAGAACGCAAACGAGATCATGCTGTTTAAAGCGGTTGGTGTCGGCTTAAGTGATCTGGTTGCAGCTCGGCTGGCGGTCGTTACCAACCTGGGCAACTAAAATTTAAAAGTTGGTCAGCTCAACCTCGCTCGACAGTTCGTTTTCAAGGTTTGAACGACAACGCAGATTGGCGTGAACCTGGTTATATCTTTGCAGACACGTACGGGTTGGTGCATCCTCGGTCAATGATTCTGGTTAATGGGCTGCCGAAACTTTGCTACACGCGCTGCCAGGCCGCCGCACCCATCCTGCTCACGCTTCGCGGCTCGCCCGCTCTACCATGCGGTCCAGCGCATTCACATCGGTGACCAGCATCCCTTCAGGATGTTTGACCAACAGACCTCGCTTGGTCAGCACGGACATCTCACGCGTCACCTGCTCGCGTGTGGTGCTTACCCGTGCAGCAATGTCCGCGTGGCGCGGCGCTGGGGACAGCATGCAAGACCCATCAGGTTTCTTGCCCGTTTCACATGCGAGCCGCAGCAGTTCAGCATGGATGCGGTTGACAACGCCCAGCGTGCTGAGCTCGATGACGGTTTCAGTGAGCAGGCGAATCAGCTGCACCAGGTGGCGGGTGAATTGTTCGGCAACTGACGGGTTGTCCCGCAAAAGCGCGTTGAAATCTGCCGGCGTCATCACCGCAACAAGTACCTCTGTTAACGCCACAACATCGACTGAGCGCGGACCGCCGTCTACGGCTGCGATTTCACCAACCGTCTCGCCTTCGGCCAGATCGCGGAATGTGACCTGTTTGCCAGATGCCGTGTAGACAGTGACACGAACCCGGCCCGACACAACGATGAACAGGTCACGACTTGTTGAACTGCGGGTGATCACAGCCTTGCCCGCATCAAAGCGCCGCCATGAGCAGACGCGCGCCACACGCTCGAGCGCCACGTCTGTCAGCCCCTGCAGCAGCTTGACGCGCCGCAGCCCAAAGATTGCAGTTTCAATTTCAGCCACGATGCAAAACTTCCTGGTGCTGCAACCTCAGCACGTTAAATGCTGCCATTGGGCGAGGGATACCCTTCATGGCCAGTTCTCCCACCGGCTCCCACTCCACCAGGTCCTCGACACTGTTCAGCACCCGGCGCTGCACCAGCGTCTGTCCTGGCTGGGCTTCTGCGCACAGGCGGGCAGACAGGTTGGAGACAGCGCCAATCGCACCGTAATCCAGCCGCCCTTCAAAGCCGATGACACCAACCGTTGCGTAGCCCTGCGCGATGCCAATGCCCATCTGAAGCTCGAAACCCCGCCTTTGCCACTGCGTCACCCGCAAGGCGAATGCTGCATGCATGTCCAACGCGAGCCGCACTGCGGCCTCAGCGGGGTTTGGCAAAGGGACGGGGTCGTTAAAGAAGATCATGATCGCATCGCCGGCAAAGCGCTCGACCGTGCCGTTGTACTTTGTGATGAGCCGGCCCATGTCTGCGTGGTACTCGCGCAGGACGGTCATCACTTCTTCCGGCTCGGCAACGTCAGTAAAAGCGGTGTAGCCGCGCAAATCGATGAATACCACGGTAATTTCCGCCCGGTGGCTTCGCATCGGGTCGCCAGCGCCTGCGTCACCGGCCGTTATCATCTCGGCCACCTGCGGCGAAAAAAAGCGCTTCATGCGCGACAGGCGTTCCACCTCGGCGATGCCTTCCGTCACACGTGCTTCAAGCGTGCGGTTCCATTTTGCGAGTTCTGCCTTCTGCAGCTCCACCTGGTCATAAAGCGACTTGATGCGCAGCAGGGAGCGCACACGGGCAAGTAATTCCGGCTGGTTGACAGGCTTCGAGAGAAAGTCGTCGGCGCCCGCATCCAGGCCGTTCACTCGCTCTTGTCTGGCATCCAGCGCAGTGACCATAACGACAGGTAACAGCGCAGTACGGGCGTCCTCGCGGATCGCGCGGCAAACCTCGTAGCCATTCATCCCCGGCATCATCACGTCGAGCAAGACGAGGTCGATTGATTCACAGCGGATCTTGGCGAGCGCTTCCTGCCCTGAAGCTGCGGTGGTCACGTCATACCCTTTGATTGTGAGCACATCGTCCAGAAGCTTGACGTTAAGGGGTGTGTCGTCGACCACCAGGATGCGCTGCGTCATGGGGGTGATTCCTTGTGCGCAGCAACAAAGCGGCCCACGGTCTGCACAAAGTTCTTCACGTTGATTGGCTTGCTGATGAAAGCGTCAAATCCTGACGCCGCAATGCGTTGCTGGTCATGCGGCATGACGGATGCAGTCACCACCAACACCGGAATATTCTGTGTGCGCGGATTCGCCCGGATCTCCTTGAATGCTGTCAGACCGTCGATGTCCGGCAGCTGGATGTCCATGAGCACGAGGTCTGGCAGGTGTTCAATGCACATGCGCACTCCTTCACGTCCGCAGGTCGCCTCCAGCGTCTCGTAGCCTTTGAACTGCAGCACGTCCCGAACGAGCTTCATGTTCATTTCATTGTCTTCAACGATGAGTACTACAGCCATAAAGTACCTCTTTCATTCAAATGCTGCCACCCAAAGCGTCCGTTCATGCGTGCTCCAGATCCCTGTGGGGGAGATTGAAGGTGAAAGTCGATCCATGCCCGGGCTCGCTTTGCAAGCTCAGCCGGCCGCCGTGAAGCTCCACGAATCGCCGGGTAAGCGCCAGTCCAAGCCCGGTGCCTTCGGATTTTTGCAGGTGGTCGCCAGTGGCTTGCCGGAATGCTTCAAAAACAAGTACCTGATCTTCCGGCCGGATGCCGATGCCGGTGTCCGAAACGGCGATGCGCACCTCGCCTGCGAGCCGCTCGGCCCGCACCGTGACCCGGCCTCCGCTTGGGGTGAACTTGACTGCGTTGGACAGCAGGTTCACCATGATCTGCTTGAACTTGCGCACGTCGGCAATCCAGGTTCCGATCGGTTCCGGGCACTGAAGCTCCAGCACCACGCTGCTGCGCGTGGCGCGGTCTCGTAGCAGTGTCATCGCGTCTCCAAGGGCCGTCTCCATGTCAAGGGGAGACAGCTCAAGATCCATTTTTCCGGCTTCTATTTTGGACAAATCAAGGATGTCGTTGATCAGGGCCAACAAGTGCTTGCCCGAGCTGTTGATGTCGTCCAGGTATTCCGCCTGCTTTGGGTTCACATCACCGAACATTTCCTCGCCCAGGACTTCAGAAAACCCGATGATGGCGTTCAGCGGCGTGCGTAACTCGTGCGACATGTTGGCCAGAAACTCAGACTTGTGCTGGTTTGCAACTTCGAGCTGCACCATGATTGCTGTCTGCTGCTCCAGCGATGCTGAAAGTTCCAGTGTTCGCTCCTCCACCTTGCGCTCCAGCCCTGCGTAGGATTGCTTGAGCTGGCTGGCCATATCATTAAACTGGCCTGCCAAGGCCTGGAGCTCGTCGCCAGTACGAACGATGATCGGTTCGTCCAGCTTTCCGGCGGCAAGCTGCTCTGCCCCACGCTGTATAGCTTGAATCGGATGCACCATGCGCCGCGCCACATAAAGGCTTGCTGCCACTGCAAGTGCCAGCCCAGCGACGAGCAGCAAGCCGGTACGCTGCAGCGACGCATACAAGGGCGCAAAAGCTTCGACGAGCGGCTGCTCCACCAGCACCGTCCAGCCGAGCGGCGCGATGCGTACATAGGAAGTGAGCACCTCCTTGCCTTGAGAGCTCCGCGCAATCGAAACCAGCTCCCCCCCGTTTTCGTCTATGCCCCTGGCTGCACGAACCTGCGGCAATTTGGAGAGGTCCTGCTGCTGCAGGACATAGCTGATGTCTGGATGCGCGATCAGTTGCCCGCGGCTGTCGACCACGTAGGCAAGGCCTTCCTTGCCGATGCTGATGCGGGAGACCACGTCCCAAATGAACTTCAGGTTGACCTCCGCCAAAGTGACAGCGCCCCCGCTGCTTCCGACTGCGATGGTTATGTAGGGCTCGCTTCCACCGCGAAAGTACACAGGGCTGAAATACGTTTTGCCCGCCTTGGTCTCCAGGAATCGGGGGTCATTTGAATAGTCAGCGCCACTTGCTATCACATTCATGCTCAGCCGGGAGACACGCACTTGCTCTTTGCCCGAGGCGTCAAGCATTGCGGCGTCAGTAATCGCTGGCACCACCCGAAGCAACTTTAAATATTCGACCTGTTTTTGCTCCGCCGTCTGCATGCCAAGTTGTGGCAGGCGCACCCAGGCAAGCTGACGCTCAATTTCCTGGATGTAGGTCTCGATGCGTGAGGCCGCAGAGTCCGCCTTCTCCTGCTGCAAGGCAAGAAGCGCCTGCTTGTTTTCCTGATAGGTGAAATAAAGCTGCACGCCTCCGCTCGCTACAAGCGCCAGGCTGACCAGCGCGACGAAGAAGACCGCATACTTCCGAAAAAGCGAACCGCGCAGGATCAATGCCATCAATGTCGGTTCTTTATCGAAAGTTCAATTTTTTGCGTTGTTGGTCGGCACGAGCAAACAAGCTTAACTGATGCGCGCGCGGGCGTCCAGTACGCCGAGGTTTTGGTGCTGTCAAGCCGCTCAGCCTGCCTTGCAGCTATTTAACCCTTGAGCTATTTAACCCTTGGGCTATTTTCCAACGATCATCAGTCATTTGTTGACCTTGAGCTGCCTGATAATGATGTGCGTGCAGGTCGAAGGGTCACTTTATTCATACCTGCGTGCGCAAGCAGTTCGTTTCATTACGCTTGTCTTACCACCGCACTCACATAAGCAAAGTCATGAACAAGCATTCCGTTTTTAAGACGCAGCGACACACTGATTGCGTGATGTTTTGGCAGTGGCTGTCTGGCTGCGTGATATGTATCGCGCATCGTTGCATTGCTATTGCAGCTTTCGCAACTTTCGCAACTTTCGTATTACCGCTCACCGCGCAGGCACAGTCGGCCGCGAAAATTCCGCGACTTTGCTTTCTGACGTTCGATCAGGGGACGCAGCAGGCCAGCAGATTTAATCCGTTCTTTGAGGGCCTGCGGGAATTGAACTATCTGGAAGGCCAGACCATCACCATCAACTACCTTTCCGCGGATGGGCGCAGCGACCGTTTTCCCGCCCTTGCTGCAGAGTGCCTGCGTCTGAAGGCGGACATCGTCGTCGTCACCACCACGCCAGCCGCTCTGGCTGCAAAGAGTGCAACCCGCACCATCCCGATTGTCATGGGACCTCTTGGCGACCCGGTGGGGACTGCGCTTGTTGCAAGTCTGGGCAGACCTGGCGGAAATATTACCGGGCTGACGCTCATGGCTTCAGGGCTTGCCGCTAAGCGTCTGGAGTTGCTCAAGCAATTTGAGCCCCGTATTTCTCGAGTGCTTGTGCTTTCGTACCTCACAGACCCCATAGCAGCACCACAGGTCAAAGAGCTGGAGGATGCTGCTCGTTCGTTGGGCGTAAAGCTGCTGGTGCAGGACATCAAAAATATTGGCGAACTCCCGGCTGCATTCGATGCCGGAAATAAATGGGGCGCCGACGCAGTCCTTACAACGGCTGAAAGCATTTTTGTTGTTCATGGCAAACGGGTGGTTGAACTTGCGGCTCAATATAAATTGCCGGGGCTGTACCCTTACAAAGAAATGGCGGAAGCAGGCGGCCTCATGTGGTTCGGACCGAACATTGGGGACTTATACAAGCGCGCAGCGACGTACGTCGACAAGGTCTTGAAGGGCGCAAAACCGGCTGATCTTCCCATCGAGCAACCCACGAAGTTTGAATTCGTGATCAACAACAAGACCGCCAAAGCGCTGGGCCGGACAGTTCCGCAAGCGCTGCTCCTGCGCGCTGACAACGTGATCGAATGACATAGGGTTCGGATAGTCAGCTTTTCGATCTACGCGCATTGCACTTTCTTTGATTCCCAGCGCCAGCCAATCGCATGGCCGCGCTATTGACTGTGTGAACCACATTAGAAATTGTGTCGGTTCGACGTGATCTTTCTTTGTGCCACCCCCCGCCTTCAACTCGCGCAGTGTTGAAGCAGATTCGGTACTGACACATTTATTGAACATCTCAACAGATGTTCCGTAGCGAGCAGTTTGTCTTGCGCGCTGGTTGATCTTTCTTGTCAGAAATGCCTGAACCCGGCCATATCTGCGCAAACACGTACGGATTAGCACATCCCCAAGCTCGCCATCCACCTAATCTACAGATGTTTTCCGGTTGTGTCGACCTAAAGACCTAGTTTCAAAATTTCTTCATTTAATTTTTAGAAAGTATTTTTTATGTCAATCTTGATTCAAATCAGATCCAGCGTAACAGTGCCGCCCGGTTTCCTCGGAGCACAGATGGCCAAGTTGAGACGGCTGATTTTTGTTGCAGTCGCTGCAATCTGTTCATTGGGTGCGCAGTCTGCTGCCGCCTATGACTTTGCAGTCAGTGCGGCGCAGGGTTACCTTGTCTTTGATTACGTCCACATCACCACTGTTTCACGCTTTTGCCACGACCGTACCCCTTTAGATATCAACAAAGGTGACCAGCCGCAGACCTCGGTGAGCGGCTCAACCGCCCCAGGCTGCTTGATCAACGGTGTTCAGGCTGTAGTTAAGGGTTTCCCGCTAATGAGTTGGAGCGGCATGGGCTCGCCAGGCGGGCGTTGGGTGGTGGTCACGGAGTCCAGCAATGGTCAGAGTACTACCCCAATGCATATTTGCCTGATGCGTCCCGGGGTGGAGACCAGGGGCTATTTCCCAGGTGACTGTAAGCCGTAAAAGTTGGTGTACTTACCTGAAGACTTGATGTCAAAACTGTTTGACTTGACTTTCAAAAAATGAAATCTTATGCCCTCCGTCTGTCTGGCTTCACCCTTTAGTTTTCGCATCCTTTTGGTGAGCCTTTTGCTGTTATGCGGGTCCGCAAGAGCGGCCGAGAATCTGCCTGTGCCGCTGCATATCGCCGTCGCTGGCGACAAGCAGCAAACCGACGCCAGCATTCTTGCCGCACGGCGCTATGCAGCTTTCTGGAACACCGGCGACCCGGTATACGCCATAGCTGCACTGTCGCCCAATTTTTACGATCCGACTTTGCCAGCAGGCAGGCCGCAGGGACTTGCCGGGCCGCTGCAGGCATCGCAGACATTTCGCACTGCTGTGCCCGACCTGAGTGCCGAGATCACCGACATGGTTGTGGCGGGAGATCGTGTTGCCGTGCATCTGCGCCTGAAAGGTCACTTCACAGGGCGTTTTGGGGACGTGGTTGGCAAAGGGCAAGTCATCGATTTTCAGGCGTTTGACCTTTATCGAATTCACGGCGGCCAGATTGCAGAGAACTGGCACCTTGAGGACAACCTGGGCCTGATGCAGCAAATGGGCATTTCAAAGTAAATCCTTTACGCCCTACCTGCGGCAGGCAGTAACGCGGCATTTTTAATATTTTTCTACCAAAGGTCATCCATCATGTGCGCAGCACCTATTAAACACAACGTCGGCTCAAAATTTGACTCTTCAGATTTTGAAAAAAAGCAGATTCAGGCCAATGGTCGGCGTTCGTTTGTTGCACGTGCCGGTGCCGCCGCAGCCGCTGGCGCACTGCTTCCTGGGGCGGCGTCCTCACAGCAGGCAAGGGCTGCAGAAGTGCGGCCAAACAAAGCAGGTCAGGGCGGTGAATTCTGGCCCAACAAAGCCCGCCTTGTCATCTCAATTTCCATGCAATTTGAAGCAGGTGGGCAGCCCCCAAAGGGAACAGACAGCCCCTTCCCCAAGGTCGATATGCCTGCCAGTGTTCCGGCAGACCTGGCAGCTAACACCTGGTTTGCCTACGGCTACCGGGAGGGCATACCGCGAATGCTGGATTTGTGGGACAAGCACGGCATCAAAGTGACTTCGCACATGATTGGCGAAGCTGCACAGCGCCAGAGTGCATTGGCCAAAGACATCGTTGCACGCGGACACGAGGCGGCCGGACACGGGCCGCGCTGGAGCTCGCAGTACGCGATGAGCCGGCCGCAAGAGCGCAAATTCATAAAAGACGCGGCGGACATGATTGAAAAGGTCACGGGCCAGCGCCCGACTGGGTACAACTGCAACTGGCTGCGCCGGGGGCCCAACACGTTGTCGTTATTGCAGGAGCTGGGCTATGCGTATCACATCGACGACATCAGCCGTGACGAGCCGTTCATCCAGAAGGTTGACGGAAAAGATTTTGTCGTCGTCCCCTACACGCTGCGCAACAACGATATCTTGCTGATTGAAGGGCGCAATTTCACGCCTGGCCAGTTTCTGGACCAGATCAAACTTGATTTCGATCAGCTGTATGAAGAAGGCACCAGCAGACGCCGCATGATGTCCATCAGTGCGCACGACCGCATCAGCGGCTCGCCTGCCATGGTGCGGGTATGGGACGAATTTTTAAAGTACGCGAAGTCGCATCCTGGCGTTGCATTTATGCGCAAGGACGCCATCGCGAAGTACATCAAAACCAGCCCCATGACCCTGCACGAGGCTGAAACCATTTAAGGGCGTTGAGCCCATCGATTTTTATGCGTTGTCTTGCTTTGCCAATTCGCGCTCGACGTTCCATTTTCAAAAACCGTCGGCTCTCCGGCCTGAGAGCTTTTTTACCTACGAAACTGATGAAAACCTACCCTAAAACCAAAATATTTCTTTTGACATCTCTCTTGGCCGCCATGGCGCCCGTGCACGCGCAGGTGCCAGTTGGTAACTGGCTGAAGGCGGAAACCGTGAAAGGTGTTCTGACCAACGGATGGCAACGGGCTTTAGACACAGACAAGGATCCAGCCAACAACAACCGATGGAATACAAACGACGGCGGTAATGGTTTTGGCGCCGGAGGGTTGTATGGCGGCCTCACGGAAACTCAACTCCAAACAACGTTTGGTACCCCGCGCCGTTATCCAGTTCAATTTGTGTCGAAAAAGCGCGTTGAAGTGAAGAACAGCACTGACAGTACAACCACCTCCGCAGTTACCCTTGAGTACACCGACTCCCGGTCGGTGCAGGATTCAAGCAGTGTTTCCACCTCTGTCAAAACAGGCGCCGAAATCAGCTTTAAAGTTTCTGCCTCGGCGTTTGGCATGGGCGCAGAAACAGGCGGTAAATTTAGCGAAGACTTTACCCGTACATCGGCTACTTCCAACACGACCACTACGCTACGACAGGAGAAATTTTCGAATACCCTCACAGTTGTCGTTCCGCCCAAACGAACTTACGTCGTCACTTTGTCATGTGAGGAGGAAAGGGTCGATCTGCCTTACTACTCCGACATCAGACTCTCGGGAATATCGCACACCTGGTTTCCAGACCGGGTTAACGGCCACTTCAACTGGAATCAAAACGTTGGAGGGGTTCTTTCGCATTCAAATGCCCTGCCGCGAGACTGGCAGTTGCCGGGCGATGGCACCGTTCTCGTCACTGCTGCCCAGGGAATATTAACTTCGCAGCAGTCGACCAACTGTTCTGCGGTTACTACCGATATTACCGACATACTGAGCAGGAATGTGGCTTCGCTTGCAGTCGCCAGGGGCAGATCGATTAACGATTTTGTACAGAGTGGTGGAGCCCTGGTCGGAGTTACACCTATGCGGCGATAGGGCGCTAAGTTTTTTTAGTTTTTAACAGCCTTGGCCGGGTGAAGAACAGGGTTCTTAACCCGCGGGAATTCAATGGGCTCATCCAGAGGCGTTTGCCAGGCTATTAGCCTTTCATCAATTGACTTAATTGTCCTGGTTTTTGAAGCCCGTCATCACCTGTGGAAAGTGGGCAACTTAGTTACCCGGTACTGCATTGGAAAAATCGGGCGTAGACGGTAGCGTTGTTACCCCGGGTAGCGCTGGCGCCAGAGCCGATGGCGCGGGTGTCGAAATCGGGGACGGGGCCGGGGCTGGAGGCGGCGCCAGCAAAACTGGTGTTACTGGCTCAGACGCGAGCGCAGCAATACCAGAGCCAATTTGAACTTTCGAGATGGTGGCAATGGCCTGCAAAAACTGCAGGTAAATCTGACGCTCGGTTGCCGCATCGGCGTTGGTGTTGCTGGCTAATTCGCACGCGCGATACATCAACTCACGCGCAATCAGGACTGCCGGGTTTCTCCCCCCAAGGTCAACTGCGCCGTTTGTACTTTCCTCGCCCAATCCCACAGAGCTACCCCTTAGTGGTATCTGGGCGGAAACACCTTGGCTCGCCGTAGTGACCGCATCAGCACCTGGCCCGCGGCAAAACCGCTCTGTCGAGCTGCGTTCCTTCAAGTAGGTGAGCTGACGCGTTGAGTCCGAGGCAATGATGTCCACACCTGCCCGGTCAATGACCGTCTCACTTCGTCGGCTCCCGGGCGAAGAATTAGCGCAGCCAGACAATACCGACGCGGATAACACACAGCAGCAAATCACTTTTCCCAGTGACTTTTCCGACATTTTGTTTTTTTTCATGAGGCTTGCTTTCATTAAGTTTTTTACATTTGCGCAAAGCCTGCGGTCGCAAGCAAAGTCATCCTTGCGGAGACCACCAGTTCCGGACTCCACGTTAAAGCCGGGCAACACCAGAAAGTTTTTATATCCCTTGTGAAAGACGAATGAAGGTTAAGTGATGAGCAGGCCAAATGATGTGCGGTTTCGCACATGCCAGGACAAACTCTGAACGCAAAAGCGTCCGCTGGCAAATTCCTTGAACTAGGCTGCGTTTCGGACGATGCACTTCAGACATATATAAAAACCTATATTTGCAGAAAACCAGTGCGGTTTCGCACATCCTCATGCAGCAGCATTCCTTAATCTTGCCTAACGCCAATCCAGGCGTATCAACTTAAAGGAACCCATCATGAAAACTACAGAAAACATTGACGTAAATGGGCAAACAGCCCCAGCGTTGCGCACAGCCGGGCGGGTTGCAGTGGTGACGGCCTTGGCAGCGATCATCTTTCTTGCAGTGTGGCCCACCACCTCTGCCGAGGTGGCGCAAAGCGGGAGCAACTCGCCAAAAATCGGATTCGGGAGCTCTTCCCTGGCTGGCGACAGCGAACAAAATGACCGCGCGAAGGAGGGTGATCGGCTTGCCAGAGACTACAGCGACTGGTTGAGCGCAGCGCACCGTAGGGCAGGAGTCATTGCTCAAGCGCAGCCGCTGCCAGCGCAGTTTTGAGGCGCAGCAAGCGCACTGTTAACTGTCAAATACGGCTCGATACGGACGACTGGGGATGCTGAACAACCAAGCCCCAGCGCTAAGTCTGACGTCGAAGTGTTGCTTTGGCTCAAAGCCAATAGAAGGACAACAATACCAACCCGTAAATCACTTGGCGACGTGCTCTCGTACCGTGAAGCACTTCCTCGCTGGGGCGGTATGACCGTCTCGGACGGCAGCTTGCGAAACCAGTCCCTGGAAAAATCGGCTTTGGTGCAGATTGCCCGGTACTCGGTTACGAGATCTTCTGTGTGGCAGTGCTTAATGTGGCCTTGCGCGCTATGCTATGAGCCGTAAGTTGTGTGGAATCCGGCAATTAAGCTGTGACAGTTCCGGCATTTAAACGCCAGAATCATCATCTACTGCGCTCGAAAGCGATGGTTTTGCTTCACCTTTTCTGGCAATTGGTGAGCTTGGTACTGTTTATTCCGGCAATTGCTGCACTTCTGACATCGCCAAAGTTAAGCTAACAGTCTGGTGAGAACACTCCTTGCCCTAGGCCAGAATTCCAAGCAACGTAGCGCCAACAATCGATTGCCCGACAAGTGATTGCTCCCCGACTGCCTCATCCGCTTCTGACTTTACCAAGCGAGGGTCTGCTATCGACGACAAAGCGGAACTCCAAAAGTTCGAAGCGACCGCCCCAAAGCCGACATTGACTGTCGCACTTCGCAGGTGCCGGTGACGGGCCGAGGTGCACCGTCACCCGACGGTCAAGATTGGCTGCTTTCGGGATTCGCCGCTTAGGCTCCAACGGCGGGCAATATGGGTCATCGATTACAGCTACACCACACGGTGCCAATTACTGCCGGACATCTGTTTATATCAATACCTCGACTCGAACCGATATGTTTGATAATACTGTACATTTATACAGTTATTTTCAGTCAGGAGTAATCATGCAAAAACCCTTTTTTGT
>ENA-OFDP01000585-OFDP01000585.1-metagenomes-genome-assembly--contig:-NODE-585-length-16014-cov-2.710571_pt1 | contig 16014 bp, 14 predicted proteins | sample MGYA00153389_OFDP01 | MGnify analysis MGYA00153389 | reverse complement strand
CCCCCCGAAGAGCTGGCTGAAATCCCGACCGTCTGCGGCAGCTTGCGCGAGGCGCTGGAAGAGCTGGAGAAGGACCACGAGTTCCTGTTGTCCGGTGACGTGTTCACCAAGGACCAGCTGGAAGGCTACATGGCGCTGAAATGGGAAGAGGTTTATGCCTACGAGCATACGCCGCACCCGATTGAGTATCAGATGTACTATTCCTGCTGATCGCTGGACTAATGACCTTGGGAAAAAGGGGCATCTTCGGTGCCCCTTTTTTCGTCGAACGTGGCGCAACATGCATATATTGTGACATATTCTTGTCAGAAAGATGTTGTCATGCGGGCCAAATTCCGACTTTCCTGTGTTGCGGCAACGTCCGGGCTGGGCTAGCCTTTCTGCGTGGCGGCAGGGAATATCAGCATGGCGAACGAATCGATCAGGCGGGTGCCTTCAAGACCAGAAGCGGTCGGGCCAGAGCGACCGAAAATCTGGGCCGAGGGTGGCCAGCGCCCGCCGTTTGTCCTGCGTGCCTGTGCCCGGGCCAGCCTGCATTTCGGCCGCAGCGCCGTGGCACCGATCCATGCCGCGGCTGCCCGGCTGACCCGGCGCGTGGCGGTGAATGTCGCGAACGGGGCTGGCCGCATCCCCGAGGGGCGGCTGGGGCGCTTTGCCCGCTTCGTGCCATCGCATCTGCGCGTTGCGGGGTGGATCAAGGCCGTCGCCGACATCCTGTCGCATGCCAGCGCGTCCGCCGATCCCGACGCCAAGCGTGGCAACGCGCTGGTGGCCGAAATAGCGCCGCATCTCTGGTCAGGTGATAAGTTGGCCCCAAACCCAGCGGGCGAATGGCAGGAAATGCGTGGGCCCGAAACGGTCTTGACCGAACCGCTGCCCGCAGCGGGGTCCGAACTGGGGTCTGAACGGGGATCCGAACTGGGGTCCGAACCGCTTCTGAACGAGGCGGCCTTTACCGTGACCGAGCCCCCGGCCAATCCCCAGACTGGGCCACTTGTGGACCCGTTGCCCACCGTCGCACTGGAGGACCTGCCGCCACCGCCACACGACCCCTTGGCCGCGATCCGCGATGACCTTGCAGAACGGTTCCCGACCGAACCTGTTGCGGTTGCAGCCCCACCCCCTCCGCCCGGCGCTACGGGGACGATGGTGGTGCAGGTCACCGGCTATGTCACCGGCTGGCTGACGATCATCCTTGCCCTGCCCTATGGGTTGGTCCGGGCCTTGTGGAGCTATGCGATGGGCACCGACCTGCGCCGGATCGGCCCTGCGGACTGAACGCTTCCAAGCGGTCGCCGGCATCCCGGGTACCTGCGATCACAACAGCACCTTGCGCAGAAAGGTCAGGGTGTCGGCCAGCACCGGTCCCGTCTCGAACGGAGCACCGCCATGCCCTGCCCCCGGCACCAGTGCATAGTCGATCGTGGCCGCCGGGTCCGCTGCGGTCCAGGCCTGCATCAGCCGTTGCGATTGCAGATCGGCGACCAGGGGATCGGCGTCGCCATGCCGGATCAGGATCGGCGGCAGTGGGTCGCGCAATTGGTCCAGCCGCCCGACCGGACCCATCGCCCGCGCGGCCAGGCGGTTGTCGCCCACCGCCATGCCCAGGGGGCCGACCACCTCGGTGACAAAGCGCGCGACGCCGTGGCGAGACAGCGAGCGGCCCAGTTCAGTGCGCAACTCGGCGATCTGGTGTCGCCGCAGCAGACTTATGTAGATGGCCAAGTCGCCCGAGCCCAGCGCCACCGGCAGCTTGCGCGTGGTTTGATCGACGGTGGACAGCGACAGCAGTTGCAGTTCGGCAAATGCCAGCGGCACGATGCGGCCCGGCCGGTGGCCTGCGTCCATCAGGCGCTTGATGACACGCAGCTTCTCGACCTGGTCGAAGGTGTAAGCCCGTTCGCCGATGCCGTCTCGCCCTGGCGAGGGGAATCCATAACGTCGTTCCCAGACCCGCAACGTGTCTTTGCTGAGCCCCGTGTCGCGCTCGACTGCGGCAATCGACAGGGTCATGGCGGCGACGCGCGCGAGTTCATTCATGGTCGGCCTTCGTCATCTCAGTCGCGGCTTTGTCCGAAACAACGGGTTTGCCATGAGATAGTTTGTGTGTCGTGGACAAAGCGGCCCTGCAACCAGGCGAATGCAAGACTGTAGGGCGGCCTGCCGGCTTTGTACAGGACAGCGATTCCACCCCGGACCCACCACAGCGAGCCCGAGGACAGCCCGCCGGGTTAATCCCGGACAGCCTTCAAGGTCTTTCGGCGCAGGCTGTAAGCCCGCATTACCATCCGGTCACGTTATGACCAACTCGTTCAAATTGTCTTCGCAGTCGACATCGACGGCACCGGTACAGCCTGCCGGTTTGCGTGGTCGGATCGGGCGCGATGGCTCGCATCCAGCCGGGCGGCAGCCGTCCCCACCCCCCGGGGGCCGGGGGTGAAGCGGGTAGCTGTAGTCGGCTCTGGCATTGCCGGCCTGGCCACGGCGCATGCGCTGGCCGGCCAGGCGCAGGTGACGCTGTTCGAGGCCGACCGCCGTTTTGGCGGCCACAGCCACACGGTCGACGTGACGCTGGACGGCATCACCCACGGCGTGGACACGGGGTTTCTGGTCTTCAACCATCGCACGTATCCCAATCTGGTGCGATTGTTTGATGCGTTGGGCGTCGAGACAGCCCCATCAGACATGTCGTTCTCAGTGCAGGTGCCGTCCAGCGGGCTGGAATGGAGCGGCTCGAACTTGAACAGCGTGTTCGCGCAGCGGCGGAACCTGGTGTCGCCCCGCTTTTTGGGCATGCTGCGCGAGGTGTTGCGCTTCAATCGTCTGGCCACCGCGCTGGCCGGGCGCTGGCCCTACAAGGTCGAAAGCTGGCAAGACACCAACGCCGGCCTGGTGTCGGCGCTGAACGCGCAGAGCGTCAGCACCACGCTGATCCGCAGCGTGGTGATGGTGGTCGTGGTGCTGGGCATAGCCAGTGTCCTGGTGGTGTCGGTGGTGCAGAAGCGGCGCGAGATCGGCATCCTGCGCGCCATGGGTGCCACGCAAGGGCAGGTGCTGCGCGTCTTTCTCCTGCAAGGCGCCATCGTCGGTGCGATCGGCTCGGTGCTGGGCGTGTTGCTGGCGCAGTTGCTGATCCTGGCCTTCACGTCTTTCGTGCGTGGGTCGGATGGGCTGCCGCTGTTTGCCATCACGCTGTCGCCTTTGCTGGCGCTGCAAATTGCCGCCATTGCCACGGTGTGCGGCGTGTTGGCGGCGGTGGCGCCCGCGCGTCGTGCGGCCCGGCTGGACCCGGCGCTGGCGATCCGGATGTGAGCATGGCTGCACAGACATCGTCCGCACCCCCGCTGATCCGGCTGACCGACATCGTCAAGCGCTACAACGTCGGCCTGCCGAACGAGGCCGAGGTGCTGCACGGCTTGTCGCTGACGCTGGCGCGCGGCGAATTTGTGGCGCTGATCGGGCCTTCTGGCTCGGGCAAGAGCACGCTGCTCAACATCATCGGCCTGCTCGAGCGGCCCAGCGCCGGCAGCTACTGCACCGAAGGTCAGGAAACCACAGGCCTGAACGACACCGCGCTGACGCAGCGCCGCGCCACGACGCTCGGATTCGTATTCCAGTTTCACCACCTGCTGCCGGCCTTTACAGCGCTTGAAAACGTGACGCTGCCGGCGCTGATGCGGGAAGGCCGGGTCAGCGCGGCACAGCGGGCGCGCGCCGAAGAAGTGTTGGCGGCGATGGGCCTTGCGCAGGCCATGACCAAGCGGCCGGGGGAGTTGTCGGGCGGGATGCAGCAGAGGGTGGCGATTGCGCGAGCGCTCGTGCTGCAGCCGCCGCTGGTGCTGGCCGATGAACCCACCGGCAACCTGGACACCGCGTCTTCCGACGAAGTCTTCAAGCTCATGCGGCGCATGCACGCGGAAATGCACACGAGCTTCCTGATCGTCACCCACGACCCGCGCTTGGCCGCCCGCTGCGACCGTTTGATCGAGCTGGTTGACGGGCGTGTCCAGAGCGACAAGGCCACGGTGGCCACCCGCCCCGGCGACGATGGGAGGCAAGCGGGCTCCACCTGAAGCCCATGGCGCCGGCCGTGGCGGGCAGCGCTTCAGCGCCATACAGCGTCCTGCACAAAGCGCACAAGGGTCGCGAAGTAGAAATCGGCGTTTTCGCGCCGCGAGAAACCGTGGCCTTCGTTGTCGGCCAGCAGATACCACACGGGGGTACCCTGGGCTTGCAGCTTGCGCACGATCTGTTCGCTTTCGGTCCACGGCACGCGCGGGTCGTTCCTGCCCTGCACCACCAGCAGAGGCTTTTTGACCATCGCCGCATTGTTCAGCGGTGAGATGCTCGTCAGCAGAGCCCGCATGGCCGGGTCGCGCTCGTCGCCATACTCGACGCGGCGCAGGTCGCGCCGATAGCTCTCGGTGTTTTCGAGGAAGCTGACAAAGTTGCTGATTCCGACCACCGACACCGCGCCGGCAATGCGGTCCGACAGCCTGGTCGCGGCCGCCAGCGCCATGTAACCGCCATAGCTGCCACCCTGCACGACGACCTTCGTCACGTCGAGGCCGGGCTGGGTGGCGACCCAGTCGATGGCGCTGGCCATGTCCTTGACCGAGTCCTCGCGCAGACGGCCGTTGTCCAGATCAAGGAAGGTCTTGCCGTAGCCGCTGGAGCCGCGCACGTTGGGTTCCAGCAGCGCGATGCCCAGTTCCTGCACAAAGTAGTTGGCGCGGCCCTGCCAGCCCAGCCTGCTTTGCCCCTCGGGGCCGCCGTGCATCAGCATCAGCACCGGGCGCCTGCCGGGGAATCGTGCCGGCGGCAGCGTCAGCACACCGCTGATGGTGCGACCGTCAAAACTCTTCCAGCGCACGATTTGCTGGTCGAGCAGGTTCGACAGGTCCAGGCCGGCCGGTACGCTCGGGCGCGTCCAGGCCAGGGGTGCCGCCGTGGGCGCGGCCGGGTTCACGGTGTAGACCTGCGACGGCCCGCGCGTGCTGTTGACGGCCATCGCCAGCTCACCGGTGCTGCGGTGAAAACGCAGCCGGCCAAGGTTGCCAGGCGGCAGCACGGGCAGGGTGGCGGGGCGGCTGCTGCGGTTGTCGAACAGGCGCAACTCGTCGCGGCCGTCGACGTTGGCCGATATGGCGATCAACGGGTTGCGCGGATCGGTGTGTCCTTCGCTCACGTCCCAGGGAATGTCGGCCGTCAGCCGCGCCAGCGCGCCGGTGCCCAGGTCCAGCTGCATCAGCTCGCGGAATTCACTGGCGCGGTCGCTGGTGACGTACAAGCCCTGGCCGTCGGGCATCCAGCCGGTGACGAAGTGCGCGGCGCGGGTGCTGTCGCCGGCAGCCGGCAAGACCTGCTTGCGTTGACCCGTGGCCAGGTCGATCAGCCAGGTCTGGCTGTGCGTGGCCGCGATGTAGCGTGTGATCGCAAGCTGCGTCTCGTCGGGCGAGACCTTGGCGCCCAACCAGCCGCCACCCGGCAGCTCGGCCAGCACACGGCGCTGCTCGGGATTCAGCGGGTCTGCAATCGACAGCGTGGTACTGATATCGGCACGGCTGCCGGCGCTGGCCGTACGGTCCAGCGGCACGGATGCCACGATGGCCAGCGACCGCGATTCGATCCACCCCGCCAGCGCGTGACGCTGGCCGGAGGCGGTGAACGGCGTGGCCGCTCGGGTCTCTGGATCAAGGCGATAGAGCTGGTAAGCCTCGTCGCCACCGCTGCTGCGCGCGAACACGATGTAACGCCCATGGCGCGGCTCGTACTGCGCGTTGGTCACCGGGTCGGCGCCGTCGGTCAGCTTTTCGGGCGCGGCCAGTGGGCTAACCACACGGTACAGCTGCGCTGTGCTGGCTCCGACGGGGCGGTGCGCCACCAGCATCTCGCGCTTCGTCGGGTGCCAGTCGACGAAGCTGTGGCCGACCACGACGCTGTAACGCTGGATGGCTTCCATCGACGCGGCCGACAGCGCGGGCACACCCTCGACGCGCACGGCCGGCGGCGGGGCCAGCAGCGCCACTGGCGCCGGCGGCGGTGTGGTGCCACACGCGGCCAGCAGCAGCAGGCCGGCGGCGCTGGCAAGCCTGCGCGCGCAGCGGCCCAGGTCGGGAACGCGGGTCAGACAAAAGAGGCTGTTCATGGCCACGATGCTAGAGGATGGGGTTGCACGAGGATCAGAAACTCAAACGCTCTGTTGTTGACCATAAAACCCTGGAACTGCGGCTGACTCGCACTCCCATGACCCGAAGCAACAGGGGACATCGGCACCCGCATCGGACTGGCCCGCGAACTGCGCAACTCCTTGATCTGGGACGACCCGGCCAAGGTGGCCGGCGCGCTGGACACGGTGGGCCAAGTCCGCCACGACATCACCAAGATCTTTGCCAAGCTGCTGCTGACCGAGAAGATGCGCCCGGCGCAGCTGGCTTGCATGACGACCCTGAGCGAACTCAAGACCTTGCAGTTCGCGTCTGACGCGGTCCGTCACCGGGCCGCTGAACCAGGCCGTCCTGGTGGTCGAGCGATTGCCCGCCGGCGACCTGTCCTCCCGCATCGACGTGCACAGCACCTGCGAGATCGGCCGCCTGCTGACGGCGCAGATTGCCAGCGGCAACGCCGACCTGAGCCAGCGCACCGAAGAGCAGGCCAGCGCCTTGCAGCAGGCGGCGGCGTCGATGGTGCAGTTGGGGTCGGCCGTGAAGCAGAACGCTGACAACGGCCGGCTGGTAACTTCGGCTGGGACGGCCTGCGGGTCGCACCGCCAACCGGTTCAACGTCGCACCGGCCGATTCGAACCGATGGGCTTCACGCTGTAGCTCTGAGCCTTGATGTGTGGTGGCGCTACGCCTGCCGCGCGCGCCCAGTCCTGGGCCTCGTGCGGCGCGCAGTCCCAATCCTTGCCAAACAGCGCCAGGCCGTGCTCGCACATCCACAGCGCATAGCGCGCCGCTGCCGGGTGGCCGGCGTTGGCCAAATCGATGAATCGACCGTAGGCCTCGGGAAACCGCCCCTGGCGGAACGATTCCAGCGCCCTGGCATGCATGCGCTCGGCCTGCGTGGCATGCGTGGCTTGCGCCCACGTGGGCATGACGCTGGAAACGAGCGCCAGTGCCATCAGGGCCTGCACGGGCTGCACGTCGCGCGAATTGAAGGCCAGCCGCGTCAACGCGGCGGCGGCCCGGCCGAAAAGTTTGGTGACGGTCATGCGTGAATCCGGTGGAGCGCCATGCGGGCGCCGGGTCAGAAGAACCAGCCGCGGTACGCCACGATCAGCGCCACCGTCGCGGCGCACATCGCCGCGTTGCCGATGTTGACGACGACCGCGCGCGAGTGGCGCTGGCCGTTCTGCTCGTACAGCCAGGCAGCCATGGTGGCGTTGGCGCCCAGCCAGGTGCACCAGGTCCACAGCGAGTGCTGGCTGGAATCACCGCTGGCACTGATCGCCCACATCGTGGGCAGATAGGCCACCAGGCGCAATGTGTTGAAGAGCGTGAAGGCCCAGGTCAGCACAGCCAGGTAGGCAGGCCGCAGGCCAGGACATGATGCGGTCACAGGACAAGGAGCCGGATCAGCAGCAGGCAAGCGCAGCGGGTTTTTTGAAGCAGTCATCGACGGCGCAAGGGGGGCAACTTGATTCATTGAAACCGTTGCAGCGGCATCGGTTCGGGGTCAGACGCGCTGGGATGGTCAAGCCATCGAATACTGGTCGTTGTCGAGCCGCGGGCGCATCCTCCTCTCGACGGATGCTCCGGAAACCGGGAGTGAAGCGCCGCTGTGGTGTGCCAGTCGGGCGATTCGGTGTGGGAGGCCGGCCATGTCCTTCAATTCGCACCGCAGTTTTCAGCGCTCGCGCTGCTCGTCGGGTCGCTGGCCTTCGAGCCGGACCGACGACTCGGTGCAGGCAGCATCCCATGGTGGTTCTCCGATGAACTGTGCGTGTCTTGGCTGCGGCCGCCGTTCGCCCCCGCGGGTCTGTACGCTGAGGAACAGACTCGGTGGCGCTTGCCCGCAACCATACTTTCCTCGACCCGCAAAGGATCCGTCATGCCGCAGAAAGCCTGGACCGCCCAGCGCGAACGCCAGTACGTGCACATCAAGGGAAGCCTGCTCGACGGGGGCAAGCCCGAGCCCGTGGCCGCGGAGATTGCCGCACGTGTCGTCAACAAGGACCGTGCGCAACACGGCGAATCCGTGGATGCCAGTCCCTCTTCGATCAACGACATGTCGTCCAGCCGCCGCGGGGGCCTGCGCTCGCACCAGGGGCCAGGCGGCCGCACCGTGCTTCAACTTCGCAACGAGGCCCGGCAGCGCGGCGTGAAGGGGCGCTCCACGATGAACAAGGCGCAGCTTGAAGCGGCCCTGACGCCATGAACGCACAACGACCTGTCACACCGAACGAGCCAGTGCCCGAAAGCCCGCCGGTGGCGGCCGCCGAGGCGCGTGCCGAGTCGCCGTCGCTGGTGGCAGGCGTTGAAGGGGTCGCCCGGTCAAGGCTGCTGACCGTGACCGCCGACGCCTCGCTGGTTGAAGTGGCCGCCCTGTTGTCGAGCGCGCAGATCAGCGTCGTGGTCGTGTGTGATGCCGCCGGTGCGGCGGTGGGCGTGATCACCGAGACCATTCTGGTCAGGCGCCTGGGGCTGGGGCAGGCCGACTTTTTCACAACCCGGGCCGACGACGTGATGACGCCCGATTTCAAGGCCTGCGCGCCGCAAGACCTGCTCTCCGATGTGCTGGCGATGATGCACACGCGCGGTGTCAACCACGTGCTGGTGCTGGATGCTGACAAGCAGCCGCTGGGCGTGCTGAACGCGCGCGACGGGTTGCGGGTGCTGCTGGCGGCCGGCAACCACGAAGAGGCGCTGCTGCGCAATTACGTGATGGGCATCGGCTACCAGTGAGGTCGCGGCGACGACTGCGGCGATGACCGCGACGGATGTCAAAGCGGTCATTGTGTTTACGAGCGCCGCGGGCAAGCTGGGCCGGTCGGTCGCCAAGAACTTGGCAAACGGGTATCGAATTGTCGGCCTCGATCGCCGTCTGCGCGCCTTGTGCGTGGTGTCGTGGCGCAGCCACCGCATTCGAACCCGCGATGCTCGACTTGGTGAAGGCGGCGGTGCTGCGCGCGCAGATTCGCGTTCCGCCGGCCAGGCCCGGCGGCAGGCATCAGCTGCGCAAGTGCCGGTACACCGTGGTGCGCGACACGCCCAGCGCGCGCGCGGTCTGGCTGACGCTGTGGCCGCTGCGTTCGAATTCGCTGCGCACCAGTTCAGCAGCGCCGCGCTGCAGCCGTGATGCCGACAACGGCGTCCCGTCGGTGCGCAGCACGGCTTCGATGTCGGTACGGTTCAAGGGTTGATCGCGGTGATCTTGCTGATCTCGCTGATCTCGCTGATGTTGGTGTTGGGCAGTGCGGTGCAGCAGCGCCCGCGTCAGCACCGCGCGCAGTTCACGGAAGTTGCCGGGCCACGGGTGGCGGGTCAGGTACGCAACCGCGCTGTCGGTGATCTCCAGGCGCCGCTCGATGTGCCGCAGCACCCAGCGCACGGCCTCCGGCAAATCGCGCCGGTTGCGCAGCGGCGGCAGCGTCACGCAAACCGTGTTCAAGCGGTGCCACAGGTCTTCACGGAAAGCACGGGTGCGCACGGCTTCTTCCAGATCGGCATGGGTGGCAGCCAGCAGTTGCACGTCGACGCGGCGCGAGGTTTGCCCACCCACCGGGCGCACCTGCTGGTCGTCCAGAAAACGCAACAAGGCCGCCTGCAGGTGCAGCGGCAGGTCGCGGATCTCGTCCAGCAGCAGCGTGCCACCGTCGGCCGCCACCAGCAGGCCCGGGCTGCCTTCGCGCCGCGCACCCGTGAAGGCGCCGCCGACATGGCCGAACAGTTCGGCCTCGAACAAGTCGCCGGGCATGGCCGCGCAATTGATGGCCACGAAGTCGCCGCGGCGGCCGCTGCTGCGGTGTGCGTGGCGGGCCAGCAGTTCTTTGCCGGTGCCGGTTTCGCCCTGAAGCAGGATGGGCACCTGCATCTGCACAGCCGCCTCGACCAGCCGGCAGGCCTGGGCCACGGTGGGGTCGCCGGCCAGGAAAGCGGGGGCGTCGCTGACAGCGGCAGCAGCGGCATCGCCAGCAGCAGCAGCCTGCGCCCCGTCAGCCTGGCGACGCTGCGGGCGCGGCGGCGCGGCTGACGCGTGGTGGTTCTGGCCCTGCCGGACCTGCGGCGCTGCGGCGGGCCGGCCCACCAGTCGCGCCACGAGCACACTGCCCAGCGCGTCGCGCAGCCGCACGTCGCCGCCCAGGTGAAGCCGCGCCAGCACGTGTTCCAGCGGTTCGCCGAACAGTTCTTCAAAACACCTGCCCCGCACCGTGCCCAGCCCGGCCAGCAAACTGCGCCCGGGCCCGTTGATCGATGCCAGCTGGCCCTCACCGTCGAACGCCAGCAGCCCGGCGCTCAGCGTGCCCAAAAATTCAGGCCGCGGGTGCAGGGCCAGCAACCAGTGACCGCGCATCTGGTGCGCCAGCAGGCCGTTTTCGATGTGCGTGGCCGCCATCTGCACCAGTGCCTGGGTGTGGCGCTGGCGTGATTGGAAGTACGACGAGGCGTCCAGCACGCCCACCACCAGGCCCTGCGCGTCGCGCACGGGCGCGGCGGTGCACGAGACGTCGCCCAGGGTCATGAAGTAGTGCTCCATGCCAGTCACGGCCACCGCAGCACTGGTGGCCAGCGCCGTGCCCAGGCCGTTGGTGCCGGCTACGTTTTCTGTCCACAGGCTGCCGGGCAGGATGCCGGCGTCGGCGCCGCTCATGGCGAACCGGTTGTCGGCATACAGGTCCAGGATCACACCGTCGCAGTCGGCAAAGGCCAGCAAAAAGTTGCTGCCGGCGATCTGGCGCGACAGCGTTTCAAGCTCGGCCTGCGCCAACCGGCGCACGAATTCGCTGCGCTCGCGGCGGCGCGCCAGGTCTGGCGCCTCGACTACCGGCACGCTGAAGGCGGCGGTGGGCGCCAGCCCGGCGTCCATGCAGCGCGCCCAGCTGTCCAGGATCAGCGCGGCCGGCAGGCCCTCGGGCGGCAGCGCCACACCCCGGGCACGCAACGCGCGCGCATGAGCCAGGGTGCGCTCGTCGCTGATGGTCAAGGGCACAGTCAAGGGCGCGGTCAACGTCACGGTCATGGGCTGGTCTCCTCGTGCCGGTCTCGACCGGCGATGCCCCGTCAGTTCATGCCGACAGGATCGCGGCTGACCTTAGCAGCGGGCTCGGACTGCTGCAACTGCACTGTTTCTGAACAGATTGCCTGTTGCATGTCCAAGCGCTGCACAGCAAGGTGAGCCGTCCGGCCGGGTCGAGCGGGTAAACATCAAGGGTGTTCCCCAGATGGAACGCAGCTTGCAACTCGACGCTGGCCTGCCCTTCGTTTGGCTGTTTGCCTGCAAGGGGCGGCACGCTGTCACCCCCATATCAACAGGAGAAAACACATGCCCATGACGCCCCCTCTGCAAGCCCTTGGCACGTTGGCGTTTGCCAGCGCCTTGAGCTGCGCGCTGGTGCTTCCCGCAGCCGCACAGGCCAACCTGGAAAAGCTGAAGCAGATGAAGGTGGCCACCACCGACTTGAACATCCCGGCGGTGCCGCAAACCGGCCGCAATGCCGACGCCATCAAGGCCAACCTGCGCAACATCAAGATGCCGCCGGGGTTCAAGATCGAGCTCTACGCCATCGTGCCCGACGCGCGCATGATGGCCGTGGCTCCCAACACCAACATGCTGTTCGTGGGCACGCGCAAGACCACTGTCTGGGCCGTGACCGACCGCAACAGCGACGGCGTGGCCGACGAAGTGAAATCCTTCGCCCCCAGCCTGAAATTCAGCAACCCCAACGGCGTGTGCTGGACGCGCGACGGATTCCTCATCGTGGCCGAGCACAACCGCGTGCTGAACTTCCCGGCTGCCGAGTTCTTTTATGAAGGCCCCGACGTGGCGGTGATGGAGGTGGTGCCGCAGGGCAAACTGATCCCGCCCGAGGAGGAGAGCTTCAACCACGGCGCCCGGGTGTGCCGCGTCGGGCCGGACAAGCAGCTGTACGTGTCGCTGGGCCAACCGCACAACGTGCAGCCGCTCGACAAGGTCAAACCCTACGACGAACTGGGCATCGGCGGCATCTTGCGCATGAATGCCTTTGACGGCAGCAAGCGAGAGGTGTTCGCACGCGGCATCCGCAACTCGGTGGGCCAGGACTTCAACCCCAAGGATGGCAGCCTGTGGTGGACCGACAACCAGGTCGACGGCATGGGCGACGACATCCCGCCGGGTGAGTTGAACCGCTCCACCGCGCGCGGGCAGCACTTCGGCTTCCCGTGGACCAACGGCGGCGTGACTATCGCCGGCAGCAGCGCCGCGCCCGACCTGAAGGACCTGCCGGCCCCGGCCAACATGGTGGCACCGCAGGTGTTGTTCCCGGCCCACGAGGCGCAACTGGGCATGAGCTTCTATGCCGGATCGATGTTCCCCGAAAAGTACCGCGGCGGCATCTTCGTGGCCGCGCACGGCTCGTGGAACCGCACCAAGGCCAGCGGCGCGCTGATCAACTTCGTTTCGCTGAAAGCTGACGGCACGGCCAACAAGTCCGAGGTGTTCGCCGACGGATGGATGGACGCGAATGGCGTCTACCGCGGCCGGCCGGTCGATGTGGCCATGATGAAGGACGGCTCGATGCTGATCAGCGACGACTTCGCCGGCGCCATCTATCGCATGACCTACGCGCCGTGAAGATGGATGCGGGGGCCTGGACCGGCCGCCGGCCTGCCTGGCCGGCCGTACGGCTTGCCGTAGGGTCGGCCATCTTGACGCTGGGTGTGTCGCTGCCAGCGCAGGCCAGCGACAGCAACGCCGGCCGCCAGAAGGCGCAAGCCTGCGCGGTATGCCACGGCCCGCTGGGCCTGTCGCTGACACCCGACGCGCCGCACTTGGCCGGGCAACCCGCCCTGTACACCGCGACTCAACTGCGCGCCTACCGCAGTGGCGCCCGCAAACACGAGGTCATGGCTGTGATGGCCAAATCGCTCACCGATGAAGACATCAGCCAACTTGCCGCCTGGTTTGCCAGCCTCCGTGTCGAGGTGCAGCCGCCGCCCTGAGATGCGCGCGTGGTGTGCCGTGCTGTGCTTGTGCGGGCACGCTGTGGCGACGGCGCAAACATTGCCGCAAGCATTGGCGCAAGCACCGGCGCAACAGTCGGGGCAAGAAAGCGTGGTCATCACCGCTGGCGGCGTTGAACGCCGTACCTTCGACACGCCCTATGCCGTAAGCGTGGTGTCGGCCGAAGACCTGCGTGCGGCCGGCCCGGGTGTCAACCTCAGCGAGGTGCTGGCGCGGGTGCCCGGCATCACCGCCAGCAACCGCAGCAATTACGCGCAAGACCTGCAGATCAATTCGCGCGGGTTCGGTGCGCGCGCCAGCTTTGGCGTGCGCGGACTGCGGCTGTACAGCGACGGCATCCCGGCCAGCGGGCCCGACGGCCAGGGCCAGGTGTCGCACTTCGATCTGGCTGGCGCGCAGCGTGTGGAGGTGTTGCGCGGCCCGTTCACGGCGCTGTACGGCAGCAGCTCGGGGGGCGTGATCTCACTCGTCAGCGCCGCGCCAACCGAAAGCCGCATCGGGCTGGATCTCGATGCCGGCAGCGCCGGCTTGCGGCAGGCGCGCGTGCACCTGGCCGGCGTCGTGGAAGGCGGCTTCAGCCTTCGCGCGCAGCTGTCAGAGATGCACATCGACGGTGCCCGCCCACACAGCAGCGCGCAACGCCAGCTGGCCAATGTGCGCCTGGGGTGGGAGCAGGCCGGCGACCGCGTGGTGCTGGTCATCAACGCCATCAAACAACCGGCGCTGGACCCGCTGGGCCTGACCCGTGCGCAGCTCGAAGCAAACCCCGACCAGACCACCAGCGTGGCGCTGCCGCAAGAGGCACCAGGCCAGCCCGACCGCTTCAACACCCGCAAGGACACGGCACAAGAGCAGCTTGGGCTGAGCTGGCGCCACCGTTTCGAAGACGCCGGCGCGCTGGTGCAAAGCCAGGTGTCGGCCTGGGCCGGACAGCGTGCGGTGACGCAATGGCAGGCCATTCCGGTGGCGACGCAGTTCAACGCCACCACACCCACACTCACCGAGCGCCAGCCCGGGGGTGTCATCGACTTCGACCGCCGCTACCAGGGCCTGGACGCGCGTCTGGTGTGGCGCTGGGCAGGGACGGCCGGACGCAGCCTTCAGGTGGTGGCCGGCGCTAATGCCGAGTCGACGCGTGAAGACCGGCGCGGCTTCACCAACTTCAGCGGCGCCCCCGCCGTGCGCCTGTTGGGTGTTACCGGTGCACTGCGCCGCGACGAGGCCAACCGCGTCGGCAGCCGCGACCTGTACGCCCAGGCCGAGATCGAGCTGAACCCCCTGTGGGCAGCCACGCTGGGCGTGCGCAGCGGGCGCGTGGCCTACGCCTCAGTCGACCGTTATGTGGTGGGTGGCAATCTCGACGATTCGGGCGCGGTGAACTACCGCTACCGCAACCCAGTGGCCGCGCTGCAGTGGCGGCCAAGCGCGCAGTTCAACGCCTACCTCAGCGCCGGGCGCGGCTTCGAGGCGCCCACGCTGAACGAACTGGCCTACCGCCCGGACGGTGGCGCGGGCTTCAACTTCGAGTTGAAGGCGCAGACCAGCCGCCAGGTTGAACTGGGTGCCAAGTGGCGCGGCCAGGGCGCAGGTGCAGGCTCTTCGGGCTGGGCCGGCTGGTCGGCCGACGCCGCATTGTTCGACGCGCGCAGCACCGACGAGATCGGCATTGCCACCAACCGTGGCGGGCGCAGCACCTTCCGCAACGTCGGCCGCACGCAGCGCCGGGGCGCTGAACTGGGGCTGGCCGCACCGCTGCTGCCCGGGTGGCGCGCGCTGCTCAGCCTGACCTGGCTGGACGCCACCTACCGCGACGGTTTTGCGGTCTGCGCGGCCTTGCCCTGCCTGACCCCCACGCTGCCGGTGCTCGCCGGCAACCGCATCGCCGGCACCTTGCAACGCAGCGCCTTTGCCGAACTGGTGTGGACCCCCACACCGCCGCTGCAGCTGGCGCTGGAAGCACGCGGCCAGGGCCGGCTGCCCGTGAACGACGTCAACAGCGACTTCGCCGGTGGCTTCGGCCTGCTGGCCCTGCGCGCGCGCTGGCAGGTGGCGCTGCCGGTGGGCCAGCTCGACCTGCTGGCCCGCGCCGAGAACCTGGCCAACCGGCGAGTGGCCGGCAGTGTCATCGTGAGCGAGGGCAACGGCCGCTTCTTCGAGCCCGCCCCAGGGCGCGGCTGGCTGCTGTCGGCGCGCTACAGCGCGCCGTTTTAGGGGAAAGCGCGCTGAGGCGCGCTCTTCCACGCCGATCAACCGAAGCGGGCACGGTCATCACCTGGACACTCAGCGCGTCGGGAAACTGCTTCGTGATGTGCACCAGCGCGCCTGCAGGCCAATCAGTTGCAGCAGCGCATCCACATCGACTACGTGCGCCAGACCTTGGCGGATTTAGCGTGCAGTTTGCGCACGGTGACGGCGTCCATGATGAGGTCCAGTCTGCAAAAAAGTACACATTTGCAGTCAACGTGGGCGCAGCACGGCCCTGGCGGCGCGAATGTCTGACGCGTCGGGCGCGGCATTTGCCCTGGCGCACCATGTCTTCGGCACGCTGTTCATCGTGTTACGCATCGTGGTGCAGGGCGTGGGCGTGGTCATCACGCAGGCGCTCGGCGACGATCTCGGCGGCGTCGCCCGCGAGCACCGTGCCGTCCTCGAGGATGACCGCGGGGATCACGCGCGTGCCGGTGCGCTCGTGCATAACGTCGCGGTCCTCACGAGCGGGCGGGACGGGCAGCGCGACGAACGGGAGGTCGAGCTCGTTGAGCCGCTGGCGCACCAACGCGGAGAACGGGCACCACTCGGCTTGGAAGACTTGGATCATCGGGGCGGCTTCGGGCATGGCACTGCCTTTCG
>ENA-OFDP01000584-OFDP01000584.1-metagenomes-genome-assembly--contig:-NODE-584-length-16021-cov-24.514155_pt1 | contig 16021 bp, 14 predicted proteins | sample MGYA00153389_OFDP01 | MGnify analysis MGYA00153389 | reverse complement strand
CTTCGCGGACTAAGATCTAAATTGTCCTAACCGATGTGGCGACTGCTATAACTGTTTGAATGATGCTAACTGGTTAAGTCCTAATTCTCAGATATCAGTCGCATTATCAAAATAAAGGGTAGGGGTAAAAATTACCCCTACCCTTTATTTTGACAGCACTAAGACAGATAAGCTGTTCGACATCTAAATTTTATGAAAGAATCACTTACCGTAAGGGGTATAAAGTGCAAATACTGTAGTGCAAGTATTCGATAGCTAACCCGATTTCCAGAAGTCGGACATCTATTAGTTATTCAACTGAAGAGCGATTTTCTAAGATCTCAAACGAGTTGACATTCAAGACCTTACCGATCATTGCTAGAGTCATGACATCATCATTTAATGTGCCCTGAACTTTTACATGCAGCCCAGTTTTACGTAAATCGCGAGGACAATCTAATAACTCGTAGGTAGTCCCATCCTCAGCTACAAGTGCCCAAGCACCAGTGCCAAAACCTTTGTGCTCAATTCCACCAATCACCGTAATCATACTGTTTGAGAATCTCCTCTCGCTGCAAATCTAGCTAAACCAAAACATAACAATCCATTCAGCACCAAGAAGCTGCGGGCAATCCATTCATCACCTAACAACCACACATTCGGAGCGACTACTGCACTCACTAGTAGACAAGATGCTACGCCTAAACTAGTACCGACTGCAAACCATTTTCCCTGCGGCATCGACCAACAGACTACTAATAATCCTAACGGAATTAGAACACTAGCGAATGCTGGGTTTAAGGTATTATTACCAGCGATCGCATTTCCTAATTCAGGAATCGAACTCCCCAAGATCCGAAATGGTGCTTGTGGTAGGTCAAATATATAGAATCCTTTGAGGAAAAACAACCCACTGCTCCCAGCCAGCATCCCACTCCAAAGCGGTAAACCAAAGGGGACGTAAGCACGGATCAAGAAGGCTAATAGATAAGAACCCACTACCATTGCTAATTTCGGCAATAAAGCGATCGCACCACCATCAATCCAGAACCGGAGATTGAGATAACCATTATCGCGCAACCACCGGAAGAAATCATTGATAGAGATTTTTCCAGTTTGGGCGAGCTTGACAGCCGCCGCCGCATCGAGATTTCCCGCACCGTAGAAGTTTTGAGGGTCTTGCTCTACTTTACGGACTGATTGCTGTAAAACGGCGAAGACTTCTTCTGGTGCTGTCACACCTGTAGATTTAATTAAAGCGGCAACTCCGGCGACGTGGGGAGCTGCCATACTAGTGCCTTGGAAACCAGCAAGCATTGGCAAATTAGTCTCAGGATCGATCGTTTCTTGCCAGATTTTACTACCATGTCCGCCGCCTGGAGCAGAGATGTCTACGCCCGCACCATAGTTAGAAAATTCGGCTCTTTCACCTTGAGCATCAGTAGCAGCCACACCGATGACGTGGGCATAACGAGCGGGATAGGATGCGGAATTATTATTTTCATTTCCGGCTGCGGCGATAATGACGACCCCTTTGCGATAAGCATAGTCGATCGCGTCTTTCATCACTTGACTTTCGCCACCACCACCGAGGCTCATGTTGATTACATCAGCTTTGTTGTCAGCGGCAAATCTAATTGCTTCAGCGATGTCACTAATCGTTCCCCCACCGCTACCTGATAGCACCTTGAGCGGCATGATTTTCGATTCATAAGCAATTCCGGCTACACCGTAATTGTTATTGGTAGATTGGGCGACAGTGCCTGCTACGTGCGTACCATGTCCGTTGTCATCGTCGGCATTAATTTTGTCGTTAACAAAATCATAACCTTTGACAAATTCCGTTTCGGCTAAATCGGGAACTTTGCTGACTCCGGTATCGATAATTGCCACGGTGATACCTTTGCCGCGATTGTCCTCCCACGCCCGTTCGGCATGAATACTGTGCAAATGCCACTGTTTGCTATATTGGGGGTCATTTGGGGCAACTGTGGCATGATAGATATAGTTTGGCTCGATCGCTTCTACATCTTGACTCAAGCTCGATCCCCGCAGTTTGTCGAGTAATAAGCGATCGCCTTTAACTGTATATGTTTGCTCGGACTGGGAAAATTGACTATTGAGGCGTGGTGCTAGGTGATATTGCTCAGTTAATACTTGCAACTGTCGATCGATTTCAGTGGCTGAAATATTCTCTTTAAAGTCAATAACTAGGGAGTCAAATTCTCCCTTGGTTGCCAATCCTTGGAAGTTAAAGATGGCAAAACCTATGCTGATGCAAAACAAGCACAAGATCGATAGTTTCCGCATGTACAGCGATCGCTCTTAACTGAATTAATATCCCCAGCATAACTTAAACAGTTGATAGTTGACAGTTGATAGTTGACAGTTGAGGGTTGTGCGTGTGATTCTCCTGAGGGAGAGGCTACTTGTGCTGTTGGCGTTGGCGTAGCCTGCCCTAGAGGCACAGCCTCGCCCTTGGCGACAGACAGTACGCCAACGAGACAGCGAGCCGTTAAACCCTCAAAGCCGAGGGTTTAGCCAGACGAGACAGCCAAATTGTGAGAGTAGAGATGCGAGTGGATGGAACCCTAGCTACTATCGCCTAATCAATTGCTTAATTTTTTGGACTGTATCCAGGTAGTCACGATCTTTACCTTGTTTGCGGTATAGTTCTGCTGCTGTCATATAACTGTCGATCGCGGCTTGAGGGTTGCCTAGTCGATAGTAGGCAAAACCTCGGCGGGTATAGACTTCAGCATCAGAGCGATTTAGAGTGTTGGCGGAGCTGTGCTGAAGCAGAATCGCCCGATTGTAATCTGTCAGCCCGCCTTGGCAATCATTTAGTTCGCACAACGCAACTCCTCGCCCCAGATAGGCAGATGAGCGATTGGGATTGAGCGCGATTGCCAGATCGAAGTCTGATTTTGCTCCCCGCCAATTGGTGAGGCTATTACGTACATTTCCCCGATGTAAATAAGCTTCAGGGTATCTCGGCTCAATTTCGATCGCCTGAGTGTAGTCGGCTTCGGCTCCCTGCCAATCTTTGAGCAAACTGCGGGCGATGCCCCGCCGGAAATATACCTCCCCAAATTGAGGATTCATCGCTAGGGTGCGATCGTAATCCGAAACTGCACCGTGATAATCACCTTGTTGAGACTTGGTTCCAGCCGTAATAAAAAAATCATCGGCTGTTGGCTCCAACGCTCCTAGAAGTGGTAATTTATTGTCAACATCTACATTTAGTTGGCTGGCAATTCGGGTAAAAGTATTGATGGGAATTGCTAAACCAGTTAGTGGTTTAATCCGATTGCCGTCGTTTTGACTGATATCAGCATCGATCGTGCCAATACTTTTACCGTTAATCCCAATGAGGCTACCCACGTTGTTAAATAATCCCCCACCACTCATTCCTGGCAAAATATCGGCAGTGCCAATGGCTAATCCATAGCCTCGATCTTGAGCTTGACGGCTGATGGCGACAACTGTCCCAGGGTAGAACTTTAATGATTTTCCCTGAAATCCTGCCGCAAAAATCGGCTGTCCCTTGTCAAGTGTATTAGAATCCCCAAGTTCGGCTACTATATAATTGCGATCGCTCTGGAAGGTAATGGTAGCCAGATCGAGCGAGTTGGGGGCGAGCTTCACCTCGCTAGGATTAGTAGTATATTGTTGGAGATCGGGGGTAACGATCTCTATTGGCGAACTGCGGAGATCGTTAACCACATGGGCAGCAGTTAAAATTGTATAAGTATTGCCAGTGTGCTTAATGATGACCCCAGAACCTTGTGACGATCGAGTCTGAATTAAGACAATTTGTTGGTGTAGGCTCTGTGGATCGACAGCATGAGCATCGGCGATGTTTGCCGTCGGACTTGCGGCGATCGATTCTCGTTCCGTTCGCGAAGCGTCTCGTTCCGAGAAGAGGCTTTGCCAACGAACGGGTGCAATTAGTCCGCAGGAGATAGTTGCCCAAATCCCCAAAAGTGAAGCGATCGGTTGTGTGTGCATGAAAAAGTGTCAATGGAAAATACGATTTGACTACTTAGTTACCCAATTGCTACTTTCAGCTTCAATATCTTAGCAGGTAAATCGGGATGAGATTGCCATAAACTATACACAAAGCCGAATTTTTAGGTCGATCCTCCCATATCCTCAAAGGTGCTCATTGTCAGAGGCTCCACCAACGTAAGATACTAGAGATCTATCGATCGTTGCTAACCATGACTGAATCTACTGACAACCCGACACCTATCGACACTGAAGCACTTCTGCTGATGTTGCGGCGCAAAGAAAGCAACTGGGTAGAATGGGGCAAAGCTTGCCAAAAACTCCAAAAAACCGGACTCAATCCTCAAGAAATTTTTGAGGCGACTGGATTTGAACCGATTCAACAAAATCAAATCATTGTCGCTTCGCAGGTATTCGACAGTATGATGAGTGTCGGAATTGCCGCCGCCACCCAAACTCACTATCAGCGCGTAGGTAGCGATAGTCTCTACGAACTCCGCATTCTCTCTCAAGAAGATCGAGCTGCTACGGCTGACTATCTGTTCAACCGGAATATTGACTCCGAAGGCTCGAAGGAAGTCGCCAAGGCGTTTAAAGAATTTTCGTATATGCGCCAGCCACCGGAGGGTTTTACCCATCATCCAGGTGATGCTGTCGCTTATCAATATTGGCGATATGTCAAGCAACAAGCCGATCTGACTGAAAAAACCCGTCTGATCGCGCGCGGGCTGATGTTTGCTCACAGTCAGAGTGCCCGCAACCAGATCGAAAAGCTCCTGATCGCGCTCTCCGCGCCAGCCCAACGCACGGCACCAGCACTACCGATTTATCGGTTGGAAGCAGATGAACAGATGCCACGCACTATTCCGGTGGCTGGGACATTTCCGATCGCTAGTAATATCCTCGCCTCTGTGCCCAAAATCGCCGCCACTGGTTCTTTCCAAATCGTGCGCCAGAATTGGGAGGGGGGCTGGGTGAGCTTCCCTGGTTGGGGCGTATTATGTAAAGCCGAAGATCCGATCGCGGTGATTGGCGAACGTGGCAATCTACCCGTGAAAATTTCTAACGAATCACCAGAAACGATCGTCATCCTCGATCGCAATGTGACGGAATGGAATGAATTTAACTACTTTGCGATCGATCGCGATGGACAACTTGCCATTGAATGGTTCGATAGTCCCCCCACTGTCCCCATTCTCGCTCAACTAGTCCTCGTCATCCACCCCAAACGCCCGATCGATCCTGACAATCCGAAGGATCTCTGGGAACTGGAGGATTAGAGAGTTAGGCTTTAGGCTTTAGGGTTAGAGCGTGGATGGTGGATGGTGGATGGTGGATGGTAGCTAGAATGTGCTTACCGTTTACCGTTTACCCTTTTTATCCCTGCTACCGCTAGCCGATCGACCCCATACAAATCACCAATCGGCACACAATATTTATAATAATATACAATTTGTTTGTTTAGTTACACATGTGGGGATTTTTAGTCGTTAAGATGAATACATGCCAGTTAAATTTTGAGTGCGCTGTGGATTGCCTGAGCTTACTAGAATCGCGCATTAGTGTACTACCTCTTTCTGGCTAACTATCCCAATTTTTGGAGATTCAGTATGTCATTATCCAAAGGTGTAGAAATTCATCGTCTCACATCAGTTAAAGCTGGGATGATTCAACTTTATACTCCGCAAGCTAGTCACGAGACGATGTTGGTGCAAATCCCCGCCAACACGATCGATGATATGTTTGTGCATAAATATCAAACCGACCAATTGATGGTAGTACGGGGCCGATTGATCTTGGTCATCTTACACAATGGCAAATACCAATATATCCCGCTGAGTGACGCTGCACCCCAAGTCGTAACTATTCCCCCAATGGTTCCTCATGCCGCGATTAATGTCGGGGATGAGCCATGTATGTTAATTAACGCCGTAATTCGGCACGGTCAATCTCACCCGTCTGATTATCGTCCACTCAAAGCACCTTTTCCTTACGATCTACAGCAGGCAGCTCGATTACTAGCCAGTCAAAATTACTCGATGGCGGCTTAGATTTAGTTAATGACAATCTTTAGAATTTTTAGCGATCGACTATGGCGATCCTGAATTAGAATACTGGTGCGTTGGGCTGCTGCCGTAACACACCCTACATCTGCTGTATAGCGATCCTAAATTAGATCTTTGCATCGAATACTGGTGCGTTGGGCTGCTGCCGTAACGCACCCTACATCTATCAACTGTCAACTGTCAACTGATTTAAATAGCGTTCGATTAAGATAATCGCGACAAGATCGTCGATCGGGCGAGGTGGTTGGCGCATACCTTGGGGAATGAGTCTAGTAAACAAATTAGCTGGATACATTTGCCAATAGCGATCGCGTGCTTCTAAACTAGAATAGCGTTCGTCAACCAAAGATATTGGTAAATCGGGGAAGGCTGTAGTTAGTTGCTGTTTCCATTGTTTAGATGTGGTTTGGTCGCCCATGACAATGCGACTGACGTTATACTGCGGACATAAAGTCCTAATTTGGGCGATCGTCTGTGCTGTAGGTAATACTTGATGGTAAAGTACAGTGCGACTGCCATCGATTAGAGCTATTCCACATTTATCCTTACCTGGATCGAAGCCTAAAATTGTTTCAATTCGATCTGCCATTTGGTAACTAGCCAGTCTTATGTCAACTATTATGCTCGATCGCATCCACTCCATCGCTACCAACCTCGCACCCAGACTGATCGAAATTCGTCGTCACCTCCACGCACATCCAGAATTGAGCGGTAAGGAATACCAAACGGGGGCATATATTGCGGGTGTGCTGTCGGCGGCTGGCTTGCAGACTCAGGAATCGGTGGGGAAAACGGGAGTTATCGGCGAATTAGCAGGTGCGGGTACAGACGATCGATTGTTGGCGATTCGGACGGATATGGATGCACTCCCGATCGTCGAGCGGACTGGATTACCATTTAGCTCGCAAAATCAAGGTGTTATGCACGCCTGTGGTCACGATGTCCATACTACCGTAGGATTGGGCACGGCGATGATCCTCGCGGAACTGGGCGCGGAATTGCCTGGAAGAATGCGGTTTATCTTTCAACCTGCCGAAGAAATCGCTCAGGGTGCCGCCTGGATGGTCGCTGACGGGGCGATGAAGGAGGTGGATAGTATTTTTTCCCTACATGTGTTTCCGTCGATTCCCGCAGGCTCGATCGGGATTAGATATGGAGCTTTGACAGCCGCCGCCGATGACTTGGAAATTACGATTCTGGGTGAGTCTGGGCATGGTGCCAGACCCCATGAAGCTGTGGATGCGATCTGGATCGCCTCACAGGTGATTACTGGACTTCAGCAAGCGATTAGCCGTACTCAGAACCCATTACGCCCGATCGTGCTGACGATCGGCACGATTAGCGGTGGACGCGCCCCCAATATTATCGCCGATCGCGTGGAATTGTCTGGTACTGTGCGATCGCTCCATCCTGAAACTCATGCGACACTCCCCAACTGGATCGAGCAAATCGTCACCGATATTTGTCGGACGTATGGGGCAAAATGTCAAGTTAATTATCGGCGCGGCGTGCCCTCAGTCCAGAATGATATCGCCTTGACTCAAATTCTCGAATCATCTGCTAGAGCCGCCTGGGGTAGCGATCGAGTCCAAATCTTGCCCGAACCCTCACTCGGTGCTGAGGACTTCTCTGTGTATCTCCAACACGCACCTGGAACGATGTTTCGATTGGGTGTCGGTACCCCAGATGCGAAGAATCATCCGCTCCATCATCCCCAATTTATGGTAGATGAGTCGGCGATTATTACTGGGGTGGTGACGATGGCATATACGGCATATCAGTATTGGCAAAATGTCCCTCATCGTCGCACTAATTCCGAGGAGATCTGAGTCAAAATGGGTTTGACGCTGACACAAATCGATCGATTATTAATGGAATGGCAGCAAAAGGGTGATGCAGCTAATCAAAACTTACTAGATTTGTACGATCTGTCTGCATATCAACGATTGAGTGGGATGGGAAATCCGCCGAGCAATGTCACTGGAACTACTCAGCAACAAGCGAGTACGGCATTGACGGCGATCGATCGGTTATTTGAGTATTTAGAATTATTTAATCAGCAGATCGATCGAGCGCGAAAATTGCGGCGAGAGTTACCATCTTTATTTGTTAGTAATATTCAGTTACAAGAGATCGAGCATTTGCTGACAGGAATGTCGATCGATCTACCGCAGATTCAGATCCCTTTAGCCAACAGAAATTTAATCGGTGCAGATCGGCAGATGCGATCGATCTCGCTCGAAGAATTATTGGAGCGGATGATAGTTGCGTTTATCATTGCTAGAGATACTTTTGTTGCGGTAGAAACTGCCTGGACAGATTTAGAATCAAAGTTAATTATCACTCATCGATCGCTCGTCGATCTGCAACAATTAGCACAGAAATTACAGGTAGCTATTCCAGCATCATTAGTTACAGCACAGGCTACTTTTGATGATTTTCAGGTTCAGATCGATCGAGATCCATTAGGTATAAATCTGGCTTTTGTGCGAGATATTACCATGTTAGTTAATAATACCCGTCGCGAACTAGAAACCCTCGCCCAACAACGCCAACAGTTACAAGCCGATTTGGTGACAGCACCACAATTACTTCAGCAATTGAGACAACTAAACCAAGACTCGATCTCTGCTTACACTGAAAGTCAGTCTAAAATTAGGCATAGTTTACCGACTGTCTCGCCAGTACCAGCCGAGGAAATAGCCGAACTAGAGCGATGGTTGGAGCGGCTAGTCGCCAAATTTGAGTCGGGGATAATTCCCCCCGTGCGCGTAGGATTGACAAATTGGCTCGCGAAAGTTCGGGCTTACACGACTGCGGCGGAATCTGCACTTAGAGCTAATCGACTACCATTGGACACCAGACAGGAGTTGCGGGGGCGACTGGATGCACTCACAGCCAAGGCTCTGGCGAAGCGTCAGGCTGAAGATCCAGTTTTGGCAGATTTGACCGCTCAGGCGCGCGAAGTACTCTACACCAGCCCCACAGACCTGAATCTGGCGATCGATCTAGTGAGGAAGTACGAGCAGGGTTTAAATCAACGCTTGACGTGTTAATTTTCTTGGCGATGGAGAATTTAGCAATTAGCGATCGTGTTATAGCTAGATATGGATAGATTGCTGTCTCACCCTCGATCCCCGTTGACACGATGCCAGTCTCGATCGATATCTGCTTTAAATAAAAGCGTGCAACAGAATTACAAATAGGTAATCTGAGGATGAGTAGAGCGTAAATCTTATTTAATTTTAGATTTTAATTTAATTATGACTACATTTGAGTCGATCGCTAAACCCAAGCCTAAGTTATGGTTAGCGGCAATTAAACCGCCAATGTATACGGTGGCAATCATCCCGATTACTGTGGGTTCTACCGTTGCTTATGCACAGACTCAATCGATCGATCTCAATATTTTGGGAACTTTTTTATTGTCAGCCATTGCAATCATTGCTTGGCTGAATATTAGTAACGATGTGTTCGATAGCGATACGGGTATCGATATTAATAAAGCTGAGTCAGTGGTAAATCTCACTGGTAATCGCAATTTGATGTTTTGGTTGGGAAACGTATTTTTAGTCCTGGGTATTTTGGGAATTGCGACAATATCTTGGTGGCAACAGGATATTAGTGTAGTCGCGATCGTTTTGTTGAGTTGTTTTCTCGGCTACACTTATCAAGGGCCTCCATTCCGGTTGGGGTACCACGGTTTGGGTGAAATAATTTGCACGATCTGTTTTGGGCCGTTGGCTGTGAGTGCAGCTTATTATAGTCAGACTCAAAGTTGGTCGATCGCCAATCTCACAGCTTCACTAATTATTGGTATTTCTACTAGTCTAATTTTATTTTGCTCCCATTTTCATCAAGTCAAAGATGATTTGGCGGCGGGTAAACTGTCACCGATCGTGAGAATGGGGACAAAAATGGGTGCGCGAGTATTAGAATGGAGTACTGCAAGTATTTATGTGTTAACTGCGTTCGGTGTCATCGCTCACCTGTTTCCGGTGGCGACGTTGTTAGTATTTTTTAGTCTGCCATTGGCGATTAAATTAACTAATTTTGTTTCAGAATATCACGACAAGCCCGATCGAGTTCGGACTTGTAAATATCTGGCTGTTCGGCTGCAATTTGTGAGTGGAGTATTACTAGCCTTGGGCTTTTATTTGTAACACTAGAAGCTACGTAGATCTTTACCCCACCCCAGCCCTCCCCCGATCAAGGGGAGAGAGTAGAAGCCCGCCCCCTTGATCGGGGGGGGTTGGGGGGTAAAATCAACCTCAACCGAAGTCTAACCAACTTGTGTAGACACAATAAAATAGCCCCGACTTCCATCAGAAGTCGGGGCTATTTAGGATCTGAAGGCGGCTAGAAGAAGCCGCGTAAGTTTTGCTTGTAAGCACTGGCATTTAAACCATCAGTTCGGTTTTTATAAGTGGCGGGAATCATCCGTTGGAGATTGCTAACCCGTTCGCTGACTGCGGGGTGACTACTCAGAAATTCTGGAGCCGAATTACCGCTAATTAACTTCTTCATAAACTCAGGCATCGCGGTAGGCGCGTAACCAGTGCGAATCATCGTCGTCAAACCACTTCGATCGGCTTCATACTCATCGTTACGACTATTGGGCAGTGTCATAGCTAATTGTACGCCTAGCTGAACGATTTGGTTGCGATCGAGTCCACTTACCACACCAATACCTTGATTGATTGCCGCTTTTTTGATCTGTTTGAGCGAGTGACGATTGGCGATGTGTCCGATTTCATGCCCGATTACACCAGCCAACTGTGCTTCATTATCGGCGGCTTTCATCAAGCCAGTATTGACGTAGACATAGCCACCCATCGTCGCAAAAGCATTGATCGCATCATCATCGATCACTTGAAATGTGTACTTGATATTCGGTCTGGTACTGTTTCTAGCCAACCGTTGACCGATCCGATCTACATAACTAGTAACGGCTGAATTCTGAAAGAGTCGAACCTTCTCACCAAGTATTGCTTGGTTAGTCTCTGCACCAAAACTAGCTTCCTGTGCATCAGTTATATTATTTAACTTAACAACTTGAATAACTGCTGGGGCAGCTTGGATCAGTATTTGCCACCATTCAGCCGCTCGAGCGATCTGTGGTTGCCCTACAGTGACCATAAATATTGTGAGTACAGAGATGCCGGAATATAACCACCGTCGCTGCAACCACTGACGGAATGAAGCTACTCTAGCGAACATAAATCTTTTGCCAAATTAGTAATGTGAGTCAGCGCGATCGTCGCTACATTGATTTTAACAACTAGCAATAATAATGACGGTATGCTGGTGATTTATGTTGCAGCAAGTTCGATCGCTAGAAGCTCTAAATTGTTAATTAACCCAAGTTGCTACCTACAGAGAACGTCAACGATTGTGTTGCAAAGCCCGCCGAAGCTGTACTAATAAACTAGTAATGGCGATAATTGAAATCCAGGTGTTCCTACTACTACAAATTACGATATATCCTGACACCACACATCAATTATTTAGCAAAATTTGGGCATACTCAAACTGATAACTCTCACCAAGCACGATCGAGTATGGCTAAAGTAGCGAATGAATATGCAGTACATCTGCTATTGTCAGGCGGTCATCGGGAGGAAATCCGCTTCCCCACAGTTCAGGAGTTTCAGAAATGGTATAGTGGTGAGCTAATGCCAAAATCCAGCTCCAGCGACTTTATCACGGTACCCCTAAAAAATAATCAAGGTGAGTATATGGTGATTCGTCCTAGCTGTGTGGAAGCAATTCGTGTCGAACCCGTATTTGCATCGAGTATCGATCGAGACTACTAAATTAGGCTTTAGGTTTTAGGCTTTAGGCTTTAGGTTTTGGAGGTAGGGTGTGTTAAGCGCAAGCCGTAACGCACCAGCACTGCCAAATTAGGCTTTAGGCTTTAGGCTCTAGATGTAGGGTGTGTTAAGCGCAAGCCGTAACGCACCAGCACTGCCCACTCGTGTTACTCTATTTGTACTACAGAATTGATACATAGCAATCGAATGTGAGATCGGATCGGAAACATGACTTCCGCAACTCTCGTCACCGATTGCAATATCCAAGCGTTATTTGATAATTACTTCATGATTAGAACACTGGCTTTACTCTCTTTGAATCTAGGTATTGCGCTAGGATTCAAGCAGCAATTACCCTTGCGGTTAAATGCTGCACCCATTGCCAATATCCAAGCCAACCAGAGTAAGAGTACTCCTAGTACTCCCAGTACTCCCAGTTACGAGGAAAATTCTCTAGGTTTTGACGAGCAACTGTGGGGCAAATCTGGCGACAAAGCATTGATGCTCAAATCGATCGATCGTAGTCTTGGCTACTTAGATACACCCGCAGCTACAAAAGCTTATCAAAATTATCCCGTCCAGGGAATTAGTCGCGATCGAGTGCGTCGATCTCTAGTCAGATTTCGTCAATTGGTTAATACTAGTCGTTCCGCTGGCGAACTCCAAGCTGCGGTAAAACAGGAATTTTCCTTTTACCAATCGATCGGTAAAGATAACAAAGGTACCGTCCAATTTACTGGTTACTACGAACCAATTTATCAAGCTAGTCGGATTCAGACAGCCGAATTTAAATACCCCCTCTACAAATTACCTGCGAACTTTAATAGTTGGAAAGACCCCCAACCCGAACGCGTTCAGTTAGAGGGCGCAGATGGGCTACAAGGCAGTACAAGTTCGCTTGCAGGTAATGAGATATTTTGGATGCGCGATCGATTTGAAGCGATCCTCGTCCAAATTCAGGGTTCGGCAGAACTCAATCTTGTCGATGGGAGCAAAACTACTGTCGGCTTCGCTGGTGGTACCAATTTTGCCTACAACAGCATCGGTAAAGAACTCGCCAAAGATGGTAAAGTCACCGCCAGCCAGCTTACTCTCCCTGGCATTATTCGCTACTTCCGCGAAAATCCCCTGGAATTAAATGTTTATATTCCTCGCTACAAACGATTTGTCTTTATGAAGGAAACCTTCAAAGGTGAGGCGATGGGCAGTATTAATGTGCCAGTCACGCCCGATCGATCGATTGCCACTGACAAGTCGATGATGCCACCAGGCGCACTAGCTCTAGTTTATACCGAACTTCCTTATGCGAGTGAAGGTCGATCTCTTCAACAAAAACTGGTGAGTCGTTATGTCTTGGATCAAGATACGGGCAGTGCGATTACTGGCCCAGGACGTGTAGACTATTTCATGGGTACTGGCAAGATTGCTGGCGATCGTGCAGGGATTACTGGTGGGCCTGGACAGCTTTATTATCTATTGTTAAAGAGCTAGATTTATTAGTTGATAGTTGACAGTTGATAGTTGACAGTTGGCAACGATGGCAATTAAACCGATCGAACTAGGACAGCCACAGTGTTCGATCGTTATCCAGTCTCGCAGGGCAATTCTAGCTGTGTGAGCTGTAGATGGAGTGATTTTTGACGATCGCGCAGCAGATAATTTAAGTAGCCAACTGCAACCGGATCTCTATGTCAAAGGTGATATTTACTCAATCGATATTCTCACATCTTGCACCAGCGACGCGCGCTCCGTCTTCGACACGCCTCGCTTCGCTCGTCTACGGCTTTGCCGAGGGTTTAGCGCGTCAAGACAATACCTAATGACTAGATCACAGCGATAGCAATTATTCAACAGATTATCGATAACGGTAAGAAATAATAATTCAGATAATTTTTGGTAAAATATCAGTTCGGACTACCCCACGCCACAGCCGATCCTCACCCATGCCCGATTCCAGTACTACTTCACAACCGATCCCTTCAGATGTCGCCGAGTTGCAAGACAAATTTACAACTAGCACCACTAAAAATCAGTTGCAGATGCTCCCTCAGATCGTTGCTACTGGTTTACCAGGTGTTGAAATTTTAATTAAGTGGCTCCAGCAACAGTTAGACAGTAAGCCGACAATTATTACCGGAGCCGTTTATCAAGCTCTGTACCACAGCGAGTTTCCCGCCGCCCGTGATTATCTCGAGCGAGAATTACCCACCGGAATCGTTCCGCTCAAATCAAGCGCAGGTATTGATTACACAACTCTTCAAAAATTATTAGCCCAACAAGAATTCCAAGCCGCTGATAAACTTACTACCGAAAAGCTCTGCGAATTAGCGGGTGCAGGTGCAATCGGGCGGAAGTGGATTTATTTTACCGAAGTCGAACAGTTACCCTCGATCGATCTGCATACAATCGATGCTTTGTGGCTACTTCATTCTGAAGGTAAATTTGGCTTCTCGATCCAACGCGAAATGTGGTTGGGAATGAGCAAAAGTTGGGATAAACTATGGGTGAAAATTGGCTGGAAAAACGGTAACAATTGGACGCGCTATCCAGGCTCATTTACTTGGGATTTGACTGCTCCGAGAGGTCATTTACCTCTATCCAATCAACTGCGTGGTGTTCGCGTAATATCCGCTTTACTATCACATCCTGCCTGGGATAAAATCGGTGAATAGAAGATTTTGGATTAAAAATCGATCGATGTAGACCGCAACTTCCTTACTTGTAACTCCTAACTCTCCAATGCTGAAATCATCACACCGTCTCGCAGTATTGTTACATGAAGGAATTACTGGAGTTCAGGGGAAGACGGGATTGACACTGTTGCGATATAGTCGGGCGCAGGTAGTGTGTGCGATCGATCGATCGGTAGCGGGTCAGTCTTTGGTAGAGTTAACGGGGATTAACCGCGATGTGCCGATTGTAGACTCGATCGAATCGGCTTTAAATTATCAGCCGGATGTCTTGGCAATTGGGATTGCACCATCGGGTGGGATCGTCCCCGATAGTTGGATGGCAGAATTACAAACGGCTGTAGCGGCGGGTTTATCGATCGTCAATGGATTACATACACCTCTAGCCAATCATCCTCAACTGGTAAATCTATTAAAACCAGGACAATGGATCTGGGACGTGCGCCAGGAACCTCAAGGATTGAAAATCGGTACTGGTGCGGCGAAGTCCTTACCCTGTAAGCGAGTGCTGATGGTGGGTACAGATATGGCAATCGGTAAAATGTCCGCAGCATTAGAATTGCAACGTACCTGCGAACGTCGGGGGCTAAAGTCGAAGTTTATCGCCACGGGACAAGCGGGAATGATGATTAGTGGGGAAGGTGTAGCTTTAGATGCCGTACGCGTGGATTATGCCGCAGGTGCGATCGAACAAGCTGTAATGCCTCATGGCAATGACTATGAGCTGTTGTTAGTGGAGGGACAGGGTTCGCTCCTTCATCCAGGTTCGACGGCGACTCTCCCATTGATTCGTGGCTCCCAACCAACTCACTTGATTCTGCTCCACAAAATCGGTCAGGAAACCATCCGCAATTGTCCCGATGTCAAAATTCCTCCCTTAGCAGAAGTTGTGCGGTTGTATGAGGTAGTAGCTAGCTGTGCGGGCGCATTTGGTACCGTCAAGGTGGTGGCGATCGCGCTCAATGGTGGCAAATTATCTGATGACGTGGTGCAAGCCGAGATCGATCGAGTCACCGCTGAGACGGGCTTACCCTGCACGGATGCCGTTCGGTTTGGTGCTGATGTGTTGCTAGATGCGATCGTCAATTAATAGCTGATTCGTGTGCAATCGCATAGCTAATCAACCTGCAATGTCAGCACTAGTAAAATTATTTTCACTATTCACGCGTAGGCGGACTTTGCATTCTGAGCGGCGATTTCAATCGCTGAAATTTTAATATGACGATCGATCGGGTGGATCGATCGTCAAACGTGGAATCTCAAAAGCTATACTCAGACTGCATAAACTAGTAGTCATAACAAAAACTAATCACCATCATTAGTTCTGCAAAACTGAGAAAGGTTTACAAACATTAACAATCAAGTTAGATTAAGGACATATTCATCAAACACATTCCGTTCCACCAGGAACAACCAGCAATCATAAACCAATGACCACAACCTTACAACGCACCCAGAGCGC
>ENA-OFDP01000581-OFDP01000581.1-metagenomes-genome-assembly--contig:-NODE-581-length-16047-cov-6.946661_pt1 | contig 16047 bp, 11 predicted proteins | sample MGYA00153389_OFDP01 | MGnify analysis MGYA00153389 | reverse complement strand
AATTAATATTACCCGAAATCAGGACACGGCAGTGCCGTGTCCCTACAATTAATCTGGCGCAGCCGGAATTGATATGAGAAATGCACGACACGGGTTTCGACGCGGATAGACGGATTAACGATCGATCGTGCGAATTTCTGAGAAAAATATTAAGCTAGGTTAAAGGGCGATCGATCCTGAAACGTTTCACGATTCTCGCTCGCACAGGCTCTCCGGCCTGTTCCACAAAGAGTGAATTCCTTGTGGGGTAGGCCGGAGAGCCCGCCCATAAAGGGCTTTAGGACTATTCTACCTGCCCTCACAGTCCAAAATTACCAGCCAATCAATACATGAATATTTTTAGTAGTCTGCTTTCTGGGCCACCTAAAGCACCGCAAGCCACAAAACAGCGTCGAGGCATTGAAATTAAGTCGGAACGTGAAATCGAAATTATGCGGCAAGCAGCGAAAATTGTCGCCACGGTACTGAAAGAAATTTCCCAACTGGTGAAACCGGGAATGACTACTGCTGATTTGGATGCTTATGCCGAAAGACGCATCCGCGAAATGGGCGCAACTCCGAGTTTTAAAGGTTATCACGGTTTCACGGGCTCGATTTGCTCTAGCATTAATAACGAAGTTGTTCACGGCATCCCCAGCCGCAAAAAGGTAATTCGGGCCGGAGATGTTCTTAAAGTAGATACGGGAGCATATTACCAAGGTTTTCACGGCGATTCTTGCATCACGATCGCAGTTGTGGAAGTGACTCCCGAATCGGCAAAATTAATTAGGGTAGCAGAAGAAGCTCTCTATAAAGGTATCGAACAGGTGAAGGCGGGAGCTTATTTGTTGGATCTGGCCGGTGCGATCGAAGATCATGTCAAAAGCAACGGTTTTAGTATTGTTGAGGAGTTTACGGGCCACGGTGTCGGGCGGAATTTGCACGAGGAACCGTCGGTTTTTAATTTCCGCACCCGGGAAATGCCGAACGTGAAATTGCGATCGGGTATGACATTGGCGATCGAACCAATACTGAATGCAGGTTCTAAATACACTCGGACACTTTCTGACAAGTGGACTGCTGTCACGGTTGATAATGCTATGTCCGCTCAGTTTGAGCATACTGTGTTGGTGACGGACACTGGCTATGAAATTTTGACCGATCGAACCAAAGTTTAATGATTGCGGGAAAAGAATAGTTTTGAGTTTGAGTTAAATTATTACCCAGTTTTTGGTTCATTAATAAATCAAAAATGAACTCAAAACTACTTTCGTTTCCTGCAACCATTAAACTGCTATATATTAATGACAATAATAGTTGAATTCAGTTGTAAGGTGGACACTGCGCACCTTACTAACGACAATAATAGTTAAATTCAGCTAAATCAAAAGATAGTGGTAAATTTGTAGGGTGCGCACTGCACACCTTATTATTATAGTAAAAGGCAAAGGTAACAAATATGTTAGCACGATTATTATTGGTAGATGATGAACCGGGCTTGCGGGAAGCGGTACAAGCTTATTTGGAAGATAGCAACTTTACGGTTGAGGTTGCCAGTAATGCTCGGGATGGCTGGGAACTTTTGCAGCAGTCCAATCCTGATTTGGTGATTTCAGATATTATGATGCCACAGGTGGATGGTTATCAGTTTCTGAAGCAAGTGCGAGAAGATCCTCGCTACAAGGCTTTGCCGGTGGTGTTTTTGACTGCTAAGGGGATGACGAGCGATCGTATTCAAGGCTATCAAGCTGGCTGCGATGCTTATCTTTCTAAGCCCTTCGATCCTGATGAGTTGGTAGCAATTGTCACCAATTTGCTGGCCCGTCGCGCGGCTGCTAAGCAGACAGGCGAAAATGCTGAAAGTCCCGATATTGCTGCTTTGGCAAGCCAAATGGCGAGAATTGAGTCTTTGCTGAGCGGGCGAAGTTCGATCGTCCAAAGTGCTTCGCCAATTAAAATAGATTTGACTCCCCGAGAACAAAGTGTTTTAGATTTGGTTGCTCAAGGTTTGATGAATAAAGAAATTGCTCGTCGCTTGGAAACTAGCGTGCGCAATGTGGAAAAGTACGTCAGCCGCTTATTTACCAAAACGGGTACTAACAGCCGTACTGAGTTAGTTCGCTTCGCTCTCGAACATGGGTTAACTAAGTAATATTTCTCTCGACTTTGCTGGCGGTTCGCGATCGCGCACACTCTAAGCTGTTCTGCATTTAAACTCCACAGTCAAAATTTGATAAAGTTCTTGTGGGGTCGGCGTCTCGCCCGCACAAAAAATGCAATTTAGATGTCGAACAGCTTATCTGTAGGGTGCGCAGTGCGCACCTTACCATTACTTGGGGCAGACTAGACCATTTTTTGGTCTTAATCTCTCTACGGGATAGCTACGCACGCGCCTACTTCTCACCCACTTTGCTTTGAGTCTGGGATTTATACTCACAAAAGTTCGGGAATTACTTAAGTAGAAAACCGGACTGTTTAAGAGTTTTCACGTAGTAAATAGAAGTGGGAACCGTTAACCGGATACCCTCAGTCAAGCAAACTTTAGGGTAAGTATCAAAAATCGGGTTATGTGTTGTCGAAGAACCAACGATAATTTAGTTTATACACGGAGAATAGCATGAGGAAAATTACGGCGAAACAAACGATAAGTGCAATGGTAGCACTGCCGATCGCACTAATAGCGGCGAATACAAATCAAGCTTTTGCCGCTGATACAATTCAGCCAATAGATTCTACTAACAAAGTGAAAGTTTATGACTTGAGCGAACAACTTAATTTAGCTATTCCCAGCTCAACAACAATCGCCATTGAAGAAAGCGAGGATTGGGATGAACCAGATTTTTCAGCTAACTTAGACATGGAGATTAATAAGTTTATGACAGCAAATTTTCAAGCTGTAATTGAGCAACCAACCGCCGTAGTTTATCTGAGTGCGGCCAGGGGCCAGTCAACCCGAGAATGCCGGATTTCGGGAATCTGCGAATAACCAAATCGGATTTTGTCTCGCTGTCAGAGTAAAAAATAAATCAGTAAAATTCGGTTAATCTTGCTGAGAATATACGAATAACAGAGTATGTATTTTTTGGGTATGGTTTAATTTCGATTACATCCGTTACAAAATCCGCTGCCAATCTTCCATCCGCTAAATCCGTTACAAAATCCGTTGCCAATCTTCCATCCGTTAAATCCGTTAAATAATCCGTTGCTAATCTTCTCTTTCCAGCATCTATCCCGAGCATAATTTCAAATATTAATCATGATTGATTCGCATTGCCAGCAAGACACCGCAGCACAGCAAAACCAAAGTTCGCTGCAAACCCTCTCCCGGACTTTGAGAATGTCTCAGGGGCAATTTTCGCTGATTTTGGTCAGGTGCAACTACAGTGCGATGAGAGAAGAAATTGTCCAGCAATTACGGGAGAATTCTGGGATCGAGATTCGAGAAATTGTCCTCCCCACATCTGTTAAAACTCTTTACACGACGATAGAAACCGAAGTTGCGGATAACCAGCCACCAGCTTTAATGGTGTTTGGATTGGAGTCGGTAAGTGCGATCGATCGCCTGCTGACTTCTACCAACTACGTGAGGGAAGAATTTCGGAATAATTTTCCCTTCCCGGTGGTGCTGTGGGTGACAGACAAAATCTTAAAAAAACTGATTCGGTTAGTAACAGATATCGAGACTTGGACGACAACTGTTGAATTTGTGCTTGGCCCAGACGAATTGGTGGATTTTCTGGGCAAAAGTGCCGATCGCATTTTTTCCAACATTTTAGAAACTGGCAATTGGAGTTTAAGTAATTCTGCTATTCTCGGAGCCAATTCTTTGACTGAATTAGAGTCAGCCAGCCAAGACTTGCAAACTTACGACATTACCTTAGAACCAGCTATCGAAGCGAGTTTGCAATTTATTCGCGCCCGACACGAATATGCTTGTCACCGCATCCCGGCGGCGCTTGAGCTATATCAAAAAAGTCTCTATTTTTGGCAAAATCGAGTAGCATTGATTAGAGAAGAAACCGAATTTAGTCACTTATTATTTACCGTTCATTCTGCACCAGTGTTAGAGGGAATTCTGCTATTCCAAATCGGGCTTTGCTACCGCTTCCAAGCAGAACAGCATCGCAGCAACAACCGCCCTTACTGGACGGAAGCTAAGAATTATTTTCAGGAATGTATTGATGTTTTAGAACGTGCCGGAAAGTCGGATGCCGTTGGTCTATTCATCAATCAACTCGGCGAAGTATTGCAGCATTTAGAAGATTGGGATGCACTGTGGAATTTAGCAATCAAAGCTCGGAGATTACATGAAAATATGGAAAATTCAATAGTTAATTTGGCTCAAGATTATGGCTTTTTAGCTAAAGTAGCCTTAGAGCAGAAGAACTGGCAAGGGGCGAAAGAATGGGCTTTAGTCGCTTTGGAGGTGCTCAACTCGAATTTAGAAGCGACACACGGAACGCCTGTAAAGTCGCAGCATCAAGGCTTGTATCTGTTGATTTTAGCAGAGGCCCAGAGCGAGTTGGGCGAGATAGAAGAGGCGATCGTCCATTTGGAGATTGCTCGCTCCGAAACCGAACCTTGTTACAACCCGCAACTGTATTTGCGCGTTTTAGAAGTTTTGCGAGAAGTTTATTTCCAGCGTGGAGAATATCTCGCAGCATTTCAAATTAAGCAAGATTATCGATCGGTAGAACATACATATCGGTTCCGAGCTTTTATTGGAGCCGGAAAGTTGCAGCCGCACAGAGAAACGATTAATCCCGCCGAAACTGTTGCCGCCACTGATACTATTGCTGACGAAATTACTGCTTCCGGTAGAGAACAAGACCTCAACCGATTGATCTATAGGATGAACAATACCCCAGACAAACTAACAGTAATTTACGGTCAATCTGGAGTTGGTAAAAGTTCAATTGTCACCGGGGGATTAGTGCCGGCTCTCAAACAAAAAAAGATCGAAATGCGGACTGTTTTGCCTGTAGTTCTGCAAGTTTATAACAACTGGCCACTGGAATTGACCAGACAGTTATCTGTTGGAAAAGCTGAAATATTCGATAGCGAAATTTCCGAAGCAGCAGGCGCAGTCAAGGAAAGTCTTATTGCGGGATTTAACGGCGTTGAATCTGGAAAAAATGAGGATAAGATTGAGCAATCGCAGCCTGTAGAAGTAATCGTAGCAAAACAGGCGATCGAATACGAAAAAATCATCCACGAGTTGCAAATAAATTCAGAACATCTCGTAACTATTCTGGTATTTGACCAATTTGAAGAATTCTTTTTCGTGTGGAAAGAGCCAGCAGAAAGACAGATATTTTTTGACTTTTTGCGGGAATGCTTGAAAATCAAATATTTAAAAGTCGTCCTGTCTTTGCGGGAAGATTATCTGCACCATTTGCTGGAATTTTCACGACCCAAAAATCAGGCAGAATTTATCAACAATGATATTTTGGCGGACATTCTCAGCAAAGATATTCTGTTTTATTTGGGAAATTTTTCGATGGAGGATGCGCGATCGGTAATTCATACATTAACTGAACGATCGCAGTTTTACCTAGAACCAGAGCTGATCGAAGAATTAGTCAAGGATTTAGCTGGAGAATTGGGAGAAGTCCGCCCGATCGAACTACAACTCGTCGGCGATCAACTGCAACAAGAGGACATTAGAACTTTAACTGAATATCAGGAACTTGGCAACAATCCGCAACAAAAATTAGTGGAAAGATTTCTCGAAGAAGTCATCAAAGACTGTGGCCCGGAAAATGAAGGAGTGGCGCGCCGAGTTTTGTACTTCCTGACTGATGAAGATGATATCCGTCCCCTAAAAACCCGCGCCGAATTAGCCTCAGATTTAGCAACATTTGCCGAATCTGATAAGTTAGATTTAGTCTTAGAACTGTTAGTAAAATCCGGTTTAGTTTTTCGATGGACGGAACTACCGGCAGAGCTTTATCAGCTCGTTCACGATTATTTAGTTACCTTTATTCGCCAGCAACAGGAATCAGATCAAAAGGCAGAATTCGACGAACTGCGAAAGCAAAACAAAATTAACCGAGATGAAATTGACCAAATTCGCAAAGACAGAGAGCGAGATGCTTTGCTGTCGGAAGCTAGAGACAAACAGCGTCAAGCCAGAGACAAACAGCACGAAGCGGAAGCTCAACTTTACCAAAATCGGAGATGGCAATTGCGGGCGGCGATTCTAGGATTGCTGGTACTCGGAGGCGTTTCGTGGATGGGATTCGAGCAAGCAAAGTTAGCAGAAACAGCGCGCCAAGAAGCAGAAAAAAATCGGACTGACGCCCTAAATTCGGCATCCGAAGCTTTGGTGCTTTCTAATGAGAAAAATCAATTGGGAGTGTTGGAAAATAGTATCAAAATCGGTCGCGATTCTCTGAAAAGTACAGCGCTACCTGTCGATACTAGAAATCAAATTACTGAGAGACTCAGACAAGCAGTTTCTGGGGTGCAAGAACGCAACCGTTTTGAGCAGCATGGCAAGTCTGTTTTGGATGTGAGTGTGAGTCCCGACGGCAATTCAGTTGCTTCGGCAAGTGCTGACAAAACTGTTAAGTTGTGGAGCAAAGAAGGTAAGTTATTAAAGACTTTTAAGCACCCTGATACTGTGACGAGTGTTAGTTTTAGCCCGGATGGAAAAACGATCGCTACTGGTTCTGCCGATCGTACAATTAGAATTTGGCAAGTAGATAACGACAAAAGTGCGATCGTCACTTTATCCGGCCACACCGATATTGTTAGCAGCGTCAGCTTCAGCCCAGACGGCAAAACCCTCGCTTCTGCGAGTAACGACAACAGCATCAAAATCTGGAACCTGACAAGCAAAAAATTGCTGCAAACCTTAACGGGGCACAAAGACTGGGTGCTCGGCCTCAGTTTCAGTCCCGACGGCAAAACAATAGCCTCAGCAAGTGCTGACAAAACTATCAAACTTTGGAACCGAGAAGGTAAAACCCAGAAATTTGCAATTAATCCCAAAACATTAACCAAACATTCTGACCTTGTTTACAGCGTTAAATTCAGTCCTAACGGTGAACAAATCGTCTCAGCCAGTGCCGATACCACCGCCCAAATATGGAACCGAAACGGTAAAAAAATCAAAACTCTTAAAGGACATAACGATCAAGTTATTAGCGCGAGTTTCAGTCGCGACGGCGCAAAAATTGTCACCGGTAGCGCTGACGATACGGTGAAAGTTTGGAGTCCCAGCGGCACTTTATTGAGCACTTTTCGAGGACATCAAGACGACGTGAGGGCAGTAAATTTCAGCCCTGATGGTACTATTGTTTCCGCAAGCAAGGACAAAATGGTGAAACTTTGGCAACCAGAAAGCACTCCGCTGAACAAGATTTTGTCGGGACACGGAGACTGGGTTTACAAAGTTAGTTTTAGTGCGGACGGCAAAACAATTGCTTCTGCTAGTGGTGACAAAACGGTGAGACTTTGGCGCCCTGATGGCAGTTTATTCAAAACCTTAATAGGTCACAAGGATTCTGTTACCTGGGTGAGCATTTCGCCCGATGATAAAACTGTTGCTTCTGCCAGCAATGACAAAACGGTGAAACTCTGGAATCTAGATGGAAAACTGTTAGATACTCTGAAGCATAATGGGTTTATTAGAAGTGTGAGTTTTAGTCCAGATGGTAAGACAATTGTCGCTGCAAGTGGCGATCGCAAATTGTACCTCTGGCGCTGGAATGGTTCTAAAGCAACATTGCTGGCAAAACTCGATCACAGCAATCCTGTAATTAGCGTGAGTTTCAGTCCAGACGGCAAAACTATTGCGACTGCTACCGCTGCTGACAACAAGGAAAGCGGGAAGAAAAATGCTGTTGATACTGGAGAAAAGAGAGTTTACCTCTGGCAATTTAACGGTTCATCGGCGAAAATTTTGAAAACTATCGACCACGAGGATAGCGTAAAAAATGTGATTTTCAGTCCAGATGGTAAGACTATTGCTGCTGCTTGTGCTGACAAAAAAGTTTACTTGTGGGGGTTTGATGGCAAGGTGGCAAATTTAACTGAAAAACTCGACCATACCGATACTGTGGAAAGCGTGAGTTTCAGTCCAGACGGCAAGTTGATTGCGGCGGCGAGTGCGGGAAATACTGTTAAACTGTGGAATTTTGACGGTAAGAGGGCGCTGCTATCTAAAACTTTGGAATCGAGCGATCGCGTGTTGAGTGTTACTTTTAGTTCTGATAGCAAAACTCTAGCTTTTGCTAGCAGGGATCGGACTGTAATTCTGTGGCCTTTGGAGAATTTGGAATTGAATAATATTATTGCTAGGAGTTGCGAATGGGTGGAAGATTATTTGCAGAATGATCCAAATGTTGCTGAGGGCGATCGAATGCTTTGTCTCGGGTTTGGGAAGCAGACATTAAATAAGGGCAAGCGATGAAATTGACAGCGGTAAGTTGCGGGCTGCGGACCCTACATAATTATATTTTGCTAATTCTCATCAACATAATTTTATGGAAAAATTCTGTATATGTCTCGGCGGTGCGCTACTCGCTGACAAATTAAAGTTTTTGTCGGTGCATCAACTGTGAGTCCAATACGGTAGTCACCAACACGAATTTTATATTTATCTGGATAACCTTTCATTTTTTCCAGATATCCTAATGCAAAGGGATTGTCTGATTCTAAGAATTGAAAAACTATAGGTTCTATCCTACTTCTAATTTCAGCAGGTAAAGCAGCTAGTTCTTTGAGGAACCGATTTGTATATTCAACTTGCCACATTATTTTGTTTGATTGAGTTATAATACTTTAGTGCTTGTTCTTTTGATAATGTCTCATCACCTTCAGTTTCTTCTATAAGTTTAGCCAGACCATAGTTTTCCAAAATTTCCTCGATTTTCTCAAATTGTTCAAGGGGGATTTGAACAGCAATCGGCTGCTGATTTTCGTCGATTACATAACTTTTATGTAGTTCTAGCATTTTGTAGTGTTTATATCTGAGTGTATTAATTATTATAATAGATACATTTTTTTTGTCAAGAGGCGATCGCGTCTGCCTGTCGAGTTGCTCAACCGATCGCTTAAACAAATCTATCTACTGGCTAATTGTGTTGGCAGTAAAATTGCGCTAAAATTCGACTGACAAGCTTAACCTTTTTGGCAATTCCCCACCGAATTAATCAGCAATCAAAACCCGAGGTAAACTCTATGGACACCGATTCCCAAAATATCCAACCCATTCCGCCCTTCAACGAGACAAACGAGGAAACGCCAGAGATCGGTGGCGGTTTACCCGTAATTGAGTTTTGGGCAGAACATACATTGTCCCTGGAAGGCCCAAAACTTTGGAAAACATTGCTGCACAAAAGTGCTTGTTTGTCTTGTTCTTGGGGCACTGGCGGGCAGAAAGGAGGCTTTACCAATGAAGAGGGCGAAAAACTTCAGCGCTGTATGAAAAGTGTGGAAGCAATCTCCGCTGAAATTAAGCCGGCTATCTCAACTCAAGTATTTAAACAGCAGAGTATTACCCAACTTCAGCTATTAACTTCAATGGAATGCGACAGGCTGGGAAGGTTGAGTTTTCCGATGATTTTGCGATCGGGCAAATCGCATTACGAGCGCATTTCTTGGCAAGAAGTTTATGAAATTGCCGCTGATGCTTTTCGCAAAACCCCCGAACGAGTGGCATCCTACAGTTCTGGTCGCTCCTCGAACGAAGCGGCTTTTTTGCTGCAATTGATGATGCGAGCGATGGGTTCTAACAACTTAGCAGATTGTTCGGATCTTTGCCACGCTCCCTCAACAACCGGGCTAAACGAAATGTTTGCTACCCGCACCTCGGTAGTGAGTCTCGAAAACTTGAAACAAGCAGATTGCGTCGTGCTCGCGGGTGCGAATTCTTCCTACAACCATCCCCGCTTAATGAACGAATTGATTAAAATTCGCGAGAAAGGCGGTAAAATAATTGTAATTAACCCAATGATGGAAATCGGGTTAGTCAAGTTTGGTTCTCCGGCATTTCCCGTCAAGTCGCTCATCCCAGGTTCCGATATTTCCTCGCTCTACTTGCAACCAATTCCCGGCAGCGATACAGCCTTATTTCTTGGTATTCAAAAGTCTGTAATTGAACAAGGATTGCTGGATGAAGCATACTTGCAAGCTTATACAGAAGGCTGGGAAGCAGTAGTGCAGCACGCCCGTGATACTTCTTGGGAAACTATTACTGAAACTTGCGGCGTTTCACAAGCAGAAATTGAGGCCGCAGCCAAAATTATCGGCAATTCAAAGCGAGTTGTCTTTGGTTGGGCGATGGGAATTACTCAACACGATAACGGCGTAGATAATGTTTTCAGCATTGCCAATACTGCCTTGATGACGGGAAATGTCGGTAAAGAAGGGGCGGGATTAATGCCGGTGAGAGGACACTCAAACGTCCAAGGATTCGGCTCTATGGGCGTGACTGTGGATCTGAAAAAAGAAATTCAACAAGCTTTGGAAAAGTTGTTGGGACGTTCTCTGAGTCCTGTTAAAGGCTACGAAACTCGATCGCTCATTGAAGCAGCAGATGCGGGCAAAGTCGATACACTGTTGTGTCTGGGCGGTAATTTGTATGGGGCGAACCCAGATTCAACTCAGGCTAAACGCGCTTTGGGTAAAATTGAAACCATCATTTACCTGGCAACTAAACCGAATTTAGGGCATTTTAGCGGCTTGGCAAAGCACAATACAATTGTACTTCCCGTGCTAAATCGCTTTGAAAATCCCCACAAAACAACGGTGGAATCTGGCAATAATTTTGTGCGCTTGAATGATGAAGGTGAAACTCATCTCAAAAATGCCGATTTAATTCCAGAGGTTGAATTTCTGACGGAATTAGCTAGCAGAATTCACGGCGAGTATCCCGTTCATTGGCGTCTACTTCAAGACACAAAATACGTGCGGCAACTAATTGCTCAAACTATTCCTGGTTATGAAAAGTTAGGGACAATTGATAAAACAAAGGAGGAATTTACAATCGGTGGTCGCATTTTTACGGAACCTAAATTCCCTACTGAGTCTGGGAAAGCGCAGATGTTTGTCGCGCCTTTGCCAGTCCTGAAATTACCGGAAGCGAAAGAGTTTGGAGTGTCGGAATCAACCCAGGGTATAGTTGTGGCATTGATGACGGGACGCAGCTATTCTCAGCACAATACTGTTGTCTACAAAATTGATGACAAGTACCGGGGAATGCCGCACCGCAACTGCATTTTGATGAATCGTGCGGATGCAGAAAGTGCTGGTTTGCATGAACATCAGCGGGTGACTGTGCAGGGAAATGTGGGGAAAATGGCAAATGTTGAGGTGATTTATGGCGCGGTTCGTGTGGGTGCTGCTTTGATGTTTTATCCTGAAGTTAATGTAATTTTTCACCCGCGTGTTGAAAGGCGATCGGGCACGCCTGCTTATAAGCGCGTACCTGCTTTTGTTTACGCGGAAGCATAAGGTTTGCTGTGAAAACATCTATATGTAGGGTGCGTCAGCGATCGTTATTTTCGCAACAAACCAACAATCTCATACTGACGCACTCCTCGAATAAATGGTGCGTCAGTATGAGACTTTTTGTGCTGATTGAAAATGTCAAACCTGACGCACCCTACTACTAATTTTTGTGAATGCAAAATCGAATCGGGCATTAACTCTTAATTTGCAATGCTCTACCGCGCCAAGTCCATCCCCAACCGGTTTCGGTTTTAATCGCAGAGCCGATCGCAATTGCCGCCACTAACGCTCCTCCCAAACCTCCCAACCACCAGTATTTCGTCGAACAATCGGAAATCTGGGCACCCAAACGGCGCAAATTGTACTGTTGCCAAATTACAAATATTACTAATAAGGAAGAAGCCAGAAGAACCCCCCCCTGCCCCCCCCAAGGGGGGATGGAAGAGGGAAGAGGGAAGAGGGAAATTAGCTGTTTTAGAATAATGAATAATCCGATCCACGGCATCGGATAAAGAAAGAACATAATTGCAGCCATGTAAACCATCATGCCCCAACTGCGATTAGCACCGAGATACAGATTCTTTGTCCAGCCTTCCCACAAGGCGCTCCAAGACCGATACATCCGCACGGATGCCAAATTTGACCCGGCATAAAGTGCGAGCTTTAAACCCGCACGTTTGATGCGCCTAGCTAATTCCACATCTTCGACAATTTCGGCAGCAACTGCCGCATGACCGCCGATTTTATCGTAGGCCGATCGCCTAAATAGCATAAATGGGCCCGCAGCAAAGGCACTGTCTGTAGTCGGATCGTTGACGGCGGTAAAATCGAAGCAAACTGCTAGGTGATTGAACATTAACGGCTGTACTAACCACTCGGCAAAACAGTCACAAACCAGTGCAGGCATACAGGTCAATAAGTCTATTTTTTCGGTTTCAACTGTTGCAATGGCAGTTTCGATCGCCCCTAGTTTGAGCCGCACGTCGGCATCGATAAATAATAAGAAGTCTCCGGTTGCTACTTGCACGGCTTCCGCGCAGGCCCAGTTTTTGCCCGCCCAATATTGGTTGGCAGGTCGCGCCTGACCTGCTAATATTTTGAGGCGGGGGTCATTGAGCTGTTGTTGGAGTGTTTGGGCGATCGCCAGTGTGTCGTCTGTCGATCGATCGTCTACAATCAAAACCTCTAGCTTGTCCACAGACAGCGACGTGCTCTCCAAAATGGCGATCGCGCAATCCCGAATATTCTCTGCCTCGTTGTACGCTGGTACGATTACCGAAACTTTAGGGAACTGAGCATTGGGTAGCGATGACTGTTGAGTAGGACTTGTGCCCGTTCGAGGTGCGTTTTTGACCGATCGGCGCAAATTCTTAGTGTAGGCTGTGCTTACGATTAGAGAAAAAATTAGCAGGGTTAACAATATCAAAGGGAGCTGACCTCAAAATTTCGGTACACGATTTGTCTCCCTAAATATTAAAAAATATTAAAACAAAAAGCTAGTCGATCGCCCGAAAAGTTATTTCGAGCACCTCAAGCGCTATAATTTGTGAGCATCTTTCGGCTCGCCCGCAACAAGGGGCAATACCCCTCACCCAGTCAGCGACCGAAAAGCCAAAGATGGATATCAGTCAAGAGAGGATATTGTAATGGGCGAATTTGTGACAGTCGATGTGTTAGCGGACACCATAGCGGTACTCGGTGCTTTGGGCTTCTTCTTTTTGGGATTTCAAGCTTTGCAGATGTTGAAAAGATAAAGTATGGCAGATGTTGAAGGAAGCAAGAAGAAGGAAGAAGGAAGAAGGAAGAAGGAAGAAGGAAGGAAAAAACTATGCCCAATGCCCAATTCCCAATTCCCAATGCCCCATTCCCAATTCCCAATGCCCAATTCCCAATGTCCAATGCCCAATGCCCAGGAGCAACTAAGTTATTATCATGGTGAGCCAACTTTTAGATGGACGCTATCAAATCATTGAAGTCATAGAAACAGGAGAATTTGGACAAACCTATCTGGCCAAAGATACTCGTCGTCCCGGAGAACCACAGTGTTTTGTCAAGCACTTGCGTCCCGGTACCAGCGAACCAAAATTAATTAATACTACCCGCCGTCTTTTCCAAAAAGAAGCAGAAGTTCTAGAAAAGCTCGGTCAACACGACCAAATTCCTCAGCTATTTGCTTATTTTGAAGAAAACGAAGAATTTTTCTTAGTTGAATCTTTTGTAGCGGGTCATTCCCTATCAACGGAGATTGTACCTGGAAAACCTCTAACAGAAGAACAAATGATTCCTTTGTTGAAGGAACTGTTAGAAATCTTAGTGTTTGTACACGGACAGGGAGTAATTCACCGAGATATTAAACCTGCCAATTTAATCCGCCGCTATTCAGACAACAAGTTAGTTTTGATTGACTTTGGCTCGGTGAAAGAGATTCACATCGCTCAAAGACAAGCGCCGGTAACTGTGCGGATTGGTACGCTGGAATATATGCCGATCGAGCAATTTCAATACAACCCGCAACTCAACAGCGATATCTACGCTTTGGGGATGATTGGCGTCCAAGCAATGACGGGTTTGCCAGCTTACGATTTGCCGAAATTGCGGGATTTGAAAAATTCTAATAGAGGCGAGATTGTTTGGCGACACTTAACTGTGTGCTCCCAAGCGCTGGCCGATGTTTTGGACAATATGGTGCGCTACGATTTTCGGGAACGCTATCAGTCGGCGGCGGAAGCTTTAGCGGATTTGAGGAAAATTGGCGATCGATCGCGGACGCGGGTTCCCAAGCTGACAATATATCGCGAAGAGGTCGATCGACGCAGCAGCAGTCGCGGTGACATTACAGTCGTCGGTCGAAGAATATTAGAAGAATTGCGCGTTAGCTTAGAATTGCTCCCAGAAGAGTCAGACGCGATCGAAGATGAAGTATTGAACCCTTACCGCAAATACAGGGAAAAAGGCGAACGCTACGAACAATCGCTGCAAGAAGCCATGCAGCAAGAATATCCTTTTTCTGCGGAAACTCGCGAAGAATTAAAACGCTTGCAGCAAATTTTAGGACTTACCGACGAAGATGCCACCAGAATTGAAGAGTTAGTCGTTCCTAAATCTTTATTCGCGAAATTGTACAAGGCAATTTCCATAGTTTTGGAGGGACACCGCAACCCCAACTCCAACCCCAACCTGCCACCCGCCAGCAGCACTCAAATCGAAGTGCAGACAAGTTCGGCGGTATCCCCGGAGATTAATTTGAATGGAAAATCCGATTTGTCGTTAGCGCAGCCCGCCCCTACGGGGGCTGCGCCAACGGAGAGGATCGCCCCTACCGCAGCAATTGTCCCCAAGGAACCTCGCAAATTCAATCCTTATCTCGCCGGGGCAACAATTGCGGCACTCTTAACTGCGATCGGCGGAATTTACGGATATCTCAAGTGGCAAGAAACGCAGCAGCGAGTGCAGCAAGAATCCCAACAACTCAGTCAAATTGAAGCCCTTTATACCGCCAGCAATTATGAAGGCTGCATCAGTCAAATACCAACAGTTGCCAACACTTCCAGCAGCTATGTGTCCGCTCAAAAGTTACAGGAACAGTGCCAATCAGGCCTGCGGTGGAAAAATGCCAAAGTCAAAAACTTCGCTCAGCATTCCGATGCAGTTGGGTCTGTTGCTTTCAGTCCAGACGGCTTAATGTTAGCCAGCGGTTCAAAAGACAAAACCATCCAAATTTGGGATTTAGCTACAGGCAAATCGATCCGCACTTTTCCCGGAGATTCATCCACCATTTGGTCAGTTGCTTTTGACTCAATCGGTACGAAACTTGCGACGGGAACTGGTTTTTGGAGAGTCATGTTGTGGGATTTGAAAACAGGACAAGCAACTCGCACTCTTGACCACACTGCTTCTGTTTGGTCTGTCGCTCTTAGCCCCGACGGACAACTGATTGCTAGCGGCAGCGGAGACAAAACCACGAAAATTTCCGATGCCACAACTGGCGCTTTGATTTACAATTTGCCTGACCATACAGATTTTGTTTATTCTGTGGCTTTCACTCCCGATGGCAAAAGTTTGGTTAGCGCTTCTAAGGACAAAAAAATTACAATTGTTGATGTAGCAACCGGAAATTTGCTCAAAACTCTTGAGGGACACGGCGACCAGGTGAGGTCGGTTGCTGTTACCCTAGATGGCAAGACAATCGTTAGCGGTTCCTACGATGAAAGTATTAAAATCTGGAATCTCGAAACTGGAGATTTAATGCGATCGATTAAGGGACATTCTGATGATATTGTCTCGGTGGCTATCAGCCCAGACGGGAAATTCATTGCCAGCGGGAGTAAGGATAAAACTATTAAAATTTGGGATTTGGCTACCGGAGAATTGCTGAATACTTTGACGGGACATACCGATGAAGTTTATGTGGTGACTTTTAGTCCAGACGGCAAAACTATTGCTAGCGGTTCTAAAGACAATACTATTAAGTTGTGGCTGAGGTAATCGGAAGTTCGGCAACAAGCAATGTACGGGATATAATCTCAATTCCGGCTACGCCGGAATGACAAGCAAGGAGACGGCAGTGCCGTGTCCCTACAATTGATCGCGGTAGGGACACGGCACTGC
>ENA-OFDP01000578-OFDP01000578.1-metagenomes-genome-assembly--contig:-NODE-578-length-16102-cov-4.951081_pt1 | contig 16102 bp, 14 predicted proteins | sample MGYA00153389_OFDP01 | MGnify analysis MGYA00153389 | reverse complement strand
TTTGGCGATGTCGCGGTAGCCGGCCAGCAGGGCCTCGGGGCTCTTGTGGAAGAAGCGCTCGTCGGTGTTGATGAAGGCCACGAATTGCGCGAAGCTGCCTTCGAACTTGACGCTGCGCATCACCGCTTCCATCTCGCCACGCAGGCGCGTCAGTTCACGCTGGCCAATGGCGTGGATCTGCGCCGGCGTCAGGTTGGTGGTGGTGCGGTGGCGCACGAGCATGGCGTAGACACGCTCGCCGTCCGGGTACTGGCGCAGTGCGCCTTCAGCCGGCGCCTTGGGCAGCAGTTCGTCGGCGATCAGCGCGCGCAGGCGTTGCAGCGCCGGCAGCACCTGCGTGGCAACGGCGTCCCGCCCGCGCAGCTGCAAAGCCTGCTGCTCAACCGGCGCGATGCCGCTGCCCAGGCGCTTGAAGGGTTGGTGGTACGGCGTGGCGTCGGGGTCGATGAGCTGGGTGTCGATCTGCACCAGCACGCGTTCAAGCACGTCACGCGGCGGCATCCAGCCGGCTTCGGCGCTGCGGCGGATGATGGCCATTTCCTGTTCCATGCGGCGCGGGAAGGCGGCCATCCGCGACAGCATCTGTTCCACCTGGTCGGCGCGGGCAGTGGGCATCACCTGCAGCAGTTCTGCAAACTGCGTCTGCGGCCCGCCCAGCGCACGCAGGGTCATGCCGCGCGCGGCGGGGAAGGCAGCGGTTTCGGCCTGGCGCTGCTGGGCGTCGATGAAGAGATCGAGCGACACGCGGTCCGCGGGCCCGAGTTTGCTGCGTTGCAGCGCGCGCGCGGCGGCCAGGAAGGCAGCCACCTCGGCGTCGCGTGCCGCGATGGCCCCGGCCGACACGTCGGACAGCCGGTCGCCGAAGCGGTTGTCGCCGCGGTAAGTGGCAAATTCCGGGTAGGTGCGCGCGCTCCATTCCCACTGGCGGTCAAAAAGCGCGTGCAGTGCCTGGGTCTGTTGTGCGTCGGGTTCGGCGGCAGTGGCCGTCAAGCTCAGCAACGTCAGCGTTTGGACCGTGGCAGCCAGCAGGACGCGGCAGTGGCGCAGGAAAGTGACATTCATGGCGGGCAGACACCTGGAAGTTTCTGCATTTTGAACGGTGACATCATCCCGCCATGAAGGGACTTGCCATCAGTTTCACCACGCCTACCGGCAAGGATGCGGGACGACGTGCCAGCCGCTGACGCGCAGCGCCGCGCGGTGCTCACCGGCACGCTGTATGCAGCGGCTGCTGGGCTGATGTGGGGTCTGGTGTTCATCGCCCCCACGCTCCTGGCCGACTACCCGGCCGCGCTGCTGGTGGTGGGGCGCTACCTGGCCTTCGGCCTCATTGCACTGCCGCTGGCCTGGTGGAACCGCCTGCGCTTGGCCGAGTTGTCCCGCGCCGACTGGCTGCAGGCGCTGAAGCTGTCTGCCGTGGGCAACCTGCTGTACTACCTGTGCCTGCCGTGGGCCCGGCTGGCGCCGTCGCTGCTGCTCATCGCTGGCGGCATCGCCTGCGTCAACCAGGCTGAACTGCAGCACCTGCAGCAAACTGGGGGCATCGACTTGCAGCGTTATGCAGAAGGCGCGCTGTTGGCCCTGGCGGCGGTGGCCTGCTGGACCTGGTACCCGATCCGCAACGCCGACTGGCTGCGCGCGCACAGCGACCGGTCCGCCACCACATGGGCCACGGCGCAGGGTTTGGCGACGCTGCCGCTGGCGCTGGCCGGCAGCGACCTTATCGCCCAGGCCAAGACCGGCAGCGGCAAGACAGCAGCGTTTGCGCTCGTCCTGCTGTGGGGCTGGACGGCGTGGCAAAGCATGGCGGACGTGTCGGCGGCTGGTTCGGTGGCAGCGTCGGTGGCAGCGCCCTTGACGGCGCAAGTGACAGCGCAAGTGACAGCGCTGCCCTTCGGCCCGCGGCCCGCCGCCTTCATCGGCCTGATGCTGGTCCTCGGCTTCTTTGCATCATGGCTGGGCACGCTTTGCTGGAACAAAGCGAGCCAGCGCTTGCCGCCGGCACTCAGCGGGCAGCTCATCGTCTTTGAAACCCTGGCCGCGCTGGCCTATGCCTTTGCACTGCGCGGGCAGGCGCCGCAGGCGCTGACTTTGTTCGGCATCGTGCTCTTGATGGCCGGCGTGGTGACGGCGTTGCGCAGCGGCCGCCCGGCGCTGCGCCCGATGTAGGAAAGCGCCGACACGGGCATTTGCGGCGTCAGCCGCACAATTGGCTTCCATTGCATTCAGGAGTCTTTCATGACCACACGCCGCCGCTTTATCGAGATCGTTTGCCCTATCAGACGGTCCCGCCGGTCGCCGCCCCCCCCCTTTCTCAAGCGCAGGCTGGTCGCCGTTCGATGGGCCTTGAGATAAATCGCATCGATTATTATCGTCTTGGGAACTGCCGCTTCGAAGGCCAGCCCCTCCATGATTCGGGCGAAGACTCCCAAGCCCCCTCACCGCTTCCGGTAATTGTATCAAGTCTTCGCCGGGCCATACTCCTTCGGTGCATCAAACCACCGCAAGCCATCGCGGTTACTGCAAACAAAAACCGCTCAGCACCCGCCGGTCATCGACCCGCGGCACTCCTCTCGGCTTGTTCGGCAACAGCGGTTCGATCACCCGCCACTCGAAATCGGTCAGATCGTATCGACTCATCCCAAAGCTCCCTTCGAGAACCTTGAATCACGATCACGCCAAAAACGGAATCCCCTTTATGGGTTCACGACCTAGCATTACAGTTGCTCTTTTGATTGGATATGAGCACGCTTCGCTGCGGCTTGGTGGGCCCTTCGCCATCTCGACCAGGCGATGATGCGAGCGGGCTGGATCTTTCGCTGCGCCAGCCGGATGGCGATGCGGCGGACCTCCTGGATGGACCAGCGGATCAGCTGCGGCGTGGTTTTGTGCGCATCCTTTTTGGGGGCGTCGCCTGGTTTGCCTGGTGGCGGATTGCCGCCATCATGGCGAACGCGAGCATGACGAGCGACACGTGGCGATGCCAACCGTGCCAGGAGCGGGTCTCGTTATGATCGAGGCCGAGTTCATTCTTGGTGGTCTCGAAGCTGTCCTCGATCGCCCAGCGGTGTCCTTCGACCAGGGCCAGGGCTTCGATGCCCGTTCCAGCCGGGCACCAGGTGGTGAAGAACGCGAGGTCGCCGTCGGCGATATTGCGACGGATCAGCAGCCCGCGGGTCCACAAGCCCGATCGCTCCTCGTCATATTCGGCGGCGTCGAGATCGGCGAGTTCACAATAGCCCCAATCATGAAGCCTGGCACCCTTGGTTCCCTCGCCCGCCGACAGCCGCCGCCAAACGGAGGGATCGAGGCCGCGCGCGATCTCGTCGGCCGTGCCGGCGACGGCGGGTTTGCCGGCCCAGGATCCGAAGTGATGGTTGGCGGCGACCCCGAGCACGTAGCCTTTGCCGGCGCGCCGCAGCGCCTGCTCGATATCGCCGACGCCGTAAACACTGTCGGCCGCCACCCAGGAGAACGGGACATCCGCCATGATCGCACGCTCGATCATCTGGACCGCAAGCGCTGGCTTGGTCGCAAATGCCGTGCCCGCCGGCACATGGCTCCCAGCCATCCGAGCCGGGTCGCTCGTCCAGGCCTTCGGCAGATACAAAGCGCGGTCGATGAAGGCGTGGCCATGCCGGGAAACATAGGCCGCAAAGACGCCGATCTGGCAGTTTGTGATCTTGCCAGCCGAGCCGGTGTATTGACGGCCTACGCCGCAGGAGGCCTTGCCCTGCTTGAGGAATCCGGTCTCGTCGATGACCAGCACCGCATCGTCGGCGGCGAGCGTCTCCACCACATAATCACGCACAATGTCGCGAAGCGCATCCGCATCCCACCGGCCACGGCCGACGATCGCCTGCTGCCGCCACGGTCCCGGATCACCGGCCGCCTCGGCGCGCATCCACCCAGTCTTGCGTCGCTCGTCACCCAATAAACCGTCGAGGAAAGCACCAGCAGAGGCTGCCACACGCCCCTGCGTAAATAACTCCCGCATCCGCGCTTTCACGTCCCTCAGCGAAGACGCCCAAAGCTCCAGCGTCGTCTCGATCGATGCACCCGTCATCCACAGTCTCCCGCCATGGAAACCCATTGATCCAGAGCTTCAGATAAAGAGCAACTGTAATGCTAGCGCCCCAACCCTTCCGCCAATTCCACAACCTCCAGCCAGCGCTCCTGCGCGGCGTCTTTTTCGGCGCGTTTGAGATCGATGGTGGCGGTTAGCTCGGCGAATTTTTCGGGATGGTTTAGGAACAGGTCGGGGTCGTGGAGGGCTTTCTCCGCGTCGGCGATTTCGTGTTCGAGGCGGTCGACTTCGGCGGGGAGGCGGTCGAGGTCGCGTTGGTGTTTGAAGGAGAGTTTCTTGTTCCCCGGCGCAGGGGCACCCCGCAAAGTATTCCTTTGCGGGGACCCCGAAGGCCGGGGCGTTGCATGATTATGCGATGATGTTTTCGAAGCTCGCAACGCTCCGGCCTTCGCCGGAGCACTGGTTGGGTTTTTGCGTTTCACCCAATCCTCGTATCCCCCCGCCACGATGTCGACATTGCCCGAACCGTCGAGACCCAGCGTGACTGTGACCGTCTTGTCGAGGAAGTCGCGGTCGTGGCTGACGATTAGCACCGTGCCGTCGTAATCGGCGATCACTTCCTGGAGCAGGTCGAGCGTTTCGAGGTCGAGATCGTTGGTCGGCTCGTCGAGCACGAGGAGGTTGGACGCGCGGGCGAATTCGCGGGCCAGCAGCAGCCGCGAGCGCTCGCCGCCCGACAAGGTGCCGATCGGGGCTTCGGTCAGCGACGGATCGAACAGATATTCCTTGAGATAGCCTTTGATGTGCTTCTTGACCCCGCGCACCTCGATCCAGTCGCCGCCCTCGGCCAGCACATCGCGGACGCGGCGTTCGGGGGACATCAATTTGCGCTGCTGGTCGATGACGATGCCGCTGAGCGTCTTGGCCTTGGTGACCTTGCCGCTGTCGGGGGCGAGCTCGCCGGTCAGCAGTTTGAGCAAGGTGGTCTTGCCGGTGCCATTGGCGCCGACCAGCCCGATGCGGTCGCCGCGGGTGATGCGGAGCGAGAAATCGTTGATGATCGTGCGCCCGTCGAAAGCTTTGGACACATGGTCGGCGTCGATCACGATCTTGGTCTTCACATCATCGCGCGCGAGGCCGAGCTTGGCGGCACCGGCGGGCCCGAGCATCGCAGCGCGGCTGGCGCGCATTTCGTGAAGTTTGGCGAGGCGGCCCTGGTTGCGCTTGCGGCGCGCGGTGACGCCGCGCTGGAGCCAGTGGAGCTCGAGCTTCAACTTGGCGTCGAGCTTGTCGGCGGCGCGCTCCTCCTCGGCATAGACCGCCTCGGTCCAGGCATCGAACCCGCCGAAGCCGATTTCCGCGCGGCGAAGGCTGCCGCGGTCGAGCCAGATGCAGCTTTTGGTCAGCCGCGCGAGGAAGGTGCGGTCGTGGCTGATGACGATGAACGCGCCCTTGAAGCGCATCAGATATTGTTCGAGCCAGTCGATCGCGCCGAGATCGAGATGGTTGGTTGGCTCGTCGAGCAATAGCACGTCGGGGTTTTGCGCGAGCGCGCGGACGATGGCGGCGCGGCGCCGCTCGCCGCCGCTGGCGGTGGCGGTGGGGCGGGCGAGGTCGATCCCGATCTGGTCGGCGATCGCGGCGGCCTCGTACGGTTGGGGCGGCCCCTCCCCGCCAAGCACCCACTCCTCGAGCGTGGCGAAGGCCGTCATGTCCGGATCCTGCTCGAGCAGCACGACTCGCGTGCCCGGGACGATGGTCCGCTGGCCGAGGTCGGTCTCGATCGTCCCGGCGAGGCATTTGAGCAAGGTCGTCTTGCCGGCGCCGTTGCGGCCGATCAGCGCCAGCCGGTCACGCGGCCCGACGTAGACGTCGAGATCGCGGAACAGCCAGCCTTCGCCCTGGTGGAGGCCGAGTTTTTCATAAGCGAGGATCGGGGGTGCCATGCGCCAGCGCCTAGACGAGCATTTGGCAATCGTCACGGGGTCGGATGAATGATAGCAATCTTGCCATTCATAAGTCATTCAATGGCTTGGACGTAGGAGGTCGGCACAGAAAGATTTGCGAATGACCATGTTGCGTCCCCTCCTCGCCGCTGTGCTTGCAGCAGGCCTCCTGACCAGCCCGGCGCTGGCCGATCGCCCGCGCGAGCAGGACCAGGCGTTCCGCGCGACCAACGAAGGGCGCGCGATCCCCCTGCCCCAGATCCGCGACCGGGTGATGCGCGAGATCAACCGTGACCAGGCCGGCGCCGAATATCTCGGCCCCGAATTCCGCGGCGATACCTATCGGCTCAAATTCATGCGCGATGGCCGGCTGATGTGGGTCGATGTCGATGCCGCCACCGGCCGGATCGTCGGCCGCTCGCGCTAGGCCGCGCCAGGCCGCGCCAGGCCGCGCTTTTCCGTCGCATTGACCGTCCCGCCGCCGCGCTCCGCTTGCGCATCCCCAAGCAACCGTTCAGCTTGGCAGGTGTTAAGCATGCGAAACGAATTTTAGAGGAATATCTCAATGCGGGTCCTGATCGTCGAGGACGAACCCAATCTCGGTCGCCAGTTGCGCTCAACGCTCGAAGGGGCGGGCTATGCCGTCGACCTCGCCACCGATGGCGAGGACGGGCATTATCTCGGCCAGACCGAGCAATATGATGCGGTGGTGCTCGACCTTGGCCTGCCCGAAGTCGACGGGCTGACGGTGCTCGACCGGTGGCGCAAGGAAGGCCGCAAGATGCCGGTGCTGGTGCTGACCGCGCGCGACAGCTGGTCGGACAAGGTCGCCGGGCTCGACGCGGGCGCCGACGATTATCTCGCCAAGCCATTCCAGACCGAGGAATTGATTGCCCGGCTGCGCGCGCTGATCCGCCGCGCATCGGGCAATGCCAGCTCCGAACTGATCGCCGGCGACATCCGCCTCGATACGCGCTCGGGCAAGGTCAGCCGCGCCGGGGAGCCGATCAAGCTCACCGCGCAGGAATATAAATTGCTGTCGTACCTGATGCACCACAAGGGCAAGGTGGTCAGCCGGACCGAATTGATCGAGCATATCTATGACCAGGATTTCGATCGCGATTCGAACACCATCGAAGTGTTCGTGACGCGCATTCGCAAGAAACTGGGCGCCGACACGATCACCACCATTCGCGGGCTCGGCTACAGCCTCGAGGACCCTGCCGCTTGAGCCAAGCCCATGCCGCGACGCCGGTCGTGGATGAACGGCGCGGCCTGACGTCGCTGACCCGGCGACTGATCGGGGTCGCGGCGCTGTGGATCGGGGTGCTGCTGCTGGGCGGCGGGTTTGCGCTCGATCGGGTGCTGACCAGCACGCTGACCGACAATTTCGACAAGCAACTCGAACTGATCATCAACGGCATGCTCGGCGCGTCGGAGATTGGTCCAGTTGGCGAAGTGCGGTTCACCCGCCCGCCCGCCGACCAACGCTTCGTCGAAGCCTATTCGGGAATCTATTTCCAGATTACGGGCCAGGGCGCGGAGACGTTCGCGTCTCGATCCTTGTGGGATCGCCGATTGAAGGTCGACACTAACCACCAGGATTTCAAGCTTCATCGCTACGACAGTAATGAGTTCGTCGGCGAAACACTCAGGGTGGTCGAGCAGGATGCGGTGCTGCCAGGGTCCCCTATTCGCTGGCGATTCCAGGTCGCCCAGTCGCGCGAAATCCTCAACGAGCAGATCGGCGAACTTCGCGCCACTTTGATCCGCAGCCTGCTCGCGCTCGGGCTCGGGCTACTGGTGTTGACCGCACTGCAGGCATTTTACGGGCTTTGGCCATTGCGCCGGGTACGCAGCGAAGTGATCGCCATCCGCACCGGCCGGCAGGACCGGATTGCGGAAAACTTCCCCAGTGAAATTGATCCTTTGGTGCACGAAATCAACGAGTTGCTCGCGCATGGCGAAGCGCAGGCCGAGGAAGCGCGGCGCCACGCGGGCAATTTGGCGCATGCGCTCAAGACCCCGCTGACGGTGATCACCAACGCCGCCACCGCCGCCTCGCCCGATCTCGCCGACACCGTCTGCCGCGAGGCGACGACGATGCGCCGGCAAGTCGATCATCACCTCGCCCGGGCTCGCGCGATTGGCCGCCGGTCGTCGGTCCAGGCGCGCGCGACGGTGTGGGACAGTGCCCAGGCAGTGCAGCGCGCCATCGATCGCATGTATGAAAATGTCACCGTCGACCTGGCTGGCGACAGACAAGTGCAAGTGCGGGTCGAGCGGCAGGACCTCGACGAATTGCTCGGCAATCTGATCGAGAATGCCGCCAAATATGGTGGCGGGCGCGTGTTCGTGACGGTCGAGGCGGCGGTCGCGGGGCTGGTCTCGATCCTGATCGAGGACGACGGGCCGGGAATCCCCGAAGCCCAGCGCGCCGGCATCTTCGCGCGCGGCAAGCGCATCGATACCACCGGCAAGGAGGGCACCGGGCTGGGGCTGGCGATCGTCAGCGATGTGGCCGAGATTTACGCCGGCAAGGTCGAGCTTGGCGAAAGCGAGGATTTGGGCGGACTGCTGGTGACGCTGAGCCTGCCCGCCGCCTGACGGTCGGTCGAAAGCGGTTTGCGACGTTCAAGCCGGGGACTAAGGTCCGCGACGAACGACATCCGGAGAAGATTTCATGCGCGTGTCCCGTTTGCTGCTGGCCTCGGTCGCGATTGCACTCGCCCTTCCAGCTGCCGCCGCAGCGCCGCGGTTTGCGCCGTGGGGGGTCGACCTGACCGCCGCCGACATCACGGTCAAGCCGGGCGACGACTTCTTCGCCTTCGTCAACGGCGGGTGGGACAAGCGCACCCAGATCGCCCCCGACCGGACCTTCGCCGGGATCGATTCGGTGCTCAACGACCAGATCGAAAAGGACGTCCACGCGATCATCGACGAGCAGGCCGCAAACCCCGGCCCACGCGGTAGCGTCAGCCAGCAAGTCGGCGATTATTACGGCAGTTACATGGACGAAGCAGCGATCGATCGCGCCGGCCGGGCGCCGCTGACGCCTTACCTCGCCAGGATCGCCGCGGCCAAGACCAGCCGCGACCTCGCCCGCCTGTTCGGTTCGACCGGATACACCAGCCCGGTGGCGATGTTCATCGCCCCCGACACGGTCGATCCGACGCTCAACACGGTTTATGTCACGCAGACCGGGCTGGGCATGCCGGGGCGCGATTATTACCTGTTGCCGGGGGCGAAATATGACGCCTTCCGCAAGGCCTATCGCGATTATGTGATCAAGATCCAGACGCTCGCCGGGATCAAGGATGCGCCCGCCAAGGCCGACCGGATCATCGCGCTTGAAACCGCCATTGCCAAGCTGCACTGGACGCCCGAGCAGCAGCGCGACACCAAGGCGACCACCAACCCGATGACCCGCGCCGAGCTGAAGGCGCTTGCGCCGCAGCTCGACTGGGATGCGTTCCTCGCCGCGCAAGGCATGGGCGCGCAAGCCAATCTGATCATCCGCGAAAAGAGCGCGATTGCCGGTGAAGCGGCGCTGGTGGCGTCGAAGCCGCTGTCGCTGTGGAAGGACTATCTGGCCTATCATTTCGTCAGCGAGGCCGCGCCGTATCTCAGCAGGCCATTCGCCGATGCGCGGTTCGACTTTTTCTCGCGCACGTTACGTGACGTTCCGGTCGAGCGCGAGCGGTGGAAGCGCGGTGTCGATCTGGTCAATGGAGCGATGGGCGAAGGCGTCGGCAAATTGTACGTCGAGCGTCATTATCCGGCCGAGAGCGACCGCCAGATGGGCGAGCTGATCGCCGACATCCGGGCCGCGCTGAAGGACAAGATCGACCATAGCAGCTGGATGGACGCGGCGACCAAGCAGGAGGCGTTGGTCAAACTGAACGCATTCGATCCGCGCACCGGTCATCCGGCCAAATATATCGATTATTCGCCAATCGTGGTGACGCGCGGCGATGTGCTCGGCAATGCGATGCGCGCGCAAGGCTTCGAGGAAAGGCGGCAGGTGGCGATGCTGGCCAAGCCGGTCGATCGCAGCCAGTGGGGCATGTTCCCGCAGACCAACAATGCCTATTACGACCCGTCGACCAACCAGATCACGTTCCCCGCGGCGATCCTCCAGCCGCCATATTTCGACCCGGGTGCGGACGCTGCGGCCAATTACGGATCGATCGGCGCGACCATCGGCCACGAAATCGGCCACGGCTTCGACGACCAGGGCCGGCTGTACGACGCGACCGGCAAGTTGCGCGACTGGTGGACCGCTGACAGCGCCAAGGCGTACGGCGTGCACACCGCCGCGCTGGCCAAGCAATATGACGGCTATGAGCCGATCCCCGGCGTGCGCATCAAGGGCGAGCTGACGCTGGGCGAAAATATCGGCGATCTCGGCGGGCTCGAAGTCGCTTACGAGGCCTATCATCGCTACGTCGCCAAGCATGGCGAACCGGCGGTGATCGGCGGGCTGACCGGCGACCAGCGCTTCTTCATCGCTTATGCTTATTCGTGGCAGAACAAGCAGCGCGAGGGCGTGACCCGCGCGCAATTGCTGACCAACCCGCACAGCCCGGCCAAATATCGAGTCAATGGCGTCGTCCGCAACATGGACGAATGGTATAAGGCGTTCAACGTCAAGCCCGGCGACGCGATGTACCTGCCGCCCGAGCAACGCGTGCATATCTGGTAGGCTTGGACAGCGGGCGTCCGCCAAGCTAGGGGAGCGCGCATGACGGCGACGCTTTATCATCTGGGCGACTCCCGCGGGCCGAGCCTGGAGCCGTTGCTGCAGCTGACCGCTGGCGACATGAACGCGGTCAATGCGGTGATCCTCGACCGGATGCAGTCGAAGGTCGGGCTGATCCCAGAGCTCGCCGGGCATTTGATCGCGGGCGGCGGAAAGCGGATGCGGCCGATGTTGACGCTGGCGAGCGCGGCACTGTGCGGATATCCCGGTACGCGACACCACAAATTGTCCGCTGCGGTCGAGTTCATCCACACCGCGACCCTGCTCCACGACGATGTCGTCGACGGATCGGGGATGCGGCGCGGCAAGACCACCGCCAACCTCATCTGGGGCAATCCGGCGAGCGTCCTGGTCGGCGACTTCCTGTTCAGCCGCGCGTTCGAATTGATGGTCGAGGACGGCAGCTTGAAGGTGCTCAAGATATTGTCGCACGCCAGCGCGGTGATCGCCGAGGGCGAAGTCGACCAGCTGACCGCCCAACGCCGGATCGATACTGGCGAAGATCATTATTTGTCGATCATCGCCGCCAAGACCGCGGCATTGTTCGCCGCCGCGTGCAAAATCGCGCCGGTGGTGGCCGAGGCCGGCGACGAAGCCGAGAACGCGCTCGAGACATTCGGGCGAAACCTCGGGATTGCCTTCCAGCTGGTCGACGATGCGATTGATTATTCATCCGACGCGGCGACCATGGGCAAGGGCCAGGGCGACGATTTTCGCGACGGCAAGATGACGCTGCCGGTGATCCTGGCCTACGCGCGGGGAAGCGATTCCGAACGCTCCTTCTGGGCGGCGGCGATGGCCGGGACCCGCGCGTCGGACGACGATCTGGCCGAGGCGATCAAGCTGGTGCGATCGAGCGGGGCGCTGGCCGACACGATGGAACGCGCGCGGCTCTATGCCCGCCGCGCGATCGATGCGCTCGCGCCCTTCCCCGCCGGGCGCGCCAGGGCAGCGATGACCGAAGCCGCCGAATTTGCGGTGGCGCGCGCTTATTAAGCAAAGTGGAGTGCTTCGATGCGTCCGACCAGTTGCACCAAATGCCAGGGATCGATGAGCGAGGGCGTGATGGTCGATATGGGTTATGGCGCCTATGCGGTCAGCGCTTGGCAAAGCGGCCCGCCGACAGTTTCACGGTGGTTCGGGCTCAAAGTGAACAAAAAGGCGTTGGTCCCGACGACTGCTTATCGATGCAGCCGGTGCGGGTTCATCGAGCTCTACGCCCCGCCGCGCGCCTGAGGAGAATGACATGAAGCTGGCAATGATCGGGCTTGGCCGGATGGGCGGGAACATGGCGCGGCGATTGATTCGCGGCGGGCATGAAATCGTCGCCTACGATCGCGACGCAGCGGCGGTGGCGGGGCTTGTTGGCGAGGGCGCACAAGGCGCCGCAAGCCTCGAAGAATTGGCGGGCAAGCTCGACAGTCCGGCGATTTACTGGGTGATGCTGCCGGCGGGCGCGATCACCGACGCGGTCATGCGCCAGATCGGCGATATCGCGAAGGCCGGCGACATCGTCATCGACGGCGGCAACAGCTTCTGGAAACATGACCTCGAGCACGCCAAATATCTTAGCGAAAAGCAGCTCCATTTCGTCGATGTCGGGGTGTCGGGCGGGGTTTGGGGTCTCGAGCGCGGCTATTGCATGATGATCGGCGGGCCCAAACAGCAGGTCGATTTGCTCGACCCCATATTCAATACGCTGGCGCCGGGGATCGGCACAGTCGAGCGGACCAAGCGGGCCAAGTCCGAGCATGAGTGGAAGGCCGAGAATGGCTATGTCCATTGCGGCCCGGCGGGATCGGGCCACTTCACCAAGATGGTCCACAACGGGATCGAATATGGCATGATGCAGGCCTATGCCGAGGGCTTCGACGTGCTTCGCGGGCGGTCCAATCCGGAACTCGCCACCAGCTTCGACCTCAACCTGTCGGACATTGCCGAAGTGTGGCGGCGCGGCAGCGTGATTTCGTCATGGCTGCTCGACCTGATCTCGATCGCGCTGGCCGAGGACCAGAAACTGGAGAAATTCTCGGGCCGCGTTGCGGATTCGGGCGAAGGCCGCTGGACGATCGACGCGGCGATGGAGGAATCGGTGCCGATCGACGTGCTCGCGGCGTCGCTGTTCGCGCGTTACCGAAGCCGGGTCGAATATAGCTATGCCGACCAATTGCTGAGCGCGATGCGGTTCGGCTTCGGCGGGCATGTCGAGATGCCGCAATAGCCGCGGCCGCGGCGATGACCGTCCTGCCGATCGATCGCGTCCTGCCCGACCTGCTCGCCGCGTTGCGGGGCGGGCCGCGCGCCTTGCTGGTCGCGCCGCCGGGGGCGGGCAAGACGACGCGGGTGGCGCCAGCGTTGCTTGATGAGCCATGGTGCGACGGCCAGGTGTTGCTGTTGGTGCCGCGCCGCCTCGCGGCGAGGTCGGCGGCGGAATATATCGCCAAAGAACGCGGCGAAGCGGTTGGAGCAGCGGTTGGCTATATCACACGGCTCGACCGCAAGGTGGGCCAGGCGAGCCGGGTGATCGCGATGACCCACGGGGTGTTTCTCGCGCGATTACAGAGTGATCCGGAGTTGACCGGCGTTTCGGCTGTGCTGTTCGACGAGGTCCATGAGCGCAGCCTCGACAGCGACCTGGCGCTTGCCTTGACGTTGGATGCGGCGACGGAGTTGCGGCCCGATTTGAGGATCGTGGCGATGTCGGCGACGCTCGATAGCGCGCGGTTCGCGGGGCTGCTCGGCGATCCGCCCAAGATCGAAAGCGCGGGCAAAAGCTATCCGCTGAGCATCCTGTACGACGGCCGCGACCCCGGGGCGCGGATCGAGCCGCAGATGGCGGGCGCGATCCGGCGGGCGCTGGGCGATCATGACGGGTCGCTGCTGGCCTTCCTGCCCGGCGTGGCGGAGATCGAGCGGACGGCCGATGCGCTGGGCAACCTGCCGCCCAATGTCGTGCTGCACCGGCTCCACGGGCAAATCGAACCCGCCGCGCAGCGCGCCGCGCTCGCACCGCCGACGCCCGGCACCCGCAAGCTGGTGCTGGCGAGCAGCATTGCCGAAACCAGCCTGACATTGGACGATGTGCGGATCGTGATCGACAGCGGGCTTGCACGGCGACCGCGTTACGATCGCGGCGCGGGACTAACCCGGCTGGTGACCGAACGCGCGAGCCAGGCGGCGATCACCCAGCGCGCGGGACGGGCGGCGCGGCAGGCGCCGGGGGTGGCGATCCGGTTGTGGGAGGAAGCGGCGACGGCGGCCTTGCCAGCGCACGATCCACCCGAAATCCTCGAGGCCGATCTGTCGAGTTTGCTGCTGACCTGCCTATTGTGGGGCGAGAGCGATCCGGCGCGGCTGCCATTCCTCGATCCGCCGCCCGCCGCAGCGCTCGACGAAGCGCGGGCGCGGCTGGTACGGATCGGGGCGGTGGATGGTGACGGTCGGCTGACCGCGCATGGCAAGGCGATCGCCGCGATCCCGCTCGATCCGCGGCTGGCACACATGCTGATCGAGGCTCGGGCGCGCGGGTTTGGGCAGGCGGCGGCGGAATTGGCGGTGCTGCTGACCGAGCGCGGGCTGGGCGGCAATGAAGCGGACCTGGAAGTGCGGCACCGGCGCTGGCGGGGGGATCGTGGGGTGCGGGCGGAAGCGGCGCGGAGGATGGCGGCGCGGTGGGGTGAATCACGCCCTTCGACTTCGCTCAGGACGAGCGATTCGCTCGCGCGCTCTGTTGCCTTGGCCTTCCCCGAGCGCGTGTCGCGGCGGCGGGACTTGTCAGGCGAGCAGTGGCAGTCGGTGGGCGGGCGGGGGTTTCGGATCGATCCGGCGTCGCCCTTGGCGCGGAGCGAGTGGCTGGCGGTGGCGGAGGTCGCCGGGGCGGCGGACGGGCGGGTCGGTCGAGGGTTGCTGGTGGCGGCGGTGGGGTGTCCTTTGCTTCGCTGGGCTTGGGCGCTTCTTCGGCGCTGGTTGCTTCGACCAAGCTGTCGTAGTAGCGGAACTCGTGGCAGCTCTTGGCCCAGTGCTTGTTTGTGTTCCTGCGGTTGCCGATGCCGATGAGGGTGCGTCCTGCCGCCTTGATCTTCTGTGCCACTGGCATGAAGTCGCTGTCGCCGCCGACGATGATGACGGTGCCGATGTGAGCGAAGCGGCTGATGTCTTCGGTGGCGTCGAGGCAGAGCTTGATGTCGGCGCCGTTCTTGGCGGAGGCGCCCGGCGGGAACAGCTGGATCAGTTCGACGGCGCTCTGCAGCAGCGCGTCGCGGTAGCGGCCAAAGTATTGCCAGTTGCCGTAGGCGCGGTTGATGGCGACGGGCCCGAAGGAAGCGCCGAGCTCGACCAGAGCCTGCACATCGATGAGCGGTTCCTGGACCTTGAAGCGGTTGTCCTGCTTGGCGTAGGCGCCTTCGCCGTACTTGGCCTCCATGAGGCCGGCGTGCAAGTTTTCGAAGTCCCAGTAGAGCGCGACGGATCGGCTGTCGTCGTTGTCGTTCGGGTTCATGGCGTTCTCCGTCCCGGTCTTGTTGGAGTCATCGTAGTGCCTCCGGGCCAGGTCACCGGGGCTGGGCGCTGGCCATCAGGTCGTCGATGGACGCCACGGTCACGATGCCACTGACGGCATGGGCCAGCTCGGGGTCCATGCAGACAAAGGCGTCGGCCTGGAGTTGCGTGAGAGCGATGTACTCGGCCACGAAGGTGTCGGGCCAGCCGAGTTGTGCGGCGATCTCCCACGCGCGGCCCTGCAGGACGCGGTCGCCCAGCAGGCGCAGCCGGGGGGCTCGCAGGTGGTCGAGCTGGCGCTCGGCGGTCTTGCGATCGAGTTCGTCGCGCTGAACGCGGACATAGAGCTCGGCCAGCACCTGTGAGCGGATCAACGTGGGAGCCAGCAGTTGATGCTTTGCTGGCAGCACGGCTTGCAACTGGGCCAGGTGCAAGGCGACATCGGGGCCAATCACGAATCTTGTCATGGCGTCCCCTTCGCAGGTCAGTTCGTAACTGGTCGGCCGCGGCCCTGGTCTTGCGGTTGGGCGCGCTCGGCACCACGACGACTCGTGCTGTGTCGAAGAGCCTGGCGAAGGCCATCCGGATGGCGCGGGCGGCGTTCGGAGTGAGCGGGACATGGCGGCGCACCGCAGCGACGAGTTGCTCGAAATCGATATGAATCGAGAGCACCGGGCGCGCAGATGCTTGCGTGGGCTCAACGGGTCGATAGGCGATCCTCAGCGGGCGAAGATTAGAAGCGCAGCTCATGCGTCGTCGAAGCTGGCGAAACAGCGATCAAGGTTGAGAGTGGCGCTGTCGGTGGGAACGGTGGTTCCGTTGGTGCTGCCTTTGCCAAGTCCCGGTGTGCCTGGGCGTCTCGCCGCTGCG
>ENA-OFDP01000575-OFDP01000575.1-metagenomes-genome-assembly--contig:-NODE-575-length-16153-cov-6.032240_pt1 | contig 16153 bp, 13 predicted proteins | sample MGYA00153389_OFDP01 | MGnify analysis MGYA00153389 | reverse complement strand
AGTGGGCGGATTTCAATGTGTACGGCAATGCGGACGTGGCGGTACTCGAGTGGGAGTTGGTGGGAAGCTGGGTTGGTGGGTCAGCAAGTACATAGTTGTACAGGAAAGCGGTACAATCAACACATGAAAACTCAAACCACCTACTCGCACGCTCGAGCTAACCTCGCCAAACTGCTAGACAGCGCCACCGATGACCGCGAAGTCGTTGTTGTGCAGCGGCGTGGTAAGGATGATGTGGCGATCATCGCACTCGATGAACTCGAGCGCCTGCTTGAAACCGCGTACTTGCAACGCAGCCCCGCGAACCGCAAATGGCTCGAGGATTCCGTCAAAGAAGCCAGAGACGGTCTGGGAATCGAGTTGACGCTCGAGCAGTTGCGGCAGCGCGTTGGTTTATGAGCGTCAAGCCAAAAAGCAGGATGATGATTTTCACGCCCCGTTTCATCACCGATTTAGAATTTTGGGTTTCGACCGACCGTAAAATGGCTTTGCGAATTCTCAAACTGATCGAAGCCGTCACTCGAGACCCATTTGAGGGCATTGGCAAACCTGAAGCGCTCAAGCACACCGAGAACGCATTCTGGTCACGCAGAATCAACGATGAACACCGTTTGGTTTACGTGATTTTCGATGACCGGATCGAGTTTTACGAGGCGCGATTCCATTACTAGAAAATCGCTCGAGAACCGATAATTCAGCACTGAGCAGCAAGAAAGCGGGGTGGAGTAAATCCATGGGCCAAATTGAACTCGAGCGGGAAGCAATGAGTTTGGATGCGAAATCTCGCGCTGAACTTGCACGCAAATTGCTGCACAGCTTAGACGACTTGAGCGAGGCTGAACTCGAGGTGCTTTGGGCTAAAGAAGCGCACCGCAGGTTTAGCGCCTTCGAGCGTGGCGAGATGAAAAGCTACTCGAGAGAGGAAGCGTGCTTCTTAGTTACAAATTTTGCGTATCTGCCGGTCAACCGTGAAAAGTTAAAGGATTTCAAGCAGTCTAATTTAGAATAAAACATTGAATTAGCGCTTGAAAGATTCAAGATACTCACGATATAGATTGAAATTCAATTGTTAATAAATTTCGAAGCGCTGCGAATATTTTTCGAGCCAAAGACTCATTTCGATAAAGCATAGATCGCTGGGCGACGATAAATTCGCATCTTGCCAAACTATCCATCCGTCAATTTCCTGCGAAAGTTTGCCCTTCAACAGGTCAATTTCTGCCGGATCGGTAATCGGCAGGGCGATCGCCCCAGGAGTTGGTAAAGCTTCAGAAACAGGACTCGGCGTGCTTTCAGGCGAAGTGTTCGACTGCGGTATGGCGCTAGGTGAAGCGTCCGACTGCGGCGTGGGAATCGGAGTCGGCGAAATCGGTTCAGCTTTCGGAGTCGTATTCCCAGGTAGCAAACCGTCAGCCGCAGGCGTGGGATTGGGATTCGGCGAACCCGATCCGCCCGAATTCGGCGTGCCGAGATTCTGGCCCGCAGGATTGGGCTGTGGCACCGGTTCTCTGGGGCGCTGGACTTCCGGCACCGGCACCAAGAAAAACGCCATCGCAGCCAAAGCTAAACTCGACACCCCCACCACCGCAGGCAAACTGCGCTTCGCCAAAGGTTCGGCCGACTTGATATAACGCTTGGAAACAGGAGTTAATTGCAGCGACAATTCCGGTAGCGTCTGCGTGTCTGCAAAAAACTGATCGATCGCCTCTACCAAGTCAAATAGCTGTACCGTGGTCAAATCCACTTCTGCCGACAGTTCTGTTTTTTCGGCGATTTCGGTTCCGTCGCCTGGGGATGTGGGTAGAATGGTCAACCGATGCGAATTCCCGTCAATTCTGTGCAACTGCACCATACCCAAATTCGGGCCGTAGCGATCGGGATAATGCACTCCGCTCATAAATTCTTGAGCATAGCTGCTGACGGCCCTCACCAAGCTTTCAAAAAACTCTCGTCCCCCCCTCAGGGGTTCCCGGAGACCGGTCACATAGCATTCAGCGCTCATTAGTATCGAAAGCACCGGCCGTTCTAACTGGCTGGTCGCCGATCCATCGCTCAACCCTTCTAGAAGCAGGGTGCAATTTGGCAGACTATACTGACGTGTAATGGTCATTTTTACTCAATTTCTCCATCAAACAGGCTAACCCAGAAGCGCTGCATTCCCGCTGTGCCTGTACAAAATAGCAGTTTGCTCAACAAGTTTAAAGCTAATTCGTTGAGCTTGTCGTCGGAATCGTAAGCTACAACTACCGATCGCTTGGGGTTCATGCGCGATCGAAAGTGAGCTCGAAAGCGTTCTAAATATTCGGCAAGCACCAAGTTCTGGTTGAAGGGGATATTTCTCGATCGCAACTGCTGCGAATCTTGCAGCAACTGCCGAATTGTCGCGGTTAACTTGCGCGCCATATTGCAGGCGATCGCCACCAGCGCTTTTGCTTCGACAATGGTAAGGGAGCGGCGCTGGGTATAGCGTCTCAGCGGGTTAGTATTGCGCATCAGCCAAAAGGCAACCCGATTTTTGATAATTGATTCCAATTCCAACTCCTTTGACACTGCCAGCATTTCTTCAGCACCTCCGAGATACAAGGCTTCGATCGCCAGCAACATCAAGTCAATTTGCAATCTAGCCCGGCGGGGACACCCACCATCGTTCGGCGACAAGTCTGGCAAACTGTCTAAAATCAACGGGTTTGACTCGATAAGCGAAGTTTCTGACGGCATTAAGATCACGGCAACATCCATTCCAAACAAACTATACGGGTATGCGGGGTCTCGGGCAAGACAAATTCTCAACCGACGACTCCGAGAGAGATACTTTATTTCGATCTTTGACTTTTATGTATGTTTTAAATTTAGCAGCAACCGACCATCACGGGCGACCTCCGGCGGCGAGAGTTCGATCGCCCGCCGATCCACCCCGGCCCTAAAAGCTTGATGATTCCTTGCTCCGTCAGGACAGAGTTGGATAATTAGACTTATTGCAAAAATAGTTAGGATTATTGCAAAAATAGTTAGGACGGGCTAGAAGCCCATCCCACAAAAATCTTTTTTCTTGTGGGATGGGCTTCTAGCCCGTCCCAAAATTTGATTAAAAGGATTTTTGCAAGAGGTCTATTATCCAGCATGGCGATCGATCTAATGTTGCTGCTTCTGGGGTTTTGCCACGGCTGCTTTTTCAGCAGTAAAATCAGTAGCCGCCGCCCCATCCGTCAAGCTAATTTTTCCCTTGAGGCTTTCTTTTTCAACAATTCCTCGCAGTTTAACAGAACTATTTTGACCCGTTGCTGCGGACTCGCTACAACCAGGTAAATTAGGAACTGCACCCGACAAACTCAATCCATCATTTTCCCACTTGCCAAATAGAGAAGGTTTTTCCTCGGCTGTTTTTTGCCGATCGCCCTCGCTAGTACCCGATCGCAAATTACCGCTCAAATAAACACCCGATTGCTCAATTGTCAAGACCAAAGAATCAGATTTCAGACATTCTGGCAAACTTTTAGGATCGAAGCGATAACTTCCGGCAATTGCCGGAGCCGCCTTTAAATTTGCTTCCCCGTAAGCACTTACTACTTTAAACAACAATGAAACAGAGCCGATCGCAATCCCGTAAAATGCCAGCGATTTAACGCTTAAATGATTCATGATTTTGAGTTATTGGGAATTGGGAATTGGGAATTGAGAATTGGGAATTGGGAATTGGTAGCCGCTCATAAATAACCAATAACAACAGTCAACAGTCAACAAACTACCTTTGAACAAGTACCGAAGCCAAGTGCGATCGCACTTTAACGTAACACCGCGCAATCAGCAGCGAAGAATGACACTGCACCGCCAACTCATCAGTATACTGTCCCAAAGTTTGGCGCTCAATTCCCCATTCCCGACTCGTACCTGCAATCGTCAAATCAGCATTAGCAGAAGCCGCCACCACCGCTTGAATTGGCTCAGCAGCCTCCACAATCGGAGTTTCAATGCGCGATCGCACCTCAACCGGCAACTGCTCCATCACGCGCTGAAACTCGTAACTCAGCTCATTTCCCTCTGCCCCGTCAACCGCCACCCGCAGCACCGTCAAACGGCGTTCCTCGCTATTAACTAACAGTCTCAGCGCCAATTCCAACCCCAAATCATCATGAATATTTGCCGCATAAGGCACTAACAAATTATTCAACCGTTCCCGGCCTCTGTCCACAAAAATTGCTACATCCACCTTAGCGCTGCTGAGAATTTGGCCGACGCGCCCTCCCAAACGGTTGCTGGCAAAAGTAGGTCTGTGCCATCCTACCAAAATCAAATCCGCGCGATCGAGTTCCGCAATTTCTGCCGTTTCCCGCGCCACATCCTTAGTAATCCGAATGATGGGATGCACGAATTTTCTAGCCTCCGGCAGTTCCAAACTCTCAATCAATTCTGATAATTTAGAGTGGCGTTCATGAATAATGCGATCGGCTTCCGCAGGCGTACTTTGAAACGCATAATCCTGATTTAATTCGATCAAACTCAGAGGATGAACCGCCGCCGACTGCAAATCGTGACCGCCCATACCAGCAGCAGGCTGCGCCAGGGCGATCGCCAGTTGCAGCAAACCTTTCTGCGTACTTGGATTAGCAACTGGTACTAAAATTCGATATTTTGGCAGCAATTCGCTGTTAATCTCTTCACTTTTTTCACCAATTGACAAATCTTCTAATTCTGAATCCTCCGGGCCAACTTCCGAGATATCCAACCGAATTAACCGTTTTGGATAAGTCCACTCCAACAGTGGCGAAGTCATAAAAGTTGTCACCAAAGCCATGATCACTAACATCGTAAACAGCAGCGGCGAAATTACCCCCAGAGAAAGACCGATATTCAGCACAATTAATTCAGTCAAACCGCGAGTATTCATCATCCAGCCCAGGGCTGAAGCTTCGCGGTTGCTGATGCCACAGACTCTGGCAGCAACGTAAGTCCCGAAGTATTTACCAACAATTGCTACTCCCAAAACTGCGGCGCACAACAGCCACAATTCGGGACTATTGAGTAGCCCGATTTCAGTGCGCAAACCGCTGTAAGCAAAAAATATTGGCAGCAAAAATATTAGTACAAAATCTTCGGTTTTCTCAGCTAATTCTCTGGTGAGTCCGGCATTTTTCGGCATAGCAGTACCAAGCAAAAATGCGCCGAAAATTAAGTGAATGCCGATCCATTCAGTAATTAAAGCCGATGCTACAACTCCCATGTAAATGCCGGAGAGGACTAACTGTGTTAACCTCCCAGTGCGGTTGTAGTGTTTGGAAAGCCGCTGCAAAAACCAGCGGACTACAGTTAGCATGAAAGCGATGTAAATTAAAGATTCAAAAATGGTCGGCAAAGCGCCGATCATCGAGTTAGTGCGAGTAACTGCGATCGCCACTGCTAACAAACACCACGCCGTCACGTCGTCTACCGCAGCGCAAGTCAGGGCCAGCGTCCCCAATTTTGTATTCTGCAAGTTATGCTCTGTAATGATTCTTGCCAGCACTGGAAAGGCAGTAATTGACATTGCAGCACCCAAAAATAGGGCAAAAGCTGTAAATGAAACGCTATTATTTGAAACGATCGGGTACAACAGCAGCGCTAGCAAGCTACCCAAAGAAAACGGCACTAGAATGCTGACATGGGAAGTTAAAATCGCTATATCTAAATTGTTTTTGAGATACTTGGGATTCAGTTCTAAACCAATCAAGAACATGAAAAATATCAGCCCTACTTCCGATAGCACGTTGAGGAAGGGAACGGCTTCTGCTGGAAAAAGTGCTGCTGCTAAATCTGGTGCAACCAAACCGAAGAGTGAAGGCCCGAGCATAATTCCTGCTACAATTTCTCCAATGACTTGAGGTTGTTTGATCGCTCGAAATGCTAAACCGACAAGTCGGGAAAGTGCGATCACGATTAGAACTTCAAGCAAGACGAGAATGGGGATGGGCATGGTGTTTTTAGCTTTGGGATTTTTGCGGATCGAGAAGACGTGGCAGAATTGCCGATCGAACAAAATGGATGCAACCTCGATCGAAGTAGAAGGCACAAGACACGCACCAACGACATTCTCTCACACGCTAACAAAGGCTTTGGCAACGTTCCACCTGGATTTTGGGTTTTTTTGAATTTTTTGTAAGCAGCGCGATCGATCGGCATTTATCCTCCCCGTCCGCACCCCGCACCAAACCGCCCACTCAAGCTACGGATAACCCAACCCGAAGGATATCAAACAGTCAAAAAAAGTAGCGCGCGCTGTGATAAACTAGAAAAGTTGTTTAAATTCGCACATCCGGGTTTTCGGGTGTTTCAAGGGCGCAAGCCTGATGAAATGCAACCGGATGGAGGATTAACCCGAATCAGGAGTTAAAATATCATGCCAGTAGTCAGTTTGGCTCAAATGTTAGAGTCAGGTGTTCACTTTGGACACCAAACCCGTCGGTGGAACCCGAAAATGGCTCCCTACATTTTCACAGAGCGCAACGGGGTTCACATCATCGACCTCGTGCAAACCGCTCAGCTTATGGAAGATGCCTACGAGTACATGAGAGTGGCCTCGGAAAAAGGTAAAAAGTTTTTGTTCGTGGGTACAAAGCGTCAAGCTGCTGGGATTGTAGCCCAAGAAGCTCAACGCTGCGGTGCTTACTACGTCAACCAGCGCTGGCTAGGGGGAATGCTCACCAACTGGACAACTATTAAGTCCCGCGTGGAGCGCCTCAAGGATTTGGAGCGCCGCGAGGAAATCGGCGCCCTCGATTTGCTACCAAAAAAAGAAGCTTCCGTGTTGCGCCGAGAAATGGCTAAACTCCAGAAGTATCTAGGCGGAATCAAGACTATGCGCAAGATTCCCGACGGAGTAGTGCTGGTAGATCAACGTCGCGAGTATAATGCGGTGTTGGAATGCCAAAAGTTGGGAATTCCCATCGTCTCTCTGTTGGATACCAACTGCGATCCCGATTTAGTAGACATTGCGATTCCGGCAAACGACGATGCTATTCGATCGATCAAACTGATTGTCGGCAAATTGGCTGATGCCATTTACGAAGGTCGTCACGGCCAACAAGGCACCGACGGTGACGAAGACTACGACTACGAAGGTGGTTACGAAGGCGCTGAATACGATGTCGAAATCGAAGAATTGGATGACCCCAATTATGTAGATCCCGACGAAGCCGCCGACACGGACGGCGAAGAAACCGAGAATTAGTATTGCTCTCGGAATCTGACACCAGGCAATTAGAAATTAAAGATTGAAAATTAAAAATAATAATTTTTAATTGGACATTTTTAATTTTTAATTGTAAGTAGCACGAGTCTAAGTCATTAGTAGTGTTCTGGCAAAAGCATTCATTGTGTCAGCGCCAGAATGACTTCTGGCGCTACACGTACAAAGTCCGCTCTAAGGCGGACTGAGTATTTCTTCAATATGGTCTAATCATTAACATTAAAATTAGTGACTAATGACTGATGACTAATGACTAATGACTAATAACTAATTTTGATTGGGAACTTACAGAAGATGGCGGACATATCTGCAAAACTTGTTAAAGAACTGCGCGACAAAACCAGCGTCGGTATGATGGATTGCAAAAAAGCCCTCGTTGCCAACGAAGGCGATATCGAAAAAGCAGTTGAGTGGCTGCGGAAAAAAGGTCTGGCTTCGACCGGGCCAGGAAAACGAGTTGCATCTGAAGGTATAGTAGGCAGCTACATTCACACCGGTGGTCGCGTTGGCGTGTTGGTAGAAGTTAACTGCGAAACCGATTTTGTTGCCCGCCGCGAAGATTTCCAAGCTTTGGTACGCAATATTGCGATGCAAATTGCAGCTTGTCCCAACGTGGAATACGTGAAAGTTGAAGATATCCCCGCCGAAATTATCGAAAGAGAAAAGGCAATTGAAATGGGCAAAGATGACTTGGGCAACAAGCCGGAAAATATCAAAGAAAAGATTGTTCAAGGGCGGATTGACAAGCGTTTGAAAGAGTTGTGTTTGATGGATCAGCCTTATATTAGAGATCAGAATATCTCTGTGGAAGAGTTGGTGAAACAAACGATCGCCCAAATCGGCGAAAATGTCCAAGTGCGCCGCTTCGTGCGTTTTGTGTTGGGCGAAGGCATTGAGAAAGTAGAAGCTAACTTTGCCGATGAAGTGGCAGCCCAAATGGGTGCTGTTCAGTAATCCAAAATTAAGATTGAGAATTAAAAATTAAAAATGTGAAAAGTTAATTTTTCGCATTTTTAATTTTTATTTTTTAGATGACTTATGGACTGCAACAAAAACCCGGTTTCTAACCACTATTTAACCGAGAGTCAGACAATCTGTGGCAGAAACCGGGTTTTTTGCCTGCACGTCCTATTTTAATTTAATACGGGAGATATGGTGGGAGCAAGAGAACGAATACAGCAAGATTTGGCAGGACTCGAAGAGGCTTTAGCAGCCTTGACTTTGGAGTTTCATAGTACCTACGAGAGTTATTTAAGTGCCTTGGGACAAGCGGTGCGGCAGCAATTAATTTTAGCTTGTTATCATCTTTGTACTCAATCAGTGCCTGAGTCGTTTCTCAAGTTGTCCTTCGACGGGCGACAAAAAATGCAGCAGTCTGTCAGGCTTTTGGCTGCGGCATCTGAAGAAAAATTGCGATCGCTCACGACTGAATCAGAAGCATCAGAGGAAGACGAATTCGAGGAAGATGAATTCGAGGAAGATGATGAATTCGATGAAGATGAATTTGACGAAGATGATGAAGAAGAAATAGAAGAAATAGAGGAAGAAGCAGAAGAAATAGAGAAAAAAAACAAATTTTCCGCCATTAACTATCAATTACCAACGACAAATAATCAGTTACCAATTCCTAGTCATTCCCCGGAAAATTTAGCGCGCTGGCAACATAGTATTGAAAAGTCGATCGCCCATAATATCAAGCTGCTTTCTCGCGACACCAACCGCTTGCTACAACAGTCGGGAATTTTGCCAAGTCAATTGCCAGAACCTGTTCTAGAAGCTGCTTCTCAAGCTGAAATGTCCGGGGACAGCGTTGCGGGGCCACCTAATTTATTAAACATAGTTATTGAAACCAATAACTCCTCGTCACCGCCAAAGTTGGCAGAAACACCGCGCCCTAAACCTCTGCACATTACAGCAATTAAACTGCGACTATCGGAAATAGAGTTTGCCGATGCGGGAACCTCGGCTTGGCGTCAGCAAATTCGCAACCTCTCTGTACGCTTGAACTCCCTCGGCCGCGATTACCAGAAAAAACAGCGGGAAATGGACGTGGTGGAGGCTGAGTCAGCTTGGCGATCGAGTTGGTTTGAAGATTGATCGGAAGAAGGAAGTTCGGCAACGGATTCTGTAACGGATTTAGCGGATGTAACGGATTTAAGTCCTAGGGAATAAGTCCGAAGGAAAAACGTAAAACAGTTAGGCTGTTGAGAAACCTGGTTTATTAAAGAAACGGGGTTTCTCGGTGTTATAATTTTTTGGGTGGGAGCTGCTTAAAATAAAAAGTTAACATTTAAAATCTCAAATCTAAAATCTAAAATTGATATGACTATCGATCGACCAGAATGGCAGCGATTGCAAAAAGCTCTTTTAGTAGAAGCCGATCGCGGATTTAACGACCTCCAAGGCAGTCAATATCGTTTCAGCGAGTTTCTGGGCCTCAGTTTGAGACAGTTGGCAGGTGCTGTCGGTGCTTCTGCTGCGCGCGATCGAGCTAGACAACTAGCAGCGGAATTTGACATCTACCCTCAGAAGGATCTCGAAGGGCGCCAACATTCGATCGCCATTACAGTCAGTTTCCTGAGACAAATGGAGCAAGTTTGGGAATCACAAACCCATCACCAAGAAGAACCAGCAGGACAAGTCAGACCCGCAAACCTTCCCGAAACAACCGCCCCAGCCGTTTCTGTTCCCCGCACAGCACCCCTGAGTACAGCCCCCCCACCGCCCAGCTTGACTCTTGACCAACAATTAACCCGCGTGACTGGCATTGGCCCCGCCAACGGCAACCGCTTGCTCAAACTGGGTTTAGACACTGTATACGACCTGCTTTACTACTATCCTCGCAACCACATCGACTATGCTAAGCAAGTACAAATTCGCGACTTAGTAGCAGGGGAAACTGTCACTTTAATCGCCGAAGTAAAGCGCTGCAATTGCTTTTCCAGTCCGAAGAATAAGAAGCTAACGATATTAGAAGTAATTTTAAAAGACCGCACCGGAGAAATAAAAATTAGTCGCTTTTTTGCAGGGCCTCGCTACAGCAATCGCGGCTGGCAAGAATTCAAAAAGCGCGAGTATTGTACTGGTGCGGTGCTCGCAGCTTCGGGGTTGGTGAAGCAGGGGAAATACGGGATTACTTTAGACAATCCCGAGTTAGAAGTCTTAGACGACTCCGGCGGTGCGATCGAATCGATGAAAGTCGGTCGCCTGATACCCGTTTATCCGCTGACGGAAGGGGTTGATGCTGGTTCGGTGAGGCGATCAATCTTGGCGGCAATGCCGGCGGCCAAAATGTTGCCAGAATCGCTCCCTGACGATTTGCGCGAGCGTTACGGTTTAATGGGTTTAGCCGATGCCGTGACGAATATTCACTTTCCGCTCGATCGAGATTGTTTGGCCGCCGCCCGCCGTCGCTTAGTTTTTGACGAATTTTTCTACCTGCAATTAGGACTTTTAAAGCGTCGCCAAACCCAAAGAAAAGCTCAAGCTAGTGCCGTCATCCTTCCTAGCGGCAAATTGATCGAACATTTTTATGAAATATTACCTTTTGCGATGACGAATGCTCAGGAAAGAGTAATTAACGACATCCTCAACGATTTAGCTTCGCCGCAACCGATGAACAGATTAGTGCAAGGCGATGTCGGCGCCGGCAAAACTGTAGTCGCCGTAGTCGCAATGCTAGCAGCAATTCAGTCCGGCTATCAAGCCGCTTTAATGGCGCCGACAGAAGTTTTAGCAGAACAGCATTACCGGAAATTGGTAGGTTGGTTTAATTTGATGCACTTGTCTGTCGAACTGTTAACTGGTTCGACAAAAGTAGCAAAGCGCCGGGAAATTCACAGCCAGTTAGAAACCGGAGAATTGCCAGTTTTAGTGGGAACTCACGCGCTGATTCAAGATACAGTGAATTTCCATAAATTGGGTTTGGCAGTAATTGATGAACAGCACAGATTCGGCGTGCATCAGCGTGCTAAATTGCAGCAAAAAGGCGAATCTCCCCACGTTTTGACGATGACGGCAACTCCCATTCCTCGAACTCTAGCGCTGACGTTACACGGCGATTTAGACGTGAGTCAAATTGATGAACTTCCCCCCGGTCGGCAGGCGATTCAAACAACTGTGCTGTCGGCAAAAGAACGTAGCCAAGCCTACGATTTGATTCGGCGGGAAGTGGCGAGCGGGCATCAGGTTTATGTGGTGCTACCGCTGGTGGAGGAGTCGGAAAAGTTGGATGTGCGATCGGCAATTGAGGAAAAAGAGAAACTCGAAAAAAGTATATTTCCTGAATTTAGGGTGGGTTTGCTCCACGGTAGAATGAGCAGTGCTGACAAAGACGAGGCAATCACTAAGTTTCGGGATAAAGAAACTGATATTTTAGTATCTACTACTGTGGTGGAAGTGGGAGTCGATGTCCCGAATGCCACGGTAATGCTGATTGAAAATTCGGAGCGTTTTGGACTGTCGCAATTGCACCAGTTGCGGGGTCGAGTCGGTCGGGGAAAAAGTCGTTCTTATTGTTTATTAATGCCCGGCTCCAAGACTGCGGAAGCTATGCAGAGAATGAAGGTTTTAGAACAATCTCAAGATGGCTTTTTTATTGCGGAAATGGACATGAGATTGCGCGGGCCCGGTCAAGTTTTAGGAACTCGGCAATCCGGTTTGCCGGATTTTGCTTTGGCGAGTTTGGTCGAGGATCAGGAGGTTTTGGAGCTGGCCAGGGCGGGAGCTCAAATGGTAATTGAGAGTGATGAAAGTTTGAATGCTTGGCCTGTGGTGCGGGATGAATTGGAGCGGAGATATCAGCGGATGATGAGTGGGTCGATTTTGACTTAGATCATTTTGGACGTAGCTTGTAATGAAGGATTATCTTAAAAAAACCCTGTTTTTCGGTTCCATATGTAATATCAAATCCGGTTGCACCGGAATGATATAGAGGAGACGGCAGTGCCGTGTCCCTACCCAAAATAACATTGTAGGGACACGGCACTGCCGTCTCCTAATTTTGGCTAATAATTCCGATGCAATGGCAAACGATATAAGTCCTATTTGTTCAATGAGTGCCTCAATGCAACCTATTTTGTGAGATAATTTTTACCTTGCTCAGGGGTATTTTTATCAGTTGTAAGGATTCCCGCACTTTTTGAACCAAGAATCCTTCGCAGGAATGACGAGGAAGTGTCAAAATTAAGATAGTCCTGCCAGAAAACAGGGGAAAGGAAATCTAGCCTGTACTGGCGCCTAAGGCAACATTGATTCCTCGCTTGTCACGCTTACAGGTGGTCGCCGACGGTTCGTCGCATTTAATCTCAACAGTAATTATGAAAGATCTCACTCGTTATCGAAATATCGGCATCTTCGCCCACGTAGATGCTGGCAAGACCACTACAACTGAAAGAATCCTGAAACTGACAGGTAAAATCCACAAAATTGGTGAAGTTCACGAAGGCGCGGCGACTACTGACTTCATGGAACAGGAGCAAGAGCGCGGGATTACGATTCAGTCCGCTGCTACTACCTGTTTCTGGAACGAGCATCAGCTCAATATCATCGATACTCCGGGACACGTCGATTTTACGATCGAAGTTTACCGTTCGCTGAAAGTTCTCGATGGTGGCATTGGTGTATTCTGCGGTTCGGGTGGAGTTGAACCGCAATCGGAAACTAACTGGCGCTATGCTAACGATTCCAAAGTAGCTCGTATCGTCTATATCAATAAGCTCGATCGCACTGGTGCAGATTTTTACCGAGTTGTCAAGCAAGTCGATAAAATCCTAGCCGCCAAACCAATGGTGATGGTACTGCCGATCGGCATTGAAGACAAGTTTTGCGGCGCAGTCGATTTGCTGACCCGCAAAGCATGGATCTGGGATGAATCGGGCGATCCGATGGGCTACGAAATTACGGATGTTCCGGCCGATATGGTCGATGATGTCGAAACCTGGCGCGAACAGTTGATCGAACTGGCTGTCGAGCAGGACGATCACCTGATGGAACAGTACCTCGAAGGAAACGAGCCGAGTATCGAAGACCTGAAGCGGTGCATCCGCAAGGGCACCCGTGACCTGGTATTTTTCCCAACCTACTGCGGCTCTTCGTTTAAGAATAAGTGCGTGCAGTTGGTGCTCAATGCAGTCGTTGACTACCTGCCGAACCCGATGGAAGTCTTGCCACAGCCAGAGGTGGATCTCGATGGCGAGGAAACAGGCAACTTTGCGATCGTCGATCCAGAGAAGCCTCTGCGCGCCCTGGCATTTAAGATTATGGACGATCGCTTTGGTGCTTTAACCTTCACACGCTTGTACTCCGGTACGCTATCTAAAGGCGACACCGTACTCAACACCGCCACAGGCAAAACCGAGCGCGTCAGCCGTTTGGTAGAAATGCACGCCAACTCTCGCGAAGAAATTGAATCTGCTCAAGCAGGCGACATTATTGCGATCGTCGGCATGAAGAACGTCCGCACCGGACACACCATCTGCGACCCCAAAAATCCCGCCACCCTAGAGCCAATGGTGTTCCCAGAACCAGTGATCTCCATTTCGGTAAGACCGAAAATCAAAGGAGGCGAAGAAAAGATGGGAGCAGCGCTCACGAAAATGGTGCAAGAAGATCCATCCTTCCACATGGTCACAGATGAAGAAAGCGGCGAAACCATTCTCAAGGGCATGGGCGAACTGCACCTCGACATCAAAGTGGACATTCTCCGACGCACCCACGGCGTCGAGGTAGAAGTTGGCGAACCGCAGGTAGCCTACCGCGAGTCCATCACCAAGCGCCTCGAAGACAACTACGTCCACAAGAAACAATCTGGTGGTTCCGGTCAATTTGCTAAAATCGGCTATATCGTCGAACCCGGTGAAGTCGGAAGCGGCTTCGTGTTCGAGTCAAAAGTAACAGGCGGCAGCGTCCCCAGAGAATATTGGCAAGCCGTGCACAAAGGCTTTGAAAGCTGCATCGATGTCGGCGTCTTGGCTGGGTTCCCCTGCTTAGACTTAAAATTTACGCTGATTGATGGAGGTTTCCACCCCGTTGACTCCTCAGCAATGGCCTTTGAAATTGCTGCAAAAGCCGCTTATCGGCAGTCGGTTCCCAAAGCTGGGCCTCAGTTGCTCGAACCGATCATGAATGTCGATGTATTCACCCCAGACGATCACATGGGCGATGTCATCGGAGACCTCAACCGCCGCCGGGGGATGATGAAATCTCAGGAAACAAACCAGACAGGAGCGCGGATCAAGGCAGATGTGCCATTGAGCGAAATGTTTGGCTATATTGGCGACTTGCGTACCATGACCTCTGGGCGCGGTCAATTTTCGATGTCCTTCTCGCACTATGCTCCTTGTCCGAGCAACATCGCCGAAGAAGTGATTAAGGAAGCGAAAGAGCGTCAAGCTGCGAAGTAATCTATTGACTCCTGGTAGGTGCTATCTGGAGTCAAACAGAAAAATTAGATCCCCGCTTTTTGAAGAAAGCGGGGATCTAATTTTTGTAAACTATCGGTTAGAATAAGTCAACAAAACATATTAGATAGTAGAATCACGAGCAGACTTCAACAACATCTTGATTTGTTCAAGACTTAATGGTGGTGAACTACGATGAATCATAGCGTGACAATTTGGACAAACAGGACGCAAATCTTTTATAGGGTCAATTTCATACTCTTCTGCAATTTCTGAAAGGGGTTTTAGATGATGAACATGAATGAAACCTTTTCCCAGTTGCCCAAAAGCTCTGCCAAAATCGAAACCACAAATAGAGCAACTTGAACCGTAATAATCAATACATTTTTGCCGAGCTTTAGGCTCTCGTTCATAGGCGTTGACTGAAACTTGCCGTACTGCCCCCTCACGAAATGTTTGTACTGAATCTACTTCATCAGGAAAGAATCTAGTAGTAGTTACAGATTCCTGAACCTGAAGCGGATTTTGCCAATCCCTCAAACATTTTAGGTATTCTTCAAAACGGTCTTCCTCACCAAGAAACACATTTGACGCAGCACGAAAGATAGGAAAGAGTTCGACAAAGCTATCAATTAATGGCTGAGCTGCATCTAAGTCTTTAATAGGAAGAACTAGGTGTGGACTCGTAATATAGGTAGCTTGCCACTCTCGTTCAGGAACCAATTGCATCTTGTTAATGAACTCATCATACTCTAACTTTTCAGCTTCTTCCGGTGTAATAGTAGGTGTAATAGTCTGAGAGCTAATTCCATATCTACCCTGCTTCAAAATCCGACTTACATCTTCCACATGGTTCTTCAAAACTTGGACAATCGGATTGGCTTCTAGCCCTCTTAATCCAAAAAATTCCACATATAAACTATCAGAAGTACACTCGAACCTCTGTTGAAAAATCCAAAGTTTTCCTTTTATAGCCAAGCCAGCGGTTGCTAGTTTGAAGGGCATGGTTTTCTTGGATTCAGGGCGATGAGCTGGTGTAGTCGTTATTCGACAATCTGAGAGTACATCTGTGCCATAAACTTGGTGAATTAGATCACAAGCTTGTTTAATGATTGTTTTAAGCTTAGGGACGAGTAATTCTTTTAGCTTATCAGCACGCTCTCGATTGTCTTCGATTGAGAAGAGATATTGTTCAGCAGACCCTATGAGTGGCAAGTCAACGATTTCTGACAATTCGGTTTCCTCAACTGAACTCATATTTGTTCTCCGACATGACAAGTGCAACGAAAACTAATCGATATTTTAGCTTTTTTTCGACATATCCTGAAATAGGTCACGCTTCCCTGGTTCCTAAAACTTGTGCTGTGGTGAGTTTGAGCCTTGTAGGGTGCGTCAGTTAGAATACTTACTGGACAAGGGAAACGCTTATGGACTGACGCACCCTACTATCGTCTTTTAAATGCCGAACAGCTTATGACTCAAATAAATCCCGATCGCACTGCTGGTACAATTGCGATCGACGTTTGCGCTCAAT
>ENA-OFDP01000574-OFDP01000574.1-metagenomes-genome-assembly--contig:-NODE-574-length-16158-cov-4.167857_pt1 | contig 16158 bp, 13 predicted proteins | sample MGYA00153389_OFDP01 | MGnify analysis MGYA00153389 | reverse complement strand
TATGACGCAGCATATTATCCAGCACATTGCCACGATTCACAGCGGGATCGTAATCACGCACCATAAAGATGGCACCATGAGCGGCTCCGCCAACAATCAGGAATGCTCCAATCCACATGTGGTGAGTGAACAGAGATATCTGAGTTGCGTAGTCCGTTGCCATATAGGGATAGGGCGGCATGGCATACATATGCTGAGCAACAATGATGGTCACTGAGCCAGCCATCGCCAAGTTGATTGCCAACTGTGCGTGCCAAGAGGTCGTCAGCACTTCATAAAGACCTTTATGACCTTCACCCGTGATGATGATGGGATCTTTATGAGCTTCTAGGATCTCTTTGATGCTGTGACCGATACCCCAATTGGTACGGTACATGTGACCCGCCACAATGAACATCACCGCGATCGCTAAGTGATGGTGAGCGCTGTCAGTCAGCCAAAGTCCACCAGTTACAGGGTTCAAACCGCCCTTAAAGGTAAGGAAGTCTGAATAAGCGCCCCAGTTCAAGGTGAAGAAAGGCGTTAATCCTTGAGCAAAGCTCGGATAAATATCTGCCATCAGCTTGGAGTTCAAGATGAACTCATGAGGCAGAGGAATATCTTTTGCCGCAACGCCTCTATCAAGTAGCTCGTTGATTGGCAAGGAAACATGGATCTGGTGACCTGCCCAGCCCAATGAACCCAAACCAAACAAACCCGCTAGGTGATGGTTGAGCATTGACTCAACGTTTTGGAACCACTCCAACTTGGGTGCTGCCTTGTGGTAGTGGAACCACCCTGCAAACAGCATCAAGCCTGCCATTACTAGACCGCCGATCGCGGTGCAGTAAAGCTGGAAGCTATTCGTGAAGCCAGAAGCTCGCCACAGATAAAACAGTCCAGAAGTAATCTGGATTCCGTGGAAGCCGCCGCCAACATCGGCATTCAAAATTTCTTGACCCACAATTGGCCACACAACCTGAGCGCTAGGTTTAATAACGGTCGGGTTAGTTAACCAAGCTTCATAGTTTGAAAATTTTGCGCCATGAAAATACATTCCACTCAGCCAGATGAAAACAACGGCTAAGTGACCAAAGTGAGCGCTAAAGATCTTACGGGATACGTCTTCTAAATCGGAAGTATGGCTATCGAAATCGTGAGCGAGAGCGTGAAGATTCCAAATCCAAGTGGTGGTTTTGGGTCCTCTGGCAAGGGTGCGGTCAAAGTGCCCCGGTTGTGACCACTTCTCGAAAGAAGTAGGAACCGGATTCCTATCGACGACAACTCTTACTTTTGCTTCCCGCTTTGGGGTAGTTGTCATTGAGACTCTCCTCTCTCTAGACAAGGAACGAGGAATCCCCCCTTAATAGGCTTGCTCTGATGGCTAAGTTGCCTTTCTCTACTTAATTTCACCAACATATGAACCTCAGCAATACAGATCTGAAAGATAGGCTTGAATAAGCTCCGATGCGTGGCTTGTTGAATAGAACAACTCAGCATCACTTCGACAGATTCGAGGGAATCAGAGCGGCTTTTGCTAGTTAAACCTTAGAAAAGTCTAAAAAGCAGAGTAGAAGCCTAATCGGGGTTCTCATCGTGACATTATAGGATCGCTTCTGACCCGATTGTGGGCGGTTAACAATAATTAAAAACCGCTCAAGTCCAGATGCAGTCTAGGTTACATATCCAGGAATGACCCCGAAAGTCAAGCCCTACTGTCGCGATGCCGAGCAAACAAAACGGTAGAAAACCGCTAAAGCTTCTTGCAGAAGGGCTTCTTAGCGATTTTTTACAGTGGGGGAGAATCTAAAAAATCGAGTTTGATCTATACAAATCATAGGAATGTTCGATCTATCCTTGATGTGCCTGATGGGCAAGGGATTGAGTGCGATATGAAGACTTTAAAGCAGCTAAATAATTTTACAAAACCAACGTGTTAGCGTTACCAAAGTTTACTTAGACTTGCAGCGCATGATGAATCTGAGGTTTAGGAATTGTAAAGTTTGTATTTTAAAACTTCTTATTAAGCAACAAATAGCGATCGCTTTCTTTACCCATCCTGTGATACTCAATCCTGGTAGGTCGTTAAACTGCATTGCGGGGTGGTCTGTATTTAGTTGCGGGTTGTCTGTATTTAATTGAGTAGTCCGTCGTGGATTCCGCTATAGTTCCCTATAAAAAGCCGCAAGGAGTAGGTACTGGTGATTGGAATTAACTGGGGCAGAATGAGCTGGGGTAGATCTAACTGGGGCAGAATTAACCGGGGCAGAGTTGATCATGCTTCGATTGCTTTGATATTGGTGTTGCTGTTGTTGCTTAGTGCGATCGCCCCATCTAGTGCATTAGCAGCCCGCACCACAAGAGCCACCCGCGATGCAGCCAAATCAGAAAAAGTAACAGGCGTAATGGAAGTAGCTCCTCCTGGAGCCATTCAAAACCTCAGACCCGCCTTAGACGGATACCAACCGCAAGTTTTCATCTTGAGTCCTAAACCAAACCAGATTCTGGAAGATGACAAAGTTTCTGTTCAGTTTCAGGTCAAAGACTTGCCCATCTTTAAAGATGCCGCTCTGGGGCTAGGCACTCATCTACACGTCTTTTTAGACAATCAAACTTATCAAGCGGTTTACGACACAAGCAAGCCACTCACCTTTGACAATCTGGCACCCGGAACGCATACCATCCGAGCGTTTGCTTCCCGACCTTGGCACGAAAGCTTCAAAAACGAAGGAGCCTTCGCTCAGACCACGTTTCACGTTTTCACCAAAACTCAGGACAATAGCCCCAATTCCAACCTGCCCTTGCTTACCTACAGCCGCCCTCAAGGCACCTATGGCGCAGAACCGATTATGGTGGATTTTTACCTAACCAATGCGCCTTTACACCTGATTGCCCGCGAAACTAAAAAAGATGACATTACCGACTGGCGAATTCGCTGCACCGTGAATGGCAGTAGCTTCATTTTGGATCAATGGCAGCCCATCTATCTCAAAGGCTTTAAACCCGGCAAAAATTGGGTGCAGCTAGAGTTTTTAGATGAAAATGGTGACCCCGTTAAAAACACGTTTAACAACACCGCACGCCTGATTACTTATGAACCGGGTGGCAAAGATACGCTGTCTAAACTGGTGCGGGGTGAGATTTTGGCAGCCGATGCCCAAGGACTCGTAGACCCGAACTATAAACCGCCTGCACCAACGCGATCGCCCATCGCCGAACCCATCACCCCGATCGCCAAGCCAACCGCACCGATTAAAGCTCCCACCCCTCAAACCAAAGCTCCAAAAGCGTTAGTCAAATCATCTCCCGCGCCTTTGGCTCCTCCTTTAGCTACGCCTTCACCAGTGCCGATGGTTAAGCCAACGCCCACTTCTGAGCAGAAGCCACTGCAAGATTCAACCCAATTGAAGCCAGCCCCTAGTCAATTGATTAGCCCCGATGAACCAGCCAAAGCGGTTGCACCTCGTTTAATTGCTCCTGAGCCGCCGATAAAATTGAAAGAAGAGCTTACGCCTTTAAATGAAACCGAGGCAACGCGATCGCCAGATGATGCTGTGGGGCAAAAAGAAGCGCGATCGTCAGTGATCGAAAAAACCGCTAAATTAAAATCAGGGTTTGCATCTCAATTCAATCAACTACGGCAACGGTTTCGTCGAGACAGCGCTTCACCCGTAGAGCCTCAAGCCCCCGACTCTTTAAAGGTTCCCGTGATGGAAACGCCCTCGGTAAAAGTAGAGCAAAAACTAGACCAGCCTAAACCAAGAGAATGACTGATTAGCCACTTTGAATGCCATCCCTTCTACCCATTGAAAAGGATAGAGAGTTTGGATAGAGCTAATTTTTCAGGTTAAAAAAGAGACATCTCCTCGCTGAGCTAGCCCCCATGACAGAAGAACCATCTGCCTATTCCCCCACCACGATCGAGAAAGTTTTTGAGTCACTTGACAATAAACTGGTCACGTTGGGCATACCGGGAGCATTGAGCTTTGTGGGCATCACTAAAGCCCGTGAAAATCAATGGACAGAAGCAGGCTGGTGCTTTGTCGGGGCAGCAGGAGTTTGGATTGTGATCAAAATAGGCAAGAAGCTATCACCCAAGTTAAATCAGGCGATGGATGGGGCGATCGCAAACCTAGAGCGATCGCTATCAACTCTAAGCTCCAACTTTGAGGGAGAATACCTGAAGCAACAGGCAAGGCTCTGCGAAGAATTTACCACCGAGGGCTTTAACCCCGATCGCACCGCCATTCCCTTATTGGCAGAAGTATTTGTCCCCTTAGAGCTAAGCGGGGCAACGGACATCCCTGACTTAACAGAACCCATTGCACCAAATACCCCTTCGCGGGGACTCGCCCGGTTGCGGCGTGATTCGGTATTGCGATCGCAAAACCTCAGCATTTGGGATTTGTTGGCGCGATCGCAGCGCGATCGCAAATTTCGTCAGATGAGCATTCAGGCAAAAGGCGGCATGGGCAAAACCACCCTACTGCGCCACATTGCCCTAATTTATGGACAGCGCAAACAAAAACGTGGGATACCCAAACTGGTTCCAGTGCTGCTGCGGTTACGCGATTATACAGAGGCGTTAACCCAGGCACAGCCCCCCAGTTTGCCCACACTGATTACCGAGCAACACGTGCCCAGTTTGTCCAAAAATCAACCCCTGACTCCGCCGCCGCAATGGGCAGAAAAGCTGCTGTCGAGCGGTGCAGCCCTAATTATGTTTGATGGATTTGATGAGTTGCCAGAAGGTAAACGACAGGAAGTTAGCCACTGGATTAGCGCTCAGATGCGGGAATATGACAAATCAGTTTTTATCGTGACATCGCGCCCTGCGGGATATAAATATTATGTGGCGCAGCGTCCGGCAATGCCGATTTTTATCAATAAGTTCACTCCTACCCAACAGGAAGACTTTATCCGCCGTTGGTATCTCTGTCAGGAGCGGTGCTGCCGCAGTGAAAAGCAACTTCGCCATGCCAAACGAGTGGCACAGGAACGGGCAGACCAACTGATTGACCAGTTGCAGCAACGCCGAGACGAATTGGGCTACATGGCTGAAAATCCACTGCTGCTGAATATGCTGGTTACCTTCCATCGGTTTGATCCATCCAGAGATCTTCCCCGCCAGCGGATTGATCTCTATCGGGGCATCTGCAAACTTCAGTTGGATGATCGCCCCAGGGCACGGCTGATTCGCATGGTCTTGTCCTATGAGCAAAGCCTGGAAATTTTGCAAACCTTGGCGTTACAAATGGTGAAAGCAAGCCGGATTAAGGTGCAACATCAGGGGTTGCTAAAATTTCTGGGACAGCAACCCCTGTTTCAACAGCAGGAGGTTGATCCGGCAGATTGGCTCAAGCAAATTGTGGAGGTGAGCGAGTTGCTGGTCGAACGCGAACCTGGAGAATATGAGTTTCCCCATCTCAGCTTTCAAGGCTTCTTTGTGGCAACCCGGCTGGCACAACCGCAGGATAGAGAAAGCATTCAGACCAATGCCCAACTGGTTTTGCAAAACTGGAATAGTGCAGTCTGGCGTGAAGCCGTCTTGCTTTATACTGCCCAACTGAACCCGAAATTGCTAGATCAGGTGATTCGCGCCGCCTGTAAACTGGGCAGCGAAGCGGCAGAACTTGCAGGCGTTTGTGTCAAGGAATATCCCCGTTCCGAAAAGCTGAGTGCCAAGTTAATCGCATCCCTGCAAACCCTCAAAGTAGTTGCTCTAGACTCGAAATATCAACCACTAGAAGATCACCTGAGAGCACAGCGATGGCGAGAAGCAGACGAAGAAACCTATCGGCTGATGATTACCACCGTGGGCAAGGAAGAAGGGCAGTGGTTTGATGAAGCCGATCTAGAGAATTTTCCCTGCGAAGACCTGCTGACGATCGACCAACTCTGGATGAACTACAGCAAAACACCCGACTACCCCAACGGCAAATGGGGCTTTAGCGTTCAAAAGCAAATCTGGCAGGAATGCGGTAGCCCAATGGCATACAATGACGAGTGGGAAAAGTTTGGCGATCGCGTCGGCTGGCGCAAGGACAACAATTGGGTGACCTCAGACCACCTTAAAGTTTTGTTTCACGCCTGGTTCCTAGGCTCTGCCTGGGAACCTAAATTCTTAGTGAGGCTCCGCCTCTCCATCATGAGGCAGAGCCTCACACAGAGTATTCCCAGCCGGAGGCTAGGAACAAGGCTGGGCTAGGAACAAGGGTGACGGCTGGAAGGTTTGGGAGATATGTCTGGTTCCTAGGCTCTACTTGGGAACCCTAAGCAGACGCTCTGCCTCCGTTGTTTCAAACCGATATTATGGGACGATCGCGCTACAAATTCTTAGACAACCAACCCCACTTCCTCACCTGTACCATCGTCAACTGGCTACCCATCTTTACCAACCCCAACCGAGTCAATATCATCCTCGACTCACTGGATTTTCTCCAAAGTCAGCAACGCTTACATCTACACGGCTACGTGATTATGGAGAACCATCTGCACTTGATTGCATCAGGTGACAACCTATCCAAAGAAATCGGTTGTTTCAAATCCTACACCGCTCGCTCCATCATTGATGGGCTGATGGAAAATCACAACCACACCCTGTTGAAACAGTTCAAGGAACACAAACAGCCTTATCGCATTAACCAAGAGCATCAGCTTTGGCAAGAAGGTTCCCATCCTCAAGCAATTTCGAGCGCCGCTATGTTTAACCAGAAATTGGACTATATTCACAATAATCCTGTGCGGCGAGGATATGTGGACGATCCAATTCATTGGCGTTATTCCAGTTGCCGTAACTATTTGGGACAGCGAGGTGTGCTGGCTGTAAAGTTACTGGAAGCATAGCAATGAGCAGCGAGGGCAACAGCAGAGTTTGAGAAGTGAGTACTGGGTGAAGAGATGCAAAAATAATTGTGTCAGAATTGAGGAAGAACTATTTTACCCACTGCGGAACAAGGCATTGCTTGCATTCGGGTCTGTCAAATGCTGTCAAACTATTATCGAGATATTCAGCTTTTTCGGTTCAGCGATCGCTCAGGCGTTGTTTATATGCTTGCCAGTGATGAACTCCAAGTTGTAATTTTTCCGAATGGAATTTGGGAGTTTATTAATGATGAAGCCAGATTTCAATGTCATGGTCAAACAAGAACTGAAAGCTTACGTGCTGGAGCATCGCGATGATTTGGATGCTTTAGAAGCATTGTTTAGTCGGCGATCGCCTAATTCCAAAATCGTCAGATTTCCATTTCCACACACTGACTTGGAATGGCAACAGCAGCAAGAAACGCTGCACTCTCTGCTTGAACCCCGCCACAAACCTGATTCCGCAAACTAATATGATTATCATTCGTCTGGCTCAAGATCGAGGTGCTGTGAATGTTGGCTGGCTGGATAGTCGGCACACGTTTTCTTTTGGAGAGTATTACGACCCTAGCCACATGGGTTTTGCCACGTTGCGAGTGATTAACGAAGATAAAGTTATTCCTGGAAAAGGATTTCCGACCCACGCACACCGCGACATGGAAATCATTACTTACGTTCTCTCAGGCGCTTTAGAACACAAAGACAGCATTGGAACGGGGTCAATCATTCGCCCCGGCGATGTGCAGCGGATGTCGGCTGGAACGGGCATTCGCCACAGTGAGTTTAATGCTTCCAACACTGAGCCAGTTCACTTCTTGCAAATTTGGATGTTGCCGGAGCAAACGGGCATTGAACCCAGCTATGAACAAAAAAACTTTGCTGAAGCCGAGAAGCATGGCAATCTGCGACTGGTTGGCTCTCGCGATGGGCGCGATCGCTCGATTACGATTCATCAAAATGTAGATCTTTACGCCACTGTTTTGGAGAAGGGTGAAGCGGTGAGCCATGCTTTAGCCGAAAACCGAGTGGGTTGGCTGCAAGTGGCGCGGGGTGCAGTGCAATTGAACGATCGCACACTGTCGGCAGGTGATGGAGCCGCGATCGCCCAAGAATCGGTGCTGCGTCTCCAGGCGATCGCCCCCGCTGAGGTATTGCTGTTTGATATGGCGGCGTAGATATGTGCTTGCCTAAAACTCACGGCGGGAAAAAAGCAGACTGGCGATCGCCAACATCAAAACGATGTAAAGCAGTCCATAGCCAGCATTGAGCAGCAAGGTATTCATCGGCGGCAGTAGCCCATAGACTGCCTGATTTTTCAGGTCAAGCCGCGACAGGTCGGGCAGCACTAGATATAGATTGCGGGTAACGGCGGTAATGGCGGCATCTTTGCTCTGCGCGCCTAAAGTAACTAAATTGGCGCTAAAGCTACCCATGAGAAAAATCATGAAGGTGAGCAGCGTGGCGAGCAGAGAGCCAGTGAATACCCCGAAGACGATCGCGATCGCAGCCATCGCCCCAAAAGCCCCTGTAACGCTGTCCCGCATCACTTCCAACCTGCGCACTGGGTCTGGTACAGCCAGCCCATCCGCCGCGTCCATTGCCCCGTCTAGGTGCAGACCGCCAGTCACCGCGATGCCCAAGACTATCACCAAGGCCGATCGAGTCAGAGCAGGCATTCCCAACAACTGCAACCCAACATCCGCCAGTCCCAGCATCCCCCCGATTAACAGCCCGATCGCCGGTGCCAAGCGAGCAATGCCCCGAAATTCCAAAGTCCAAGACATCGGCACCGGCAAACAAGTATAAAAAGCGACTGCTGCTGCGATGGCAGCGCCTTGATTACGGAAAAAGTCGATCGTAGAGCGAACCAATTTATCATTCACCATAAGATAGAAAGTTTTTCATCTTGCATACAGTTGTGAATTCATTAGCGTGTGCCAGAATTGGAGCTGTAACACCCTAGTCTTTTGGAGCGGGCATTCCTCCTGTCGGAGATATTTTCGGAAAACCTCTGTCGGCAGCGCTCCCGAAGCTCCCTATCTAAAATGGCTAAACTCAAGATCCGCGTTTCCCGTATCAAGAATTTTAGCTAACTCCCTGATTTCCTAGACGGGAACATACTACAACAGAGGCTTTTACTCCATGAGTCACGACCAATTGAATAACAGGGTAGTTGCTCCTTGCATCATCGATACAGGCATTGTCATCAACAAGCGCGATATCAAAAGATTGCTGTTTGATTTAGGACGTGTCCGCTACCTTCACATCCAAGATGGCAAGATTTACAGCGAAGGGGAAGGTTACGTGCTCGAAGTCTTCGCCAACCCCGACCGTTCTACCTTGATTGCCAATCATGCGCTTTATTTGAACGTGTATAGTTTTGACTACCTGGAACTGAAACAGTCCCCGGTCGAGGGTGCTTATTTTGACCTGATTCAAGACGGGCGGCAATTGCGGTTAATTCCCCTGTCCAATACTTTGCAAGAGCAAGTCACCCGGAATTTAAATGCGGCGGCTTTGGATGCGGTTGTCGATCAGGTACTCTCAGGTAATTGGGATCTGCCATTGGATGAGGATGATTCCCCATTTTAATCGTCGTCAGTCATTAGTCATCCGTTATGAGTTTTTTGTCGCGATGTCATCAACAATAGATTTAGATAACACGGACGGCCGAGTAGCGGTTAACGAGCATCGGGACTAATGACTGAGGACAAGGCGAAATTTTCTTTTAAATGTCAGGCTAATTGCAGCCATACCCAAGCGCGTGCGGGGGTTTTTGCTACTCCCCACGGTGTTGTGGAAACGCCTAAGTTTATGCCGGTGGGGACGCTGGCTAATGTCAAAACTTTGACGCCAGCCCATCTTAAGGATGCCGGCGCTCAAATGGTTTTGGCAAATACCTATCACTTGCACTTGCAGCCGGGGGAAGCGATTGTCGCAGGTGCGGGTGGATTGCACAAATTTATGGCCTGGCCGGGCCCAATACTGACGGATTCCGGTGGCTTTCAGGTGTTTAGCTTGAGCGAAGCGCGGACTATTTCTGAGGATGGGGTGGTTTTTCGTTCTCCTCGCGACGGCCGGATAATTAATTTGACGCCGGAAAAATCGATCGAGATTCAGAATGAGTTGGGCGCTGATGTGATTATGGCTTTTGACGAGTGTCCCCCTTACCCGGCGACGCGGGACGAGGTGGAAGCGGCGACAGACAGAACTTACCGCTGGCTAAAACGCTGTATTCAAGCTCACTCGCGCCCGGATCAGGTTTTGTTCGGCATCGTCCAGGGGGGTGTTTTCCCCGATTTACGATCGCGCGCAGCAAACCAATTAGTAGATTTAGATTTACCAGGTTATGCGATCGGCGGCGTTAGTGTCGGGGAATCGGGAGATTTGATTGCAGAAATTGTGAAAGTGACTGCGCCTTTGTTGCCGGCAAATAAGCCCCGTTATTTGATGGGGATTGGGACTTATCGGGAAATGGCGTTGGCTGTGGCGAGTGGGGTAGATATGTTTGACTGCGTGATTCCAACTCGGCTGGGCCGCCACGGGACGGCTTTTGTGGGTGGGGAACGCTGGAATTTGAAAAATGCTCGGTTCCGGGAGGATTTTGCTCCGCTGGATGAGTCTTGTCCTTGTTATACCTGCCAAAAATTCAGTCGGGCTTATTTGGCCCACTTGGCCCGGGCGAACGAAGCACTGGGGTATACTTTGCTGGCGCTTCACAATGTGACGGAGTTGATTCGCTTTACGGGGAGGATGCGGGAGGCGATTTTTGCCGATCGATTTACAGAGGAGTTTGGTCACTGGCTTGCACCGAGTGTCGATCGAACGTGAGTTCCTTGGGTGAAGATATGCGACAATTATGAAAATTCTGTTGGATAGGTAGGTTGATTCATGGAAGCTGCATTACTCTTAGCAAAACTGCCCGAAGCTTATTCGATTTTTGAGCCTTTGGTTAATGTTTTGCCCGTGATTCCCGTGTTTTTCTTGCTGCTGGCTTTTGTTTGGCAAGCGGCTGTCGGATTCAGATAAGTCTGATTTAATTAAAAGCAGGGGTAATTCACAAATTGCCCCTGCTTTTAGCTGTTGAGTTTTTGGGCTGATCTCGTTTACGGTTGTTTTGGAATTATTTAACCGCAGAGAACGCAGAGAAAGATCAAAGAGAGATGAATAATTCCGATAATGCTATGTTTAGCCCTGGCCCATCGCCTTGGGAAATGCCGGTCTTTCCGAGATCCGCTTCATGTAGTCTAAAACAGCCGGATAAGGGCTGAGGTCTAGTTTCAGCAAAATCGGAATGTAGTTTAAAATTGAGCCGACGGCTGCGTCGGCGACACCGAATTCGTTGCCCATCAGAAAGGGCTGTTTCTCAAAGATTTGATTGAGGGGTGTTAATAAGCGAGGTGTTTCGCGATCGCGACTGGCTTCGACAAAAATTCCCGGGCCCAGCGTCGCGTTAGCAAACATTACCCACTGCACGATTTGAGCTTGCTGCTCCAAACTCTCCGGCATTTTGCCATGTTTTTGAGCCAAATAGAGCAGAATTGCGCCGGATTCCCAAAGTTTAAAATCCCCATCAACAATTGCAGGTACTTTGCCGATCGGGTTAATTTCGAGATAATCTGGCCCCAAGTGTGCTCCTGCTTGCATATCTAGGGTGACGAATTCGTAGGGAACCGCTATTTCTTCGAGATACCACTTGACAATTGATGCTCTGCTACGAGCTCCGCCGTAAAGTTTCAGCACCGTTTTTCTCCTTTAACGCAATTTGATGATTGTAGCACTTGGTTATTTGTTATTTGTTGCCTATTATTTGTTATTCGGCGTGCATCTCATTTTTGCAAATATCTTCGTAGGGGCGAAGCATTCCGGCAGTAAATCTCTGCTTATAACTAATAAATCGTCTGCCAATATCTTCGCCCTTGCCACATTGAGATGTACCCGTTATTCGAGGCAGATTATCTAGGTATGTGTTCCCAGGCAGAGCTTAGTAACGAGGATGTAACCAATGACTAATAACAACTAACCCATAACTAATAACCAATAACTAATAACTAATGACTAATGACGCTGCTGTCAAATGCGACCATAAGATATTGCTGCCGATCGCAATTAAAATTCCACCTCCCAGTAACTCTATTTTATTGCCAAATAAGTTGCCGCACTTGTGACCGATAAACACGCCGGCAAAGGCTAAAAAGAAAGTAATAAATCCGATCGCAGTCACCGCAGGAGCAATAGAATCTTTCAGGACAGCCAATCCGATGCCAACTGCGAGAGCATCGATACTCGTCGCCACCGACAGCGTTATCAAAGTCCCCGTATCTAAGGGATTGAACTTTTTTTTACATTCTTCACTTTGCAGCGATTCGTAAATCATTCTACCGCCAATGAAACTCAAAAGCCCAAAAGCTATCCAATGGTCTATCGGTGCGATTAAAGAGCTAAAACTCAGACCGACAAACCATCCTATCAAGGGCATCAAAGCTTGGAATCCCCCGAAAAACAAGGCGATTTTTAAAGCTTTGTTCACCTTCATGTGTTTGATTGCTAAACCGCTAGAAACAGCAACAGCAAAAGCATCTGCTGCTAGACCAATGGAAAGGAAGACGGTAGTGGCTGCATCCATTTTTATAAACTGTTATATGTTATGGGGAAAGTGTTCTTCTCAACAGTTTTACTGTACACTGAAATTTGATAAAGTTGCTTTTTTATCATAATCAATTCATTTTTTTATCATATTTGTTTCACAATTGGCGACTGTTGAAAAAATCTGCGCTTAGCTGTACTATGTAAAAGACTATTTATCAAACACCAAAATTGACGATGCCGCAATCTAGACCGTATCAGCCATTGCTGCTTAGGTTACTGCACGGGTTTAACGCTGCGATCGCCATTTTAGCAATTTTGAGCGCATTTCTGGTGTACAACACCTATGACGGGCGGTTGGGCAAAGTGCCGGTGGCTCGGATTGCAGATATTATCGGGATTCACGGCACTTTTGGCAAGATGTTGCTGTTAGGAGTAATGCCAGCTTTTGCATTGTACAGTTTCCATGCAGGTCAAAAACGGTTGGTGCAGCCGGATTCTTTTGGGAAACTAACGCAGTTGGGAAAACCGATTTGGTGGTACAGTTTGCACCGGATTGTGAATACTTTGATGTTGCTAGCACTGACTTTTTCGATCGCTTCTGGCAGTATGGTTAAGGAAGAATGGCTACCGGCTGGGGAATTAACGCAGCTTTGGTATTATTTACACGCATCTGGTTGGGTGGTATTGGTGTTTTGTCTGGCAATGCACTTGTTGATGAGTGCGAAGGTGGGGGGTTTGCCGCTAATTTTGTCGATGTTTGATGCTGCGTACCACCCGGATGATTCCCCGGCTGGTTGGTGGCAGAAAATTCGCTCTTTGGTCGATCGCTCTTAATTGAAAAATGAACAGAAATATCCTATTAATTGTTGCTGAAGTCTTGGTGATGGGAGGTTGGTTGTTTGCTGTGGTCGCACCTTTATTATTCCCCTAACTCTATATCAAGTTTGGTTAAAAAATTATAATCAGGTTCGTAGTGAGGACAAAGAGTCCTTCTTTGTATCAGGACTAAAGTCCTTACTACGAACTGTAAAAAATTCATATATCATAGCAATATCAAACGATCGGCAATTTTACTATAAACTCAGCACCGCCACCAGTTTGAGATTCAATTTGAGATTGCACTGGAGATTGAACACTCAGGCGGCCGCCGTGCAATTCTACAATAATTTTATAGCAAACCGACAGCCCCAATCCTGTCAAACTTTTAAATGATTTAGTATGGGAAAACGGGTCAAATATTCTGTGTTGCATTTCCGGCGGAATTCGGGCGCCGTTGTGGGCGATCGATACTGCAATAAATCTGCCTGGAGAATGCTCGACAATATCTGTTTTAATTGTAATAACTTTGTCGGAGTTTTCAATGGTGTTAACAGCATCAATAGCATTGCTGAGGATATTCGCGAATACCTGGCTCAGTTGACCGGGATAACACAAAATTGATGGCAGGTTGTTGTAGTCCTTGACTACTAATATTTTTCTATCCAGTCGGTGAGCGAGCAACAGCAGAATATTGTCGATAATTTCGTTAAGGTTGGAGCGTTCTTTGTTGGCTTCGTCAGGAAGTGAAAAATTCCGCAAAGCCAGGACTATCTGGCGAATGCGATCGGTTCCTATTTTTAGAGAGTTGAGAATTTGTGGCAAGTCTTTGCTGATAAAATCTAGGTCGAAGTTCTCTATTTGTTTGGTAATTTCCGGCACAGGTTCGGGATAGTGTTTGGTATAGAGGCGAATTATCTCAAGCAAATCTTTGATATAATCGTTGACGTGAATCAGGCTGCCGTAAATAAAGTTAATCGGGTTGTTAATTTCCTGGGCAATTCCGGCGGCGAGTTGACCGACAATTGTCATTTTTTCGCTTTGTAGTAAATGCTCTTCGGTTCTCCTTAGTTTGGCTAATACTTCTTCCAAAAGTTCGAGTTCTTCTTGAATTTGCCCGTGGAGTTGGGATTGGGAAATTGCGATCGCCAGCGAGTCGGCAATTGCTTCCAAAACTTCCACCTCGTCGGGATTCGCAAACCGCCGGTTTGCAGAGGCGAACAGATATCCGAGTCGATTAGTCTGAGTCAGTACGGGTACTGCTGCGTAGCGACTGTTTGTGAGTTCGAGGTGGGGTTCCTGAGACGCTGGGCTATCAGGGGCGACGGTTTTCTTTAAAACTATCGTTTCGCAGCGGTGAAGTCGCGCAGCTAAATCTCCAGAGGGCCCTTCAGCGCCGAAGATTCCCAAATGTCCCGGCAAACCTTTTCGGCAATATTCCCAGCAAAATTCTACAGTATCTTGTCGGGGGTCGTACCAGCCGAAAATTGCTCGATCGAGCTTTAGCAAAGTACCGAGTTCTTCTACTGTAGTTTGCAGGATGCGATCAAGTTCCAAGCAAGCGCGAATGCGACCAGTCAAGCGCTGGAGCAGGGCTTCTGTGCGACTGTGGATACCCTGACGGGCAGACAGCTTCAGCACCGAGATTGCTGCGAAAATAGCTGTGGTGGCAAGTACGGTGGTGGTGGCTGCTAATATATTTAAGGGGAGCAGTTCTTTTTCGAGGTTGTCGCGGGGAATTACCAGGGCGATCGACCATTCGGCTTGTTCTAAAGGAAGATAGGCAACATAAACTGTAGCGTCGTTGATTTGAGTCAGCAAAATGCCCGTTTTTTGATAAACCATTTCCCGGGCTACATTCGCCAAATTAGGATCTGCGGACTCTAAAAGACTGGGAGCGGGCTTGTCGATATTTCCCATTAACCCAGCGTCGGGATGGACAATCGGCACTCCTTGAGAATTGAGAACAAAAGCATAAGTTCCTGCTCCATATTCCAGCTTTTCTACTACTTCGGCAATTCGATCGATGCTAATCGCACCGTTCATTACCCCGATCGGCTTTTCGACTGTTTTATAAATAGATTTTGCTGAATTTGACCATATCGGAGCCGAAATTGGAACTATACTTTGTTTTTTGATTGTCCGAGAAATGGTTGGATCTGAAACATAGACTTCCCCAGACATTGCCTTTTTGAAGTGTTGGCGATCGCTGACATTAATTAACGCTCTGCCGACTTTTGTGGTAAAATAAGAACCGTCGGGATCGATTAATGCGAAATGCTGGAATTCTTGCAGTCGATTTACTTCCGATTTTAAAGAAGGCCCTGCGACTGACCAATTCATCGATCGAACTGGAGGAGTGTTGGCGAGGATTTCGATTTCAGTTTTTCTAATGCCGATCCAGCGATCGATCTTGTTAGCGCGTTCTCTAACTTCTAACAAAGCATTTCGCTCGCTTTTGTTGATAATCAAGCGACGAAGGCTTTGATAGCTCATATAACCAGTGATGCTAGCTGTCAGAATTGTTACGCCCAAAATTAATAGCGCGATTTGGTAGCGAAAATCGTATTCGCCCTTAAATCCCGCTGGCAATAGTCTAGTTAATTTCCGCCACTTTACTCTCGCAAAGCTTCGCATGGTTTGACCAATTTGTGAGATTGAAATCTTTAGCTCACCTGCGATGTACTCGCCCGCCTGCGAGTAGTCTAAAACTACTAGCATTCAATAATTACGGGGATTTTTGAATTTTTGCCCGCTGGCTGGCTCACTTTGTTAAACTAGAATAAGATCGTACCATGTTTTTGACAAATTTAGACCTCTTGCAAAAATCCTTTTCATCAATTCATGGGACGGGTTCTCCGGCCCATCCCACAAGAAAAAATAAATCTTGTGGGATGGGCCGGAGAGCCC